>ERZ1035070.25-NODE-25-length-46760-cov-10.143561_pt1 | contig 46760 bp, 36 predicted proteins | sample MGYA00520603_ERZ1035070 | MGnify/ENA primary metagenome ERZ1035070 (study PRJEB33766, sample SAMN09781695) | gut metagenome | biome: gut microbiome | host: Homo sapiens | place: Madagascar | study: EMG produced TPA metagenomics assembly of the PRJNA485056 data set... | reverse complement strand
TATTCCTTTTGTTTTTATGACAGAAAGCACTGAAATGTCAAAACAACGATAAAAAACGTACCCAGTCCGTTGAGCAAATATAGTAACTATGTTTAAAAATAAGGGGCAATATAGTTGCTTTATTTTTCGTCTACGTATTTATTGCTCCAGTCGCCGTCTGTGCTTACTGCAATATTGCCGCTGATGCTAAGGTTCTGGAATTTTAGCTCATCTTCGCTGAATTCTTTTTTGCAGCCTATGGCAAAGTTGCGCAGGTTTACGGTCATTAGCCTGTTGTGCGTGAACATCTTACCCTGCCTATGCTCTTTGTAGTCAGCAAGGACAAAGTTTGCGCCGCAGTCTGCAATCACAAGCTCCTTAGGGCGGATTGCTACAATGCGCATTGGCCCGTAAAAGTGCGAATTGCGCTCGGCATAATCTGGAATGTAAGCTGTGATTGATGTCCATTCTTTTACAGGATTTTCTGCATCTTCACCAGTTGCGCTTATTGTCCTTGGAGAATCCGTCCAGCCATAAACTTTATAAGTTGACAAGTCCGAAGACAAAAGAACGAGCGCGCCGCGGCTGTATACTGTGTCTTTATCGTTAAGCAACATACTGTCAAAGCCTTCTGTTTCAGTACCCACGCCAACAGAGCGCACAAGGACTGCCACTGTTCCGTCTTCAAGAACCGCCATGTCTGTAACTTTGCCGGAAACACCGATAGTCGAGAGTTGAATTCTTTTTTGTTCTGTTAACTTTACATTTTCATCTTTTGTAAAATATCTGATATTTGCAATAGGGTCATCTTTTTCTATATATACAAGGTAAGCCTTATTTTCTTGAATCGCAAAATTCAAAAAACTTTCACCTTTTGAAGCAAGAATATGTCGGTTAACATTTGTATCGTAGCTGTTGACAGAATTTTGTAAATAGAACTTATTGACATTTTCAAGACCAATCCAATATGTATCTGTTTTGCTGTCATAATAAAGAGGGTTTTTTATAAGATTTGATGTGTCGCTAATATTTAAAACAGAAACATTGTCCTTATATAAATTGCTGCCTTCTATATGGTAGATTTGTCCGTTGTTGTCTTCCACGGTATTGTATGAAGTTTCAAAACTAACGCTCTTAGAAGATTTATTACATGATGGGTAGTCGTAGATATATTTGGTGTTGGGATAATCCGTAAGAATCATATACTTTGAATAATACGCGGTTTGCCCCTCAAGAATCATTGTAATATTGCAGTCTGTGGTTTCGCCGGCTCTTACGGTAATCTCTGTGCTTCCGCTGCCTTCAAGGATATTTTCACCTGCGTTCCAGGCTTCCGCTGTGGCAGTGTATTTTCCCGGCTCCAGGTCGCCAAACTCTATTACCCCCCCACAGCTCCTTCCTCGGTTTTGTCAAAGTCGTCATTATAAAGGCGCACAATGAATTTGTCGGCGTTGTTTTTGTTGTAAGTGTATGTGGCGCGCCCGCTTCCCGGCAGGGCAACACGGACAGAGCCGTTTTCGCCGGAGCCGGAGCTCATGTTCATGCACGAAATAAATGCGAACAAAAATGCTGGTAAAATAGAAAAAATCAGTTTTTTCATAATGTTCCTCCTTTGTCAGGGATTCCCGTGTCGCTGCGCGGGAATGACAGTTTTTTTGTCAGTAAATGCTATCACCTTGTCATTATCCGGCTTGACCAGATAATCTGCACCGTAAAACAACAGTCCTTATAATTATGATTTAAAATATTCTAATTGTCAGCATTTAGAGGCATTTTTTTAACTTTTTTATTGCGCAATCTGTTGCTCACTTTTTGTTTTGTGAGGTTTTGTTATAAAAATTTTCCTAGATTTTTTGAAATTTCCGTGATATTATTTTTATAAATCAACACGTGTAAATATCAAGGATTGGAGAAAAACATGATTTCATATTCTTTTGATAATAAAAGCCTTTTTAAGGGTGAAAAAAGATGGTTTCCGATTATGGGCGAAATCCATTATTCACGATACCCGGACAGCGGCTGGAAAGAGGCTCTTTTAAAAATGAAAGAGGGCGGAGTGGATATTGTGAGTTCCTACGTAATTTGGATTCATCACGAGGAAATTGAAAATCAGTTTGAGTGGACAGGCTGGCGCGATCTTCGCAAATTTGTTCAGACTATAAAGGAATGCGGGCTTTCAATGATTTTGCGCATCGGGCCTTGGAGCCATGCGGAAGTTCGCCACGGAGGATTTCCGGACTGGCTTCTTGCAAAATGTCCTGATGCACGCAATACGAATGATGAAAAATATTTTGCGGAAGTTGAGAAATTCTACAAGGCGATTTACGAGCAGGTAAAAGGCTTGCTTTTAAAAGACGGTGGTCCGATTATCGGAGTTCAGATTGAAAATGAATTCGGCCATTGCGGCGGACTTACAGGCGATGCAGGCGAAGCGCACATGAAGCGTCTTGAAAAAATGGCGCGTGAAACTGGCTTTGATGTTCCTTTGTATACTGCGACTGGCTGGGGTGGAGCTGTTACAGCCGGACTTTTGCCTGTTATGGGCGGCTACTGCGAAGCTCCTTGGGATCCGCGCATTACAGAAATTGAGCCTAGCGGAAACTACGTGTTCACTTACGAGCGCAACGACCATGCGATTGGCTGCGACTTTGGACTTGGCGAAGGAATCACTTTTGATATGACAAAATATCCATATCTTACTGCGGAGCTTGGCGGCGGACTTCAAGTTACTTTAAAACGCCGTCCGATTGCACAGCCAAAAGACATTGGCGCTATGAGCCTTGCAAAAATTGGAAGCGGTTGCAACCTGCTTGGCTACTATATGTATCATGGCGGACAGAACCCGGAAGGAAAGCTTACAACTCTTGAAGAAAATATTGCGACTGGCTCTTTGAACGACATGAGCATAAAGAACTACGATTTCCGAGCGCCTTTGGGAGAGTACGGACTTCCAAACGGAACTTACGGCGAGATAAAATTGTATTCACTTTTTGCGCATGACTTTGGAGAATTTCTTGCCTCCACGGAAACTGACTTGCCTGACTCAAATCCTATTACACCGGAAAACTTTTCTGACTTGCGCACAAGCTGGCGTTACAAAGAATGTGAGAAATGTGGAAAAAAACGCGGCTTTGTCTTTGTAAACAATTATCAGCGCAGAAGAAAAATGGCTGGGCATAAAAATGTTGTGCTTGCTTCCACAGAAAAAAGCGGCGCGGACATTCAGTTCCCGGCGATTGATGTTGCAGACAAAGACTTTTTCTTTTTGCCGTTCAACATGAAAGTTGTGGATGGACTTTTAAAGACTTCGCTTGCAACTCCGCTTTGTGTTTTAAATAACCAGCGCAAAGTTTACGTTTTTTATTCAGCTGCAAAACCTGTCGGCTCTTTGGCTGAAAAAGATTCCAGTGTTTGTTCCGCAAAGGACGCTTCCGTTTCTCTTTATCAGTTTGAAGGCGAGGTTCCTGACTGTGATATTGTAACGCTTTCAAGAGAAGATGCATTGAACGCTCATAAAGTTTCTGCAAACGGAAAAGAATATCTTGTTGTGACGGATTCAGTTTTGTTCCAGAATAACCAAGATGGAAAAACAGAACTTGAATTTGAAGACTGCAAGAAAATTTCATTCAAGGCATTCCCGGAACTTGAAAAAGTTCCAGAAGGATTTTCTGCAAAAAAATGCGGCGGCGGATTCACGGTTTATACTTTCGACCAGAACGCTGCGGAATCTCCAAAAGTTTTGTGCCAGAAAATTTCAGAAGATGAAAAAACTGCGGTCTATAAAATTTCCGTGGAAAGCTGGCAGAACGGACTTGATGATTTATTTATTGACATTGGATATGCCGGAAACTGCGCGCGCCTTTATGAAAACGGAAAGCTCATTGACGACGGAATTTTTGTTGGCGAAAATTATCCGTGGAGCATCGGGCTTAAACGCTACGGAAAAAATGCGCATGACTTTACTTTGGAAATTGATGCGCTCAAAAAAGACGCTCCGATTTTTATAGAAGAATGGCCGGACTTTGCTGGTCAGGGTTCGCTCAAAAAAGTCAACGGAATAAAGGCTAGAGCTTTTGTGAAAATTTCTGCCCAGCTTTAAAGATTAGGCAGTTTTAAAATCCGTCTTATTTTTTAAGGCATTTAAATTAGTCCTCCTCATCATCCCTGGATTTGCTTTTTGGTCATTGCGGCAAGTCCGGGGATGATTTTTTTGCATAGGGAGTAAAATATTTTAATAAAAAATTTGATTTATGAAATTGTTGTGCTAAAATAATTGGTAGATGTTTCATTACGGAGAAGAATTTTGAAGCTCAGCTTTTTACAGTTTGAATTCAACCTTGAATTTTTAAAGCCGGCCATTGTCAGCGCAAATCCTTTGTTTGTTCTTCGCGGAATGCTGGGAAAGAATCTGCGTTCAATGTGCTGCATTTCCAGGCAGTCGGTCTGCGGCGAGTGCCTTTACAGCAAAACCTGCGTATATTCGTATATTTTTGAGACGATTCTTCCGTCTGATAATTCTGTTCTGCCCGGACGGAACAAGGGCTGCCATCCGTATTCGCTTTCTGTAAAAAACCGGGAACACAAAAATCCTTTGACTGAATATTCATTTATCCTCACGCTTTTTGGAAAATCTGTTGAATATCTTCCATATATATACGCGGCTTTTGTCCGTGCCGGAAACGACGGAATCTTTAAAAGCCGGGCACAGTTCAGGATTAAAAGCGTTGTTTCGGGCGGAAAAAATATTCTTATTGATGAAAATCATATTGATATGGAAATTCCTCCGCAGATATGGGATTCCGACGAGGGGTTGAAATCAAGGCCGCACGAGATTCTTGTTGAACTGAATTCTCCTCTGCGGTTTAAGGTTGGCGGAAGATACGGAACAGATTTTTCTGCGCAGGATTTTATGGGCTGCCTTTATCGCCGTGCAAAGACTTTGTGCTCGCTTTACGGTGAGGTTTTGGAAGATGATTGTCAGAAATATATTCCGTCGGAATCGCTTGAAATTACAGACAGAAAAATCAGGTGGATTGACTTTAATCATTATTCCGCGCGCCAGAAAAATGCAATGGAACTTGGCGGAAGCGTGGAAAACTTTAAGATAACAGGAAACTTTTCAGACTTTGAGCTTTCTTTGCTGGAACTGAACAAAATTGCCGGAGCAGGAAAAAACACAAACTTCGGGCTTGGGCAGATAGATTATTGGAGCAAGTAGGAGAAATAAAGATGGTAGATGAAAATATAACAAAAGAAGAACTTGTGATTGCAGCTTGGCTTCATGACGTAGGAAAATTTGCCCAGCGGGCGGATATTCAGGAACTATACGACAGCAAGCTTGAAGGCAGATATTGCAGGACTACAAAAGACGGACGTTTTACTCATCAGCACGTTGTTTATACGGAAGGATTTTTGAATAAGTATAAAGATGTTCTTCCTGACAATATTAATTTTGAGCATATAAAAACTCTGGTCGCAAGTCATCATAATCCTTCTTCTTATTTTGAGTGGATTATAAGCCAGGCGGACTGCTTGAGCAGCGGTTCTGACAGATGCAATATTTTGGGAATTGCAGAATGTGAAAATGAAAACCAGTTTGATGAGGAAAAAGAAAAGTTGAGGTTCTATGAAAAGCCGATGATTCACATTCTTTCAACCTTGCATTTGGACGGCCGCGCAGAACCTGAAAAAGCGTTTTGCAAAATGTCGGAACTTGAAGAAGATTCTGTGATTCCGGATGAAAAATGTAAAACTTCAAAAGAAGACTATAAAGCGCTCTGGGAAAAGTTTGTAAAAGATTTTCAGAAATTGCAGGGATTGAATTATGACGAATTTCTTCTGTCTTTAAATTCTCTGCTTGAGCGTTACTGGTGGTGCATTCCGTCTGCAACAAATTCCGATGCGGACATAAGTTTGTATCAGCATGCAAAGACAACCGCCGCTTTTGCAGCCGCTCTTTATGAATATCACAAAGAAGAAAATTCTGAAAATGAACTTTCGTTAAGAACAGACGGCAAAAAATTTCTTTTTATCAACGGCGATATTTTAGGAATCCAGAATTACATTTTTGATTTGAAGACTTCTTCTGACAATGCAAAACTCCTGCGCGCAAAAAGTTTCTAGCTCTGGGCGTTGAGCGAGATTATTTCTCTGTATATCACAAGGCAATTTGGTGTAACTTATGCGAACATTATGACTTCCGCCGGCGGAAAATTTATCATTCTTTTGCCGAATACACAAAAAGCAAAAAAACGGCTGGAAGAGCTTCAGTTTGAGATTGAAGAGTATTTCTTAAACGAATTCGCCGGAAAACTGACTTTTATTGTAAGTGACGGAACTGTGGCAAGTTATAAAGACTTGCAAAAAGAAAATGTCATCTCGCTGATAAACAAAATAGGCGATGACGGCGATATTGCAAAGTCAAGGAAAATGCAGAAAGTCCTTAAAAAATGCGGCGCTGTTCTTGAGACGCAGTATGAAAATTTGCAGAAATTTGGCGAATGCCCGAAGTGTGGAATTTTTGCCGCCAGAAGTGTGGAAGGTTCTGACGATGAGCGGCAGTGCAAGTCATGCGAAAAACTTATTGAAATTGGAGGAAAACTTGTAAAGTCAGCAAAACTTGTCTTGAAATCCGAAAAATTGCTTCATTTTGGCGACATGATAAAACTTTATGAATGGGATGAGGATGTAAAGTTTTATTATTCCGTAAATGATTACAAACCTAAATTTCCGCTGGTAACGTTGCCATATATCGCGCCAAAGACCGAAAACGATGAGCTTTTGACTTTTGAGGATATTGCAAATCTTTCTAAAGGAAATAAGAAACTTGCAATGTTCAAGGCAGATGTAGATAACCTTGGGCTCATTTTCAGCCAGTCTTTGGGAGAACGAATGTCATTTTCGCGGTATGCGGATTTAAGCCATCAGCTGCATTATTTCTTTTCCGGATTTTATTCCTGGTTTGTAAAGAATAAGACCGACCAGTTCGGCGAATTTTACAAAGATAAGATTTATACAGTTTTTTCGGGCGGGGATGATTTGTGTGTTCTTGGAACTTGGGAAAGCGTTTTGCAGTTTGCCCTTGATTTTCAGAAAGAGCTTAAGATGTTTACGAACAATAATCCTTCTGTAACGATAAGCGGCGGAATTGCGCTTGTGAATTCAAAGTTGCCGGTAAGAAATATTGCGGACGAGGCAGAGAAAAATCTGGAACGTTCAAAAAATCACATCGGAAAAAATGCGGTTACGGTTTTTGGAGCAACTGTATCTTGGACTGAATATGAAAAATACCTTTTGGACGGAAAATATTTTGCAGAGCTTATGAGGAAAAATGAACTTTCAACTGGAGTTATCTACAAATTTATTGATTTTGCAAACCGCGCGGAAAAAACATTGGGCAACAAAGATAAGATTGCAGATGTGAGCGAGCTTGTAAACACAAAAGATAGAATCTGGAAGAGCAATATGATTTATGTTCTTGCAAGGAATGTAAAGAATGATGAGCTGAAAAAAAGGCTTTTGGCTTACGGAGAGAATCCGCAGAAAATGGTAAAGTCCCGCATAGCGGTAAGTTATGCGTTGTATATGAATAGACATCTATAAAAACAATGCCTGTTTTTATAGATGTCGTCGAGTTTTAACGCTTGAAACGTCAATCGTTAAAACATCGCAGTTTTTTTTAGGAGGAAAAAATATGGGAGACGGAAGAAATGGGAATCAGCAGTATTATGGAAACAGAAACGGCGGAGGATTTCAGAAGAACTCTTTTGAGGATAAATCTGAGACACCAAATCCTGTGAAAATTACAAGTTTTTACAAGGCTGACGGAAAAACAGTTCAGGAAGATTTGTTTGATTCTGTTGCGCTGAATGTTGCAAAATCATTCAAAGGTAAAAATAAAATTGGTAAAGACATAGGGGTTACATCAACTCAGTTAAGAAGAATTTTTGATGAAGTAAAAAGATTTGAGCAGATTCTGTCTCTTCAGGAAAATCAGTGGGAAAAACAGCTTCCATATATAAAGATGATAAAATCTAAAGTTGCGTATTCTGTTGCCCGTGCTGCAAAGCAAAAATCAGAGGAAAAAGGAGTTTATAAGAACTTGGAAGCTTTTATTTCCTCTGGAATTGATTTGATAAAAACTCAGGAAGATTATCATATTTTTGTAAATCTTTTTGAGGCCTCTTACGGATTTTATTACGAACTGGCACCAAGTAATTGCAGATAATTTTTACAGGAGAAAATTATGAAACAGATAGACACAAAAAAACTTTCAGGAAAAATTGTTGTAAAGACAGGGCTTCATATTGGAGCTGGCAATGACAAAGTTGAAATTGGCGGAATGGACAATCCGATTATCAGAAATCCGCTTACACATGAACCGTATATTCCTGGCTCTTCGATAAAAGGAAAAATGCGTTCTTTAATGGAATGGAAATTTGACAAACTCAAAAGTACCGGCGGAAAAGTCTGTTCCTGTGGACTTCCAGAGTGTGAAGTTTGCCGTGTTTTTGGAAGCGCAAATACAAAGTCGGAAGAGGCAAAAGACAGAGGTCCGACAAGACTTATCGTTCGTGATGCAGTCTTGACAAAAGAATGGAAAGAGAAATTCAGAAACGGAAATTCTATTGTTGAAGAAAAGAATGAAAACTCATTGAACAGAATCACTGCGGAAGCAAATCCCCGTCCGATTGAACGCATTGTTCCCGGCGTCGAATTCGACTTTGAAATTTCCTACCGTGTAATTGACACCGGCGATAATGGAGAAACTGATAAAAAATATTTTAAGGAAGTTGTCCTAGAATCTTTAAAACTTTTGCAGGATGACTATCTTGGCGGAGGCGGAAGCCGCGGAAACGGTCAGATTGAATTTAAGGATTTGGTTGATGAAGACAACAATCCTGTAAATCTTTAGGCTTGAGGTGTTTATGCAACTCTATAAAGTTTCAATAAAACTGAAGTCCGCATTTGTAACGCCGTTAAAAGGCGACACAATCTGGGGACATATTGTGTGGGGAATCGCAAACCACGAGGACGAGCAGGCTGTGGAAAAATTTCTTGCGGAAGAAAAATCGGCAACGCCAAGCTTGATTGTTTCTTCTGCATTTCCAAAAGGAACAATCTGCAAGCCTTTTCCAAAGCATGAGGATAGAAAACCCAAATTGTCTACAGAAGAATATTCTCAAATAAAAAAAATCAAGAAAGAAAAATTTGTTTCTTCCGCAAAGTATTTTTCAGATTTTTCTGAAAATGAAACGAAATCTTTCAGTTTTGAACGGGTTCAGACAATGCACAATTCCATAAACCGGTTTTCAAACACGGTGGAAGAGGGAAATCTTTTTGCAGTGGAAGAATTTTGGGCAAGTGGTCAGGATTTTGATTTGTATGTTTTATCATCATATTCTAAAGAACGGCTAAGTCAGCTCTTGAACTGGGCTTTTGAAAACGGATACGGTGCGGATTCCTCAACAGGAAAAGGAAAAATCTCTGTGGAAAATATTATTCCTGTGCAACCTAAAATCAGTTCAAATAAATATGTTGCGCTTGCTCCGTTTGTTGCGGATTTTTCAGAAATTAAAGAAAATTCTTTGCGGGCGAATACATTTATCCGCACAGGAAAAATCGGCGAGGCTTTTGCCTCATCAATGTGTCCTTATAAAAAGACAGTGGTTCTGTTTGATGAAGGCGCGGTTTTTGAGTCAGCAATACCGTTGCAGTTTATTGGAAAACTGATTACAAAAGTCCATTCTGATGAGCGGATTTGTCAGTCGGGATTCGCACCGATTTTGCCGATAGGAGATGATGAATGAAAGAAATCTACAAAATAAAAATCGAGCCGCTGACCGCCGTTCATATTGGAAGCGGAAACACATTGTCGCCGTTGGATTATAAGCTGGCAAATACAAGTTCTGGTAAAAGAAAATACGTCCGCTTTTCTTCTGATTCAATTCTGAACAGAGTCGCAACAGATGAAAAACTTAGAAATGAATTCGAGATGTTTTCTCTAAACAGTGACATGAAATCTTTGCAGACTTTTTTTCATAAAAACATGAAGAACGAAGATGTTTCTTACCTGTGTCTGCCGACTAAAGAATTTGAAGAGAAATATGACGAGAATCTAAAAAAAGACCCATTGCAGAATGCCTGCGAAGTCTTGGAAATGTACAGACCTTCCTTAAAGAGTTTCCCTGGAATTCCCGGAAGTTCAATAAAAGGAGCTATAAGAACGGCTCTTGTTGATTCCTGTGTAAAAGATGTTGAAAGCGGATTTGATTTTTACAAGGCAAAGAAAAACAGAAACTTTGAAAATCAAATTCTGACTAATAAAGATGCAAAAACAGATCCGTTTAGAGCAATTCATGTTGGCGACTGTAATTTTACAACACCGCTGACACAAGGTGTTGGAACTCTTCAGATTATAAATGGAGAAGCTGGACGTCTTTCAGAGAAAAATTCCACGCAGGTTCAAGCAGAGGTGCTTTTAGGTAAAATCGTTTCAAAAGAATCTGTTCCGCAGCTGTTTAGTCTTGCTATTGATAAGGACTTGCAGAAAACAGGAAATGTTTCAAAAAGATTCTTCATAAAAGACATTATAAATGAATGTAATTATTTTTATGGTGAAAATTTTAAGCAGGAATATGAGTATTTTTATAAAAATTCGGATTCCGAAAAACTTGAATTGATAGATAAACTTTTTATGGAAATTAAAAACATCACGGAGAAAGAATCTGAGAATTCATTTATAATAAGGCTTGGAAGATGGAGTCAGTTTGAATTCGTAACTTTGTATGATGAAAATCATAAATTTGGAGCTTCCAGAACCGTTCTAAATTACGACGGCCAATATCTTCCGATGGGCTGGTGCAAGTGCACTAAAGTAATCTGACTTTCAGAAAGGAATAAACCATGACTCCAAACACAATTCTAAAAAAAATAAAGCTCGGCGAAACAGTTACCCAAGAATTCAAGCGTTGCGGAAATGGGATTCATTCTGATGTTTATGAAACTGTCTGCTCATTCTTGAACCGTTTTGGCGGAGATATTTTGCTTGGTGTTGATGATAACGGAAATGTTGAAGGCGTGCCGGAAAATGCTGTGCGTGATTTAACTAGGAATTTTATAAACTGCCTTAATAATCCTTCTCTTTTTAATCCAGTCTGCACGGCAACTATTGAACCGATTTCTGTAGATGAAAAAATTGTTCTTTGGATTTATGTTCCGAACGCTTCTCAAGTTTACAGTTTTAAGGGAAAAGTTTATGACCGGCAAGGCGACAGCGACATCGTTGTTACTTCTACAGACAAAATTGCCGAGATGTATATCAGAAAGCAGAATATTTTTACAGAACGCCGTGTTTTTCCATATCTTAAGCTTGAAAATTTGCGGGAAGATGTTTTTCAAAAAGCAAGGCAGCTTGCATACAACAGGAATTCAAATCATTCCTGGATGAAAATGGACAATATGCAGCTTTTGAAGTCTACCGGGCTTTACACACATGATTATGCTACAAATGAGGATGGTCTTACTCTTGCCGCGGCTCTTCTGTTTGGTCAGGATGAAGTGATTCAGGATATTTGTCCGACATACTGGACAGATGCGCTTTGCAGAAAAATCGACACAGACCGATATGATGACCGCGAGATTATTCAGACGAATCTGATTGACAGTGTTGACCTGCTTATGCAGTTCGCCAAAAAGCATACTTCTGATAAATTTTATTTGGATGAAAATATGCAGAGCATCAGCCTGCGTTCAAATATCTGCCGCGAAATGATTGTAAATTGCCTGATTCACCGTGAATTTACAAGCGGACGCATTTCAAAGTTTGTAATTGAAAAAGACAGAATGTATGTTGAAAATCCGAACAAGGCTCAAAATAAAGGAAAGCTTACTCCGGAAAATATTGAGCCTTTTCCAAAAAATCCGTGTATCTCAAAAGTTTTCCGAGAAATAACTTATTCAGAAGAACTTGGTTCTGGCTTTATAAAATTGAATAAATTTGTTCCGTTGTATTCAGGCAAAAATGCGCGCCCGGAATTTATAGACGGCGATATGTTCAGAATTGTAGTTCCGCTTGGAGAAATGGGCGAAAATGTTGATGTGCAAAATTTTGAGAAAAATATGAATGATGGAAAACAAATTAACTGTGGTGAAAACTGTGGTGAAAACTGTGGTGAAAACTGTGGTGAAAACATTTCCGCCGAAGAAAAAATTCTTGATGCAATCAAGGAAAATCCGAAAATCACTCAGAGGCGGCTTGCGGCGGTTACGGGGCTTACGTTGCGCGGCGTGGAATGGAACATGGCAAAATTAAAAGATGAAGGCAGAATAAAGCGCCTCGGTTCAGACAAAAAAGGAACTTGGGAGATTGTGGAATAGCAGGAGGAAAAAATGAAAGAGACAATTCTTGTAAATTTGGTCAGTGAGCAGACAATTCCAAATGTTCAGTTTATAAAATGGTATTTCAATAAAAAGCAAACGCCTATGAAAATCCTGCTTGTTTCTACAAAAGAAATGGAGCAAAAAGAAAAGTCATTGTTTATAAAAAATGCATTGCATTTTTCTGATTCTTTTGTGGAATGGGAAACAATTCATACTGATGGAAATGATATTTCAAAAACAGAGAATATTCTAACTGATTATTTTAGAGATAATGAATATAAAAATATAATTGTAAATATCACAGGCGGAACAAAAATTATGTCTTTGGCTGCATTTGATTTTTTCAACAATAAGCCAAATACGGAAATTTTTTATCAACCGATTGGAAAAGAACTTCAGGAACTTTATCCAAATAAACAAAAATATGATATGTTTGAAGTACTTTCTTTAAAGGAATATCTGGATGCTCATGGAATTTTTTATAAGTATGATAACGAATGTGTAAAAGACTGGAATTATAACAAAACTGTTTATGATTTGTGCGTTGCTGATAACCGTGAGTTAATAAAAGGAATGATAGCCCTTCAAAATAATTCATATTTTAATAATGTTTATAAGAGAAAAGACTTTTTGGATTTCACTCAAATAGAAGAAGAAAAATTCATATCCATAAATCATCCTGCTGCAACAAAAGAGAATATGATAAAAATCTTGCAGATTTTTGGATTTGATGTTTCAAGAATTGAACACAAGCATATTCGGTATATAACAGGTGGCTGGTTTGAAGAATATGTTTACCAGAAAATCTGTAATGAATATCACAATGTAGATGAAAAAAATGTTGCCTTGAACGTTACAATTCAAAAAGGAAATGATAAAAATGAACTTGATGTAATTTATTTGGATAAGGATAACAAGCTTCATGTAATTGAATGTAAAAGTTTTGTGGACGGCAATGAAGGCAATAGGGTCTTAAACGATGCTTTGTATAAACTTCAAGCCATAATCAAGTCTAAATTTGGCTTGTACGTAAAACAGCATTTGTATACAAAAAGCATAATAGAAAAAGAAACTCCTTTAAATCGTGCTAAAGAATTTGGCATTGATATAAAAGATGGAACACAACTTTAGGAATCGTCCACATGCCCAGAACATTTTGTCTTCTAAACCACGTCCTCACCCAAAAACAGCTTGCCGAGCTTGGTGAAAAATTCAATTCCATAGAAGTTGTTTACCCGGAAAAAAATCTTGCGGAACTCTGGGCACAGATTCCGCCGGAAAAGTCCAATGAAGAAGTTGTTGAATCTGTTGTTTCCTGGCTTAATGGCGAGTCTGCTCCAGGCGATTTGTTCATAATTCAGGGTGAATTCGGCTCGACTTTCACGCTTGTGGATTTTGCCTTAAAAAACGGTCTTGTTCCGCTCTATGCCACAATCCGGCGAGTTGCAAAAGAATTCCGCAGCGGGGAAACAGTCCGCCGCGAATATGTTTTTGAGCACGTCTGTTTCAAGAAGTATCAGTATTTTGAATAAAAAACTTCGGAGTAACAATGTCAGAAATCTACATTCTTTCAGATTACGGAAAAATGAAAAAAAATAAAAATCATGATACAATTTCTATTCTAGGGCGGATGTCATGAGCGATGAATTGTTTCAGAAAAAAGCAGAATTTCTATCTTGGTGCATTGAAGAATATGCCGCTGAAAAAAATCTTAACGGGCGGGATGTTGCGAATTTATTTTCCCAGAAAAAAGTTCTGGATTTTCTTGGCGAGCATTACGATATTCTGCATACACAGGGAAAAGCCTATATAATTGAAACAATTGAAGATTTCATAAAAACAGAGGGCGAATAATGAAAATATATCATGGCGGTTTTTTAGAAGTTTCTTGCCCGAGAATTTTAGAACCAAGCCGCGCAATGGATTTTGGAAATGGTTTTTATACAACAACAAGTTTTGATCAGGCAAAAAAATGGTCTTTGATAAAAAAAGACAGATTTCATTATGAAAAAGCCGTCGTATCCGCATTTGAAGTGGATAATGAAATTTTCAAAACTGCAAAAATTAAATCAAAAGTGTTTCCTAAGGCTGATGAGGAATGGCTGGACTTTGTAATGGCGAACCGTCAGGACATTCATTTTGTTTATGATTATGATGTTGTGATGGGGGCAGTGGCAAATGATAATGTCTATGCAAGCCTGAACTTATACGAAGATGGTTTTTTAAGCAAAAAAGAACTGCTTGACGAGTTGATGGCTTGGAAGTATGTTGACCAGATTTGTTTTCATACAGAAAAATCTTTGAACTATCTGGAATTCATAAAATCAGAGGAGGTGTTTCAATGATTCGTCCTAAAGTTACGCAAAAAAATGTCCATCTCTTTATTCCGGGCAAGGTGTCTAAAATCTGCTCTGAACTGGCACGAAAAGAAAATCTTTCTCTTAATGAATCTATTTTAAAATTTTATAATTCATCTGCATACGAGACTTTAAGCCGTGAATCTTCAAAACTTTGGCAAGAAGGCTGGGTTTATGTGTATCAGATGATGAATGGCTGATAAAAGAAATTTTCGGAGTAACAATGTCAGAAATTTACATTCTTTCAGATTACGGAAAACTTTCTAAAAAAGACGAGACTATCGTTTTTTCTCAGCCGGACGGAACGAGCACAATTCTTTTTCCGTTTAAGACCGAGCATCTGGTTCTTGTGGGAAAAGTTTCTATCAGCGCGGACGCATTGCGTCTTCTTACAAAATATAAAATCGGCACGACTTTTCTTTCTTCAAACGGGCGTTTTAACGGCAAGCTTTCTTTTGGCGACGGAAAAAATATTTTTCTCAGGCAGAAGCAGTTTAGGATTCTTGACAATCCGCAGAAGTCGCTTGAAATTGCAAAAAGCATTGTCGCAGGGAAAATCCGCAACGAAATCAGTTTTATGCAACGAATCAAGCGGAAAAATTCAAATGAAAACGAGGCGGTTGAAAACGCAATCAGCTCGGTAAAAAACACGCTCTCCAATGCGGAAAAAACAGATGACATTAAAAAACTCCGCGGATATGAAGGTCTTGCCGCAAGAAAGTATTTTGAGGTCTTTAAATTCAATCTTCAGGACGAATGGGCGGAATTCAAGACAAGAAGCAAAAATCCTCCGCGTACAAATGTGAATGCCGTTTTAAGTTTTCTGTACACGCTTCTGATGTACCGCGTGGAAAGCGCAATCGAAAGTCAGGGCTTGGATTCCTGTTGCGGAAACCTTCATGCCGTGAACTACGGAAAGACCGCCCTTGTGTTTGATTTGATGGAAGAATTCCGCTCTCCAGTCTGTGATTCCGTCTGCTGCTCGCTGTTCAATCTTGGAACATTAAAGATCGAAGATTTTGAGAAAAAAGAATTTTCAGCCGAAAGCGAAGATTATCCTTTGGAGCTGGAACAAGGAAAGGGCGATTCGGATTCAAATTTGGGAGATGAAGAGAATTCTCCTGCAAAGTATGGAATCCTTCTTACCAAAACTGGAATCAAAAAAGTGATTTCCGCGTTCGAGGCAAAAATGAATTCTCTGATTTTGTATTCGCCGACAGCGCAAAAAATTTCGTATACAAAAATAATTTATCAGCAGGTTCAGCATTACAAGCGCGTAATCTGCGGCGAAGAAACAGAATACAAGGCGTATTATTTCAAATGATTTATTTTATAAGCTACGATGTTTCAAATCCCAAGCGTCTCAATAAAGTTGCAAAAACGCTTGAAAACTTTGGAATCCGCATTCAGTTCTCGTTTTTTGAGTGCGAAATGGAAAAGGAGCAGCTTGAGGAGCTTAAGTCCGCGCTTTTGAAAATCATCAATAAAAAGGAAGACAGTCTGCGGATTTATCCTTTGTGCCAGGACTGCGCCGCAAAAACAACTTCGCTTGGAAACGGAAATATTTTTATTCCCAAGACTTTTGAGATTCTGTGAGGGTAAAATGGAAAAGCACTGGCTTATTGTTTACGACATCCGCGACACAAAACGGCTTGCAAAAATCTCAAAATGCGTTGAAAGCTACGGCTGGCGGGTGCAAAAGTCTGTCTTTGAAAGCACTGCAAGCGATGAGACAATCGGGCAGCTTAAAAGCCGGCTTGAAAAACTGATGGATATTGAGGAAGATTTTGTACTTTTCTTTGAAGTATGCGAGCGTGATTTTCAGAAGAAGCAGATTTTCGGCAAAAATATTGAGAAGGACGATAAAATAACAGATGAGGATTTTGTGATTCTATGATAAAATATTCGGGCGTGCAGATTCGTTCTTTTACATAAAATCGCAGACTTCCGTTTTTATAAAAATCTGCCAAAAAAGGAGCAGGTTTGCGAATAAAATATAAATATTTATGATACAAGGATTTAGAATGATTAAAAAGACTGAAAATATACTTTTTGCAATAAAAATGCACGGAATTGCAGCAAACATAAATGACCTCTGCGAAACACCTGTTGCAATTCCTTGCAATAAAAGATATTGTGAGCGGTAGTATTAAAAACATAGACCTGATTTAAGGGATTAAAACGCCTTTAATGACAGTGATGATTTATGGATTACAACAAAAATTAAAAACATAGACCTGATTTAAGGGATTAAAACCCCTGGAAACCTCGGGCTTCCGGCGGACGGGGATCGCACCCATTAAAAACATAGACCTGATTTAAGGGATTAAAACTTCCATCGCGGAGCTTTACAATTCCCGCGCGTTCATAGAATTAAAAACATAGACCTGATTTAAGGGATTAAAACTCCAGTCCTTATGTTGTTAGGATGTTCGATTATTTTACATTAAAAACATAGACCTGATTTAAGGGATTAAAACAAGACGATGTTATCATGCAGTCCTTGGTCCATTGCTCAGCAGATTAAAAACATAGACCTGATTTAAGGGATTAAAACAAGGTCAGAATAAGAAGAAATTTCCAATTCTGTCATTTTATTAAAAACATAGACCTGATTTAAGGGATTAAAACCTGAAAGCCAAATCCTGCGAAATGCCGTATTCATCTTCATAACTAAAAAACATAGACCTGATTTAAGGGATTAAGACGAAATGCGAACTTTTTTATTTTCGCCGAAAACAGTCGACTATTAAAAACATAGACCTGATTTAAGGGATTTTCTGGTTGTAATATTTTGTCTTTTGCTTTTTTAAAAGAAATTAGTGAAAGGTCTACTAAAATGAGACTTTTTCTTTGTCTAAATCATTATAATTAAAAACAAAAACCTGACTAAAACAAAATAACTAGGAGGTACTATGGAACGCAAGACAAAGATACAGGGGTATCTGAAGAAGAGGGATTATGCTCCTTCACATAAGAATATGTTGCGTGGAATAAAATATATACTTGCTATCTTTGCTGCTATATGTATACTGCCTATGATTCTTATTTTGTTTCTCTTGCATAACATAGAGGATGTTCCGCCTTATGTTTATACCAAGGAGTATAATACTATACAAAGTAAAGTAACACGTGAAAGGGTAGAGCATGTGCTGAGGCTTGTGCAGCTTAATATAGACGATTACAATGGTGACCATAAGATAAACTGTCAGGACCATACTGCCCTGTTCAAGTATTACTGGGACAAAGAATATCCTGCTAGTGCACAGTGGACACGTCCTACTTATAATTATAATCCTTATAATGGTATGAACCATCTGTTCATTACTATGAATGATGGTGAAAGGAAGTACTATATAGAGACACAGGGCACACTGGATAATTATAGTATGTATATGATATGGGGCAAGAAGTATAATCCTGCTTATAATGTGGACTATGGCTTACGTATGTTTACATTGCTAGGTTTTAAGTTCTGGAGTTAGGTATGTTTAGTTCAAGCGAAAACAAAGACCTGATTTAAGGGAATTCCTTTACTTCAAGTTCGTTTGCCATTTTGTCCTCTTTCTTTTATAGTCATTTTCGCTTATAAAAAAACGCTGTTAAATACAAAAAGCCGGAACGCATTTTTCTGCACTCTGGCTTTTAGGCGGTTTTTTATTTTGTGTGGTCTTGTGCTTTTACTTCGGCTTTTCCTTGGAAGTTAGTTTAGCATAGAAATGCTAGATTATGAAGTCTCCGGCGTCGCAGTTTAAGGCTTCCGCAAGTTTTTTTGTAGTTCTTGCCCCGATGTTTCTTTTTCCGCTTTCCATAAGAGCAAGATTCGGTGCGGCAATTCCCGATTTTTTCGCAAGTTCAGCAAATGTCATATCAGCATTTTCCCTGCGGATTTTTAAAACTTTTGCCGGAGTAAGTTCTATGCTTTTGTACCAGTCTGTATCTTCAACGTTCACATATTCATCATCATCATCTTCTTCTTCGACAATCTGAATCCCAGCTATATTGTCTTTGATGAGCTTCAAAAAATCTTTCAATCCCTTTCCGCTGATATTTACATCAATATCAGTATGGAGCTTTTTCACGACTGCCTGCATAATATACCTCCACTAATAATGTTCCTTTTTTCCAAGTCCGGCACGCTACCCAGCTGTAAGAAAGATGACAGTGATATTTATCGCCGTCAAGTTTTGAATAGTTCTTCCAGTCTGGTTGAACTGCGCCTTTGTTCTTCAAATTTTTTAAAAGAAGTTTGAATTTTTCCTGTATCTCAGACGGCATTTTATTTAAGTTTTTCAATGCTTTTTTCAAGATTCTTACAGTATAAATTTCTTCTTCTTTCATATTTTTATATTATCAAAAGTGAAATACTTGTAAAGAAAAATGTTCGTCCAAGCCTGATTTTGTTGTTCCTAGCGCAAGGTCAACAAGATAGAGGCTTACGGTCTTTCTGATGGATTCCGCAAGTATTTTCTCCACAGTTATTCATTTTTGGTTGAATCCTTATGTTTCCTGTAAAAATAAAGCAGTACCCCAATGCCAATTCGCAATTGCCATAAATCCGGCTTATGCAGCGGGCATCTTCAAAAAGGTCTGTAAAAGTACTTGCGCCGGTTATTGCATTGAGCGTAAGAGTTTCTGCCGTTGCAAAGGACTTTTCCGAGAGCGGCTCTTCATCATAGCCTTCAAAGTTAAACTCAAGCTGCTCCGGCTGTATAGGCGCTTCTTTTATAGCTGATAAACTGTTCATGTGGATATTATAACACGGAATTGCGGGAAGTGATGGAAAAAAGTGTGGGGGTTTTATTATAAGTGCATAAATTTGTGGTATAATGGGATATAGGAACATTTTGGAAAAACTGAAATTTTTAGAATTTCTTCATAGAAATTTAATTATAGGAATAAAATGCAAGACGTATTTAATTATCGTGATGAAGTTATAAAAGAATACAAATCATTTTCAAGAAGCTTTACTAATATTTCAGCTTTAGATATTAAAGCTGTTGTAGATGCTGAATATGAGGAAGGCAGATACTGGCCGGAGCCTTTGATTCAGATAAATCCCAATTATAAGACCGGAAAAACCATTGAGCAACTTTGTGATGATGGCACTCTTGAAAATGAATGTCGATTGATTTTTCAGGTAGATAAGAAAGATGATGGCAGTAATGGTAAGGCGATGATTTTGTATACTCATCAGCAGGAAGCTATTAGTTTGGCTGCACTTAAGCAAAGTTATGTCGTAACCACTGGAACTGGTTCTGGAAAGAGTCTTTCTTTTTTTATCCCAATCGTAAATGAAATTATTAAAAATCGGGCTAACAATAGAGGCAAGACTTCTGCAATTATCATCTATCCAATGAATGCTCTTGCTAATAGCCAGCTTGAAGAAATTAAAAAATTCTTGCGTGGTTATGATGATGACAATAAGCCTTTTACTGTAGGTCAGTATACTGGTCAGGAAAGTGAAGAACAAAGACAGTACCTAGCAGATAATCCACCAGATATTCTTTTGACAAACTTTATGATGATGGAGCTGCTGCTTACTCGTGGAACTCCTAAAGATAAAACGGTAATGAAAAACTGTGATGGTTTACAGTTTTTAGTTCTGGATGAACTTCATACATATAGAGGCCGACAGGGTGCAGATGTTGCTTTACTTGTTCGCCGATTAAGACAAAAAACACGTTCACCAAATCTTGTATGTATTGGAACATCTGCAACCATAAGCAATCAGGGCGATACAGCTGACCAGAATGCTGTTGTTGCTCAAGTAGCATCTAAGCTTTTTGGAACGGATGTTTCTGCAAATAACGTAATTGGTGAAACTCTTTCACAATCTACAGACCAGAGCTTTAATTTGGATTCAGTGAAACCTTTGCTCTTGAATAGAATAAAATCTACAACACCTGAATACAAAGATCTGGACGAGTTCTTAAAAGACCCTCTTGCTGTTTGGGTTGAGCTTACTCTTGGTATTGAAAAAGTTCCAAATGCAGCTGCAAAACGAGCAAAGCCAATTACATTAAACCAAGCATCTGAAAAACTTTCAAAAGATTCCGGAGCTTCATTTGAAGATTCCAAAAAAGCGCTTGCAGAGTTCTTGCTTAAAGCTCATCAGCAGAAAAATGTAAATGGTCGAAAACCATTTGCATTTAAATTGCATCAGTTTATTTCTGGTCCGGGCAGTGTTTTATGTACACTTGAAGGCGAAGGACAGCGTTTGGTAACACTTAATTCTCAAGTTTTTGCTCCTGGTAGGGAACAAGAAAATGTGCGTTTATACACTGCTTATTTTTGCCGTGAATGTGGAATTGAATATTTCCCTGTAAGAAATGAAAAGGGGCTTTGGATACCAAGAAATATCAATGAATCTGTGCCAGATGATGCTGTGAATACTGCGGTTTTTTTGGTTCCTATAAAACCCGGTTTTAAATACGGAGGCGAAGAAGATATTCCTGAAAGTTGGTATGACTATAAAAATGGGAAAGTAACTATAAAGAAAAAAAATAGAGCTTTTATTCCTCAGGAGAAAATCGTCACAGAAACTGGTGATATAGGCAATTCATCTACAGGAACTCATTTTTGGTATATTCCAGGAAAAATTCGTTTTTGCCCATGTTGTGGAATGGAACATAAAACAGCTGGTAATGACCGAAACAAATTGACTGGTCTTAGCGGGGAAGGTCGTTCTTCTGCGACAACAATTATTTCGCTTGCCATTTTGAATCAGCTTTATAAAAATAATCCTGATTTTGGAAAAAATAGCACAAATGATATACGCAAAATTCTTGGTTTTACTGATAACAGACAGGATGCTGCCTTGCAAGCTGGACATTTTAACGACTTTGTTTACCAGATTACTATACGAGGCGCATTGCTTCATGCAATCGAAGCCAATAGTGGAGAGCTTTCATACGATATTTTGGCTGAGCAGGTATTTAAATCTTTAGGATTTGATACAACTGATAAAGAAGTTTTAAGCGAGTTTATGACAAACCCGAATATTGATGCTCATAATGCACTTGAAACAATCAAAAATGAAGCAAGATATATTTTAGGTTATAGGCTTATAGAAGATTTATTCAAAGGCTGGAAAAATAATAACCCAACTCTTGAAATTCTTGGCTTAATGCATATTGAATACAAGAATCTAAAAGAAATCTGTAATGATGACAAGTATTTTGTAGATAACAGCACTTTAGCTGGTCTGTCTCCAGAAAAACGTATTTTGTTCTATGAAACGCTTTTTGAAATCTTTAAGAAAAATCTTTGTATAGATTCAATTTATCTTGAAAACTCAGAACAGGAAAAAGTAAGAAGTACCAGTTTTAATGATTTAGTAGGAAGATGGTCTTTTGATGAAGGTGAACGTCCAAGACATTCTGAATACGTTGTAACAAAAGGTCGTTTAAGAACAGATGGTCGAAGAGATTTTGCTGTAACAATGGGCGCAACCTCTTTGATTGTCCGAAGTATTCGTAATTCACCTTTATGGAAAGACACACCTTATGCAATGGATATTCGCTCTTGTGATTTAGAACAGATTCAGATTCTTGTAGAAGATGCACTTAGAGTTGCAAGTTCTGCAGATATTGTCCGCCATACAGAGCATGGTTGGATTTTACATGCAAATAATCTTGTCTGGAAACTGGGCCCAGATAGAGTTATCAAAACACGCGAAAATAAATTCTTTATAGATGTTTATAATACAATCAAAGAAACCTTTAATGGCAATAGTTATATTTTTGATTACTGGGCTCATGAGCATACAGCGCAAGTAGATTCTCAAGATAGAAAAATTTTGGAAAAACAGTTCCGTTATACACCAAAAGATATTGCAGAATGGAAACAGGAGTTCCCAAATAAAACCTTAAAGAGACTTCCTGTTTTGTACTGTTCTCCAACAATGGAGCTTGGTGTAGATATTTCTTCTCTCAATACGGTTTATATGAGAAACGTTCCTCCTACTGCAAGTAATTATGCTCAGCGTAGCGGACGAGCAGGACGAAGCGGTCAGCCTGCACTGGTTATTACATACTGTTCGTCGTTGAGTCCTCATGACCAATGGTTCTTTGAAAAGCGAACCGATATGGTTTACGGTGACGTTAAAGCTCCAACTCTGGACATTACAAATAAAGAACTCATTACAAGTCACATTCATTCAATCTGGATGCAGGAAATGCAATACGAACTTGGAAACAGCATTTACGAATATGCAATCGATAAACAGTCTGGTGATAAGCTCAGACTTAATCCGGATTTGATTACGGCAATCAATAATGAGCATATTAAAGAATCTGCAATTAAAGAAGCTTGTGCTGTTTTGGAAAATGTTCGTAATACGGTTCCTGAAGATGAAAAAGAACTTCCTTGGCTCAAAGATGAATATGCAATAGAAGTTATTAAAAATGCTGCAAAAGATTTTGATAAGGCTTTTGATAGCTGGAGAACTTTATACAAATCTATTCAGAGGCAGATAGCAGAAGCTTCTCAGGCATTGGCAAGTCCTGCAACTTCACCAAGAGACCGTGATGCAGCCTTAAACAGACAGAAAGACGCTAATAATCAATTTAAAGTACTGCTCGGTGGTTCAAAAGGTTCATCTTCTAATTCAGACTTTTATCCTTATCGCTATTTAGCAAGTCAGGGATTTTTGCCGGGCTATGACTTTCCAAGACTGCCACTTATGGCATGGATACCGGCTGCACATTCAAGAAAAACTGGATTTGAAGATTCTGGTTCTATGGTAAGTAGACCACGTTTCTTGGGTATTAGCGAATTTGGACCTCAAAGTATTATTTACCATGAAGGAAGAACATATCAGGTTTATAAAGCAAAACTTAGCTCTGCAAATGGCCAGGTAACATCCAGCTCTGTTCTTGCAACAAGAAGTGTTTGTGTATGTCCAGTTTGTGGTTTTGCACATTTTAGTGGAACAACAAGTTCTGATATTACAGTCGAACGTTGTGAACGTTGTAATGCAGAACTTAAAACTGACAACAGAATAGATTCCCTTTACCGAATTGAGACTGTAGAAACAAAAGTATCAACTCGTATTTCCGCAAATGAAGAAGAACGGCTCAGAAAAGGTTATGAGCTTCAGACTGTATTCCGTTTTGCAAAAGAGAATGGTCATTTTGTTGTTGTACGTACAGAATTATTTGAGGGCGACGAGCAGGTAGGAACTCTTGATTATGGCCAGAATGCTACAATCTGGGTTTTGAATAAGGGATGGCGAAAGCGAAAGAATCCGGCAGTTTTAGGGTTTAATATTAACCCTCTTACAGGACGCTGGGAAAAAGCCCCTGGCGAAGAAGATGAAGAAGAAAAAGAGGAGGATTCAAAGAGAGTTCAGCCACAGAGAATTGTGCCTTTTGTAGAAGACACAAGAAACGTACTTGTTTACACTCCAATATCAACATGGGGAAATGATGAACTTGACGCAAAAGCTATGGCTACACTGGAATCAGCATTGCAGCGTGCAATAGAAGAAGAATTTCAAATTGAACAGTCAGAACTTAGTGTAATTCAACTTCCAAATACAAACGATTGTTCAAGTCTTTTATTCTATGAAGCAAGCGAAGGTGGGGCTGGTGTTCTTACTCGTCTTGTTCATGATAAAGATACTCTTTCCAGAGTTGCAAAAGCAGCTTTGCATATCATGCATTATGAATGGAATGAAGATGAGCCGTTGACTTTAGATGCCTTAAAAGACACTGAAGATGACAAGCCTCATAATAGTCGTTGTGTTGCAGGGTGTTACAAATGTCTTTTGTCTTATTTCAATCAACCATTACATGAAATGATAGACAGACATAATGAACTAGCTCTTAAAGTACTTATTAGTCTTACCAACGTTCAGGTAAAATTAAAAGAATCAGAAGCAGTGCAGGCAGTTCAAACAGATGATGAGGCTTCATCTTTGGATTCTTGTTTGAGAGATACATATTGTATTCTTCCAGATGCCTATAACAAAGACATTATGCAGGGAAAATACACAGTTCTTGCTTTTTGGAAACGAGAGCGTTTAGTTCTTCTAAGTGAAGAACCAAATACTGAGTTAGCAGATTACCTTAGCAATCACGGATTCAGCTATCTGGTTTTTGGAAAGTCTGGTTCTGAATGGACTCTAGCAGTTCAACAATACAAAGAGAAATTACCAAAAGACAGTGAAGATTTATAAGGATATATAAATGGCAAAAGTAGAGTTTAATGAGGATTTGAACCGTAGGTTCAATCCTGGAACACTTGTAAAAGTTCGTGGCAGGGAATGGGTCTTAGAAGCGTGCGATATTGAAGGTTGTGTGAAACTGCGCCCGCTTGGAGGAACAGACGGTGATGTTCAGATTCTTATGCCTTCGATTGAAGATACAGAATTGGAAAGTGCAACTTTTCCTCTTCCAGATTCATTAAAACCTGGAAGTTATAGTTCTGCTTTTCTTTTGCGTAATGCATTACGTCTTAAGCTTACAAATGCAGCCGGTCCTTTCCGTAGTCTTGGCCATGTTGCAGTAGAGCCTCGTTCATATCAGCTTGTGCCTCTTTTGATGGCATTAAAGCATAATCCTGTTCGACTTTTGATTGCAGATGACGTTGGTATTGGAAAGACAATTGAAGCAGGTCTTATTGTAAAAGAACTTTTGGAACGTGGGGAAGTAACAAAGTTTATCGTGCTGTGTCCGCCGCATCTTGTTGAGCAGTGGGTAGAAGAACTTAAAGAGCATTTTAATATTGAAGCCGCAAGCGTAACAACAAGAAGCATCAAAAGCCTTGAAAAAGAAGTTCCGGCTACAGAAACTTTCTTTGACCATTATCCGGCATCTGTTATTTCTCTTGATTACATCAAGGCAGACGAACATTCCCAGTGGTTCAAAAACCACGCTGGCGAAGATGCGATGATTATTGTAGATGAAGCTCATACTTGTTGTGTAGGGGGTGGAAAACAGCTGAGATTCAATTTGCTTAAAAGTCTTGCTGATGATAAAAAGCGAAATATGTTGCTTTTGACTGCAACTCCACATTCTGGCGATGAAAATGCATTCAGCAATTTGATTTCACTTCTTAATCCAAAGTTCGCGGACTTAAACAGCCTTGAGGAAGCAAAAGATGATGTTCGTAAGGAACTTGCAGAGCATCTTGTTCAACGAAGAAGAAAAGATATTGTAAATTACCCAGGAAAAACATCTTTTCCGGAGCGCATGGTTACAGAAGTAACTTATAACCTTACTGGTAAATGGGGTGATTTTTTTGAAGATGTACGAAAGTATTGTGTAAAAATTGCCCAGGATTCAGAAAAAGAGAGGGGCTACAAAGGCCGCATGATGTGGTATGCAACACTTGCTCTTTTGCGTTGTATTTCATCAAGCCCTGCTGCAGCTAGAAGCGCACTTACAACTCGACTTGGTAACACAGAGGAACAAAACGAACAGAATCTTGATTTACTTGAACAGAGCATTAACGATACTTATGACGGCATAGGAGATGAACTGAATGAAAATGAACAGCTTATGGAACCAGTGCTGGAAAATTCATCTGAATTGGAGCAGCTCATTAAAAAAGCAAATGCTTTAAGCGGTAAAGATGATGATCCAAAGTTGTTATGCCTTATCAAGCATATCTCAGAAATGTATAAAAACCAGAAAAAGAAAGGTAGTGTATACCGCCCTGTAATCTTCTGTAAATATATTGCAACAGCTCATTATTTAGCAGAACAATTGGAAAAAGAATTTTCAACATCTGCCGTAAGTTTTGTTACTGGTGAATACACATCTGACCAAAGACAGGATATAGTTGCCGAGCTTGCCAAGAACAATAATCCTATTCTTGTTGCAACTGATTGTCTTTCGGAAGGTATAAACCTGCAGGAAGGCTTTAATGCTGTAATCCATTATGACCTTGCGTGGAATCCGACAAGACACGAACAGCGAGAAGGCCGTGTTGACCGATTTGGTCAGCAGTGTTCTAAAGTCTGGTGTTCAATGCTCTATGGTTCAGATAATCCTGTAGACGGTTTTATCTTCAATGTAATTTTGCGTAAAGCCCGCACTATAAAAGATAGTCTTGGAGTTTTAGTTCCTGTTCCAGAAGATGATGCAAGTGTTCGTGTTGCAATTGTTAAAGCTGCGCTTATGAAAGAACGTTCAAGCGGAGCAGACTATCAAGGGGCATTATTCACCGACGAAGAACTTGGTATTGTGGCAAAAGAAGTTGAAGCTAAATGGAACAAACTTTTGGAAAAAGAAAAGGCAAACCGTACAGTTTTTGCTCAACGCGCAATGCACCCGGAAGACGTTGCTCCTGAATGGGAAAAAACAAAGAAAGCTTTGGGAGACTCAAAAGATGTTGAACGATTCTTTACAGAAACTTCAAAGCGATTGAACATCGGACTTGAACCACAGGAAGAAGGGTCATATATCTTGAATATAACAACGCTTCCTGTAGAACTTAGAAAACAGATTGCTCCAATTGTAAAAACGACAAAATCAGGACTATTAAAGATTAGTTTTGAATATCCGCCGAAGCAGGGATATACTTTCTTACAGAGAAGCAATCCTGTTGTAACAAACTTTGCTTCTTATCTTCTAGAAGGAGCATTAAGTCCAAATACAAAAAGCCCGGCAGCCCGTTGTGGTGCATATTTGAGTGATAAAGTTTCTGGTGAGATTATCACAATCTATCTTTTACGAATTCGTTATCAGATAAAAACAACAGGTTCTAGAAAGATTTTGATGGCAGAAGAATCGGTTGTTCTTGGAATACAAGGAAGAAGCAATCCAAAAGTAATTGCAGATGATGATGTAGAAAAACTTTTGAACGGAAAACCAACTGGAAACCTTTCGTCAGAAAAAATTTCGGAAGAAGTCAAAAATTCGATTGAATACTATAGTTCTAATAAAAATGTATTTGATGAAATTGCAAAGGTCCGTGCAGAACAGCTTGCCCAGGATCATACTTCTGTCCGTAAGGCAACAAATATTGATCAGAAGAGCGTAAAAGTGGAAGCCTGCCTTCCGTGCGATTTGATAGGTGTTTATGTCCTATTGCCAGATGAGGAACTGTAGAAGAATGCAGAAGTTTTTAATTTCCCTAAACAAGGAGTCAACCTGATATGCAAAACCTAAACCTATTAATAAAAGAACTGATTTCTCTTCCTACAGAAACCGAATGGCTTGAATTTAAGCATAATAATTTTGATCCAGCTATGATAGGAGCTGACATTAGTGCACTTGCAAATTCGGCAGCTTATAGAGGAAAAGATAAAGCCTATATGATTTGGGGCATCAATAATGAAACTCACGAAATATTAGGTACAAACTACAATAGGTTTTCTAAACTTATAAATAATCAGGAAATAGAAAGCTGGATTAAGAATACCGTTTCTAAAAATGCGGATTTTGATTTTTTTGATACAGAAATAGACGATAAAAAACTTGTTGTTCTTATTATTCAAAAAGCTTCCGTCCAGCCTGTTACTTTTAAAAAAGATTCATATATTAGAATCGGTTCTTATACAAAGCTTTTGAAAGATTATCCTTCTATGGAAGCACAGCTTTGGGATAAACTTCGTCTTACAAATTTTGAAAAACTTGCTGCAAAAACTGATTTACAAAAAGACGAAATTTTTAAACTTCTTGATTTTGCATGCTATTTTGATTTACAGAATATTGCATTGCCATCTAATCAGGAAGGAATGCTTCATTATGTGCTTGAAGACGAAATTGTGTTAAAACAGGACAACAGTTTATATACAATTACAAATCTTGGAGCAATTTTATTTGCAAAAAGAATTGCAGATTTTCCAACACTAGCAAGAAAAGCAATTCGTGTTGTTCAATATGAAAATGATACTAAGCTTAAAATCCTAAAAGAGTATAACGGCACAAAAGGCTATGCTGTAGGATTTGAAGGACTTATGGAATTTTTGGAAGCTTTACTTCCTTCTGAAGAGGTTATTACAGAAACTGTACGAAAGACTGTAACAAAGTTTCCGATGATTGCTCTTCGTGAGATTATTGCAAATGCGTTGATTCATCAGGATTTTACAGTCTCTGGTTCAAGTCCTTTAGTTGAGATTTTTCAGTCAAGAATTGAAGTTACAAATCCTGGCATTCCTTTGGTAGATATTAATCGTTTTATTGATAATCCTCCAAAATCAAGAAACGAAACACTTTCATCTTTAATGCGACGATTAAAAATGTGCGAGGAACTTGGATCCGGCTGGGACAGAATTGCTTTGGAATGTGAATTAAAGCAGCTTCCTGCGCCAAAAATTTTACTTTATGAGGAAAATACAAAAGTCATTTTATTTTCCGGGTTGCCGTTTGCCAATATTCCTCATGAAGAAAAACTTTGGTCTTGTTATCTCCATGCATGTATAAAATATGTAATGGGAGAAAGAATGACAAATTTATCGCTTAGAAAGCGAATGCACGTAGAAGAAAAGAATAAAGCAGCAATTTCAAGGTTAATATCAGAAGCTATGAAAGAAAATTTGATAAAACCTTTTGATAAAGACACTGCTCCAAGATATATGAGCTATATACCAATTTGGGCATGATTTAAGTTGATAGCAAGTTGATTCTTATTTGCTCTTCATTTGCTTGTAAATGGATAGATTTGAATTTCTAGTGTTATTTTTACGCTAATTTGCTTAAAACAGCACTAGATATAGATTGATAGTTATGATTTAAGTTGATGGTAAGTTGATTATTATTTGCCCGCCATTTGCTTATAAAAATCAGGAGAATGACAAATGAAAAACAATCAGAACGAATATACAACACTTTCTTTAGCAGGCTCTTTATTTTCTGCCGATATGCTTTTTCTTATGGCACGGGGAAATTCCAGCCATCAGAGTGTAGAAGACTACAAGCTTTTACCTGGTTTACGGTTCAGCGATGAAATAAGCCGCAGTTTCAATATTTCCCGTGCTTTTTATAACGAATATAAGAAGAGCAGAAATGCTTCTAGCGCTTATGACTCAACCAAAAAGTTCATTGAAGACTTTTTTACAAAGGCTTTGAATTATGATTCATTCATACATTCAAGCGGAAAGACAATCAAAGACCGCAAGTATCCTGTAACACTGTATGCTGCAAAAGATGTGCCGATTATTATTGCGCCGTATACATTCAGCCTTGATGAAGCAGACGGACGCTTTACAGTAGAAGGAGTTACCAGCCGTAAAAAGTCGGCATTCAGCCTGGCACAGCTTTTCTTAAATGCTTCAGGCGAATGTACCTGGGCATTTGCGACAAATGGACTCGAGCTCCGCCTTTTACGGGATTCAGACAGCCTCGTTCGCCCAAGCTTTTTGAGCTTTGATATTGAAAGCATTCTGAGCGACAGCCGATACCCGGATTTTGTCGCGCTCTGGTATTTGATTCATTCAAGCCGTGTAAACATTTGGGAAGCATGGAGACAGGAAGGAATTACAAACGGAACTCGTGTCCGCGAAGGTTTGCGTGATGGCGTTACAAATGCATTGCTTCATCTTGGCGCAGGATTTTTGCAGACAGAAGGTGAAGGCAATAACGCTCTTTTGAATGCATTAAAAGACGGAAAGCAAGCTGACGGTGTTTCTTATACCCAGATGGATTTTTACAAGGCGCTTTTACGCGAAGTATACCGTTTCTTGTTTCTTTCTACTATTGAAGAGCGGAATCTTTTGTTTGCCCACACAGAAGACGAAGCTCAGCTTACGCCCGAACTAAGAAAAGCTCATAGAATCTACCGAGAAGGCTACAGTATTCACCGTCTTGCAGAAAAAAGCCGCCGAATCCTGAGCAACGATAAATATTCAGACATCTGGCACGGTATTCAGGTTGTGTTCAAGGCACTGCAAAAAGGAAAAGAGGCCTTGGACCTTTCTCCTATTGGCGGACTTTTTAGACAAGATCAGTGTCCTCTTTTGGATGCCTGCAATATCAACAACGAACATTTGCTAAAGGCAATCCGTTGCCTTCGCTGGTGCTACATAAACGGAAAACTCACATTTACCGATTACCGCAATATGGGAACAGAGGAATTTGGCTCAGTTTATGAAAGTCTTTTGGAACTTGTTCCCCGCGTAGATTTAACAGCCAAATCATTCAGTTTTGTTGGAATTGGCGATGAAAACGGAATTGACGAGGAAGGAAGCACAACAGGAAACGCAAGAAAAACCAGCGGTTCTTATTATACAAATGCAGAACTTGTAAACAGTCTTATTAAGAGCGCGCTTGAACCAGGCTTAATTGGAAAAATTGAGCGTGCGGAAGAAATGGCAAAAAAACGCAATGACGAAATGGATTATGAAAAAACAATTCTTTCATTCAGCGTTGTTGACCCTGCCTGCGGTTCAGGACACTTTTTGCTTGCGGCGGCACGCAGAATTGCAGAAGTCCTGGTAGAAAAACGGCTTGAAAAAATGTCCGACGCGGCTCCGTCTCAGGCTCTTTATAGAAAAGCATTGCGTGATGTTATTACAAACTGTATTTACGGCGTGGACTTAAACGAAATGGCAGTAGAACTTACAAGAACTGCACTTTGGCTCGAAGGCTACGAGTCAGGGAAGCCGCTTGAGTTTTTAAGCCACCATATAAAATGCGGAAACTCTCTTGTTGGCGTTTATGACTTGAATGTGCTGAACAACGGTATTCCTGATGCCCCTATACAGCTTTAAGCGGAGATGAAAAGGATGTAGCCCTTGAAGCAAAAAAAATAAATGAAAAGGAACGAAAAGAACTTTGTGTAAAAGCTGATAAGAATGGAAAGGTATACAGAGCAAGTTATTTTGATTTTGGAGATAATCCACAAAACGTTCAAAAATCTTTAGCTCTTCTTATGGCAAAAATTAGTTTTACTGGTAATGATACATTGGAAGATGAAGAGAAAAAAGAAAAACTTTACAACGAACTTTTGCAAAATGAAGAATATGTTCTCTTAAAAACAGCTGCCGATCTGTATACAGCGACTTTCTTCGTCAAAAAAGATAAAGATAATGAATTAAAAATTCCAAGTACAAAAGATCTTTTTGATATAAAAAGAAAACTCCCTGAGGATTCAGCTAAAAAGGGCATTCGTGAAGAAGCCGTGAACATTAGTAAACAGTATAAGTTCTTCCATTGGAAGATTGAATTCCCGGAGATTTTTCAGCGAGGAACCGGTTTTGACTGCGTTTTGGGAAATCCACCATGGGACAGGGTAAAACTTGCAGAAAAAGAATTTTTTGCAAGCCGCGCTCCTCTGATAGCTGAAGCAAAGAACAAGTCCGCCCGCGATAAAATGATTCTTGCTTTAAAAGACAGCGGCCAGGCTTTTGAACGGGAATTATACGAAAGTTTTATAACTGCCTTGCATTCTGCCGAATCAACAAGTGTTTTTGTGCACGCAAACGAAAAGACTTATGCAGACTGCCGGTATGCCCTTACAGGCTGCGGCGATGTAAATATGTATGCGCTTTTTGCAGAACTTATTTACACGATGATAGACACATTCGGAACAGCAGGCTTTATTGTTCCTTCCGGTATTGCAACAGATGACAGCACAAAGGCATATTTTGGGAAGATTGCTACAAGCGGACTTTTGAAAAGCCTGTATGATTTTGAGAATCGCGAGGGGCTTTTCCCGACTGTTGATTCAAGATTTAAATTCAGTCTTATAACTCTTGCGCCAAAAGACGGAATGAGCGACTTTGCATTCTTCCTGCATAATCTAAACGAGCTTGAAGACAGCCGCCGCCATTTTACGATGACACCGGAAGATTTTGATTTAATCAATCCCAATACGCACACATGCCCTGTTTTCCGAAGCGAGGAAGATGCAAAACTTGCCAAGAAGATTTATAAAAAGGCAGGAGTTTTTGTTAATGAAAATGATGAAGAAAACGGAAATCTTTGGAAAATAAAATTCAGCACGATGTTCCACATGTCCAATGACAGCGGGCTGTTTGTTGGTGCAGAACTCCTGAAACGAGTTCAGGGTGACGGTCATGCCGAACTTGTTTCAGCATCTGGCAGCCGCTATCTTCCTCTTTATGAGGCAAAACTCATGCATCAGTTTGACCACCGCTGGAATACTTTTGTAAACGGTTCCCCTGTAGATGTAAGCCCAGAGCAGAAATCCGATCCCGATTTTTCTGTAACACCGCAGTATTATGTGCCGTACACAGAAACAGTTCTGCGTGCCACAAGCCTTGACCTGAAGATTGTGCAGGCGTTGCGGGAGGCAATTGCTTCGGCTTCGCTCAGCAAACAAGCGGTCGGTGCGCAGGCAAAAATGATCAATGTGCGGACAGCAACGGTCGGTGAGCGTAGCCGAACCGAGAAACTGCGTTCCCTTGTTGCAGAAAAAGCTGGGGCAGCCGGCGATTTATTTGTAAATGAAAACACCGACGGAATAGACTGGCAAAAAGTTTATGCTTCAAAAGATTTGAGCAAAGCTGTGTTTGAGGTTGCGGAAAAGTTATGTCCGAAGTATTTGATGGGATTTAGAGGTATTTGCCGTGCTACAGATATTAGAACTGTTCTAGTGAGTGCAATACCTTTATGTGGAGTTGGTAATAGTGCTCCAGTAATGATATTTTCAAAAGGCCTGAAATCAACTTTTAAAGCATGTCTTTTATCAAATATGAACTCTTTACCATTTGATTTTGCAGCACGTTTTAAAGTTGGTGGAATTAATTTCAACTTTTTTATTGTAAATCAGCTTCCAGTCCTTCCGCCTTCTGCATACCACGAAGCCGCACTTTCATTCATCGTTCCCCGCGTAATGGCTCTGACATATACCGCCAACGACATGACAGAATGGGCAAAAGCCTTGTGGACTGATTCAACCCCTGCTATGAGACAGAAAATGCTTGAATTAAATGGAAAGAACCGCAAGTTTTCGCAAGAAAACTCGGGAAGCACGCTTGCGTGCGGCCCATACATTTACGATGACATAAAACGAGCAATCCTCCGCGCAGAACTGGATGCATACTTTGCCCGCCTGTACGGTCTTACCCGCACCGAGCTTCAGTACATCTTAGACCCACATTCCGTAATGGGCGAAGACTACCCAAGCGAAACCTTCCGCGTCCTAAAAGACAACGAAATCGCCAAATACGGAGAATACCGCACCCAGCGGCTCGTGCTTGAGGCATGGGACAGGATGGAGTAAGGAAAAAATAAATAAAGGTGGATAAAAATATATGGAGAACTTGAAATCAATTTTGGATATTGATATACCACAAACATTGTATCATTACACAGATGCTAATGCATTTATGGGGATGATTATAAAACACGAATTCTGGGCTTCACATATTAGATTTATGAATGATTATACAGAGTTTAAGTTGGCTAAGGATAAATTTGTCAAAATGATTCCAGAATTTATTAACGGAAAATTTCCATCAGGAACAACTCCTCCAGAAAAGATAATAAAAGATTTTGAATGGCTTACTGGAAAAATCGATGTATTTATTGTTTCTTTGTCTGAAAAAGAAGATGAATTAAATCAATGGCGTGCATATGGAAAATCAATCCCAAATTATTCCTTAGCTTTCAATAAAGATTCACTCGTGGAAAATGCTTTTATTATTTCAAAAAAAGAAGAAATAATTCAGCATATTGAAGATTATGTTTATGAAAGTAAACGTGAGCCAATTTCAAGAATCCTTTTACCTTGTATTTATGATAAAGCCGAACAAAAAAAGTTATTAAAGGAAATACTAGAAGATTCCTATAGAAAAGTTTATGAAAAAAAAGAAACGTCCATAGAATTCACAAAATATATTGCTAGAAAATTTATTTTTTATGCACCGTTAATAAAAAATAATGATTATGTGGATGAAAAAGAATGGAGAATTGTAGTTCTCTTTGATGAACATGATCAAAGATTGCTAGAAGAAAGAAATCGAAAAGAAATTCAAGAAAATATAGTTAAAAATCATACTCTTCATAGTGATAAATTATTTGAGTCAAAAGAGGTAAAACCTGAGAAAATTGAATTTCGTAGTAATGGTTCGTACTTTATCCCTTATTACAAATTGGGTTTTAAGGATAATGATTGTATAGATAAGGTTTATATTGGGACATGTCCAGATTATGATACGGTTTATGAATCTGTTGAGTATATGTTAAGAAAGAATGGAATCGGACTCAAACGGATAAAGGATGAAGCTATAATTCAGAAATCAAAATTGGCATATAGGAATTGGTAATAAATTTATGATCTCAATTAAGGAAGAAGTAGAAAAAGAAGTTGAAAAAATAAGAAATTCATATATTGTCTCTGTGCACCGATTAAATTCTGATAATGGTACAGCAGCTTCTTTTAGTAAAGATTATGAAGGTCGTCAGATTTATGAATTGCTGCAAAATGCAGAAGATCAGGTAAAAGATAATAATGGATTTGTAAAAATTGAATTGTATGGTAATACACTAAAAGTATTCAATACTGGAGAGCCTTTTAATGCAAAAGGTTTTATTTCAATTCTTTATGTTTGTGATAGTCCAAAAGAGCATATAACAGCTAAGACTATCGGATATAAGGGGATAGGCTTTCGTTCAATATTAAACTGGAGTGATGAGATCACAATTATTTCTGCAGGATTAAAACTTGAGTTTTCAAGACATAATGCAGATGAAACTTTTAATTCTATCTTAAAAGAAGTTGAAGATAGTGAAACATATGAGAAGGATTTAAAAGAAACAGAAACCAGTAAAGTTCCTGTGTTGGTATGCCCAAAAATACGTGTTGCACCTCAAAAAATTGATATTTATGATACTGTAATTGAATTTACTTGTTTTGATTCTGTAATAGAAAACGTAAAAGAACAAATAAAAGAGTTAAAACCAGAAGTCTTGCTTTTTCTTAAAAAATTAAGACAAATAGAATTTGATATTAATGGTGAACAGAAACGGTTTATTCGAGAAGATAGTGACGATAGTACAAAGAAAATTCTAACTACGGATTATTATGGTCAAAAAGAAAAAGAAGTTAGAGAATATGATTTTTTTACGGAAGAGGGAAAAATCCTTGATAAGTATTATGAAATAAGTATTGGTTATGACAGAAAAACTAAAACTTCTGGAGAAATGCTTTATTCATATTTTAAAACTAATGTAGAAATCTCTTTTCCAGCTTTTATTCATGCGACATTTGAGCTTTCATCAAATAGAAATGAACTGTTAGCAAACAATAAATATAATGAAGAACTTACAAAAAAGCTCGCTTCAAAACTTGCAGAAACTGCAATTAGTATTTCTTTACTTGACTCTCAAAACAATCAGGCAACGTATGAACCATTAAAACTTTTATTAACAAGTTCAATTGATACTTCGCTTAAACAATATAAACTTGAAGAACTTATAAAAGAACAAATCCAAACAGCAGCAATATTTCCAAGTATTCAGAATAGATATATTTCTTTATCTGATGAACCTTTGTATTCTGAACAGCGATTTGATAAAGTTTTATTTCCAGAGACATTTTCTAATCTATTAAAATATTGTGATGATGAGATTATTCAGAATTATATAAAATATGACGCAAAGTTGAATTTTTATGAAAACTCATTATTCAAGGATTTATTAAATAAAGATATCGTAAATAAAAGATATTCCTGTGGACAAAAATGTACTCTAATAAAACTAATAAATGAGAATCATAGTATAAGTGGTACAGGAATTACACTTCTTGAGGACTTACAAGGTAATATTATTTCTAGTGAAGAAAATGTTTATGTTCATCCGGCTGCTAAAGATAAATTTGAGATACCAAATTGGAACTGGTTGAAAGTAAAATTCTTAAACGAGAAAATGAGAAATATTCTTTTAGAGGATGTTGAACAGGAGGCTATTGATAGAACTTTTAGAGATTTTAATCTTGTACGATATCGTTTTAATACATTAATTGGAAAGATTGTAAGTGATTTAAATAAAAATAAAAATACAGAAAACGTAAAAGCTGTTCTTCTTTGGCTTTTTAATTTTTATTGCACTCCTAAGTCTGATACTGAAGAAACTGGCGAACGAGATTTAGGAACAACTAAGATTCCAGTTTTATGTAGAAATAATACTATTGCATTTGGTAGCGAATCATATTTTGGAAAAGAATTTGGGAACGAAATAGGGGAGAGAATAATATCATCTTATGATAAAGAACATTTCTTATACTTTGGTTTATTCAATTCTACTGATTTACAAACAGTTATTAGGTTTTATGAATGGCTTGGAGTTTCTCATTTTCCTAGGATTATCGAAATTAATGTTGATAAGAATGATAGAGCAAACTATATCGATTTTAATTTCAATTATTTAAAAAGAGATCGCATAGGACAATATCATAAATTTTATTTTGACTCTAATAACATCAAAACATTAAAAGTGTGCTTTTTTGAACATTTTGCTGAGATATATAAGGCTGTTGATTTCTATGAAATTATTAGCTGGTTCTTAACTGACATTAGAGCCCAAGAAAATATTAATTCGTTATATGAAATAAGTAAACAGTCTACCATGACTTATAAAACTCCAAGAGAACGGTATGAAAGAACGATAAATTATGATTCTCTAGCATGCTATATAAAATATTATCTTAGTACAAAAGAATGGATCAAAATTGAAAATATATATTTTGATTCTGCTCATTGTTGTTTAGAAGATATAAAAATAAAAGGTGTAATTGCTTCTCCTAAAATATCCCTTTCAGATATTAAGAAATATTGTCCTTCAGCTTCTTTAAGTGAAGTTTATGGTTTATTGCAGAAGATAGGAATATCTGAAAACTTTATAGATTTAAAAACTGACGTAAAATATGAATTACTATTAAAATTACCAGAGCTTGATAAAGATTGTCGATATGGAAAATCAATATATAATAAAATGAAAGGAACTGCTGATAAGACTCTTGCAGAAGGCGGTAATAATTATCAAAAATTTATTAATGAAGGAAAAGTCCTTGTTACTATTAATGGAGAAAAGAAATATGTTTCGGTAAAAGAAGCAAAATATACACCAAATAAATTATTTAGTGAAAAAATATTAAATGAATTTCCAATGCTAGTTTATGATTATAGACAAGGTAGAGTTCAAGATATTTTTGGTGTTGAACTATTAGGTGATATTCATCCGAGTGTATCAAATGAAAAATTAAATGCAAATATTAATAAACAATTTAATTCAAATTTTGAAGAATTTAAGGTTTATATATTAGCTTCAAGATTGATTACCAATGAATCTGATACTGATTTGAGAAAGCTTAATCGCTTAAACATTGTTTTGGCAAATTCATTAACAGTAGATTTTCCAATTAATAATGAGAAAAAATCTGTTAAATTAGATGATTATCAGACCGTATATTTAAATGAAACAGATGAAAAAAAGAGGAAACTTGCTTATATAAAGATTCCTGATAATTGTACTCTTTATACTGATATTGAATCTAATCCGTACTTTGCAGATGCTGTAGCCGAAATTGTTTCTACGGTATTAGATTTAAGTAATGACCTAGCTTTTTTTAGTTCCTTATTTTCTTCATCACACGAAAGAAGAAAAAATTTATTGATAAATACAAAAGGAGAAGAAGTATTAGACTATATCGATTTGGCACAAAAAAAATTAAATATTGTTTTTAATAGCAAACAAGAATTCTGGATTTCTATTGCTAGTATAAAAAATATACATTTTTTAGAAGAATCACCTGTAATTGATATAATTGATTCTCTTGGTGCTGATAGAAAATGGGAAAATAAAATTGACTATAACCATATTAATAAAATTGAAACAATTCCTATATTAATAGATTTATTTAAATCTCTAAAAATAGATATCGAAGAGTATAATAAACAAACCGCAGATAAAATATATTTAACAGAATATTATCAGCGACAATTTGATGATTTAAAAATAAACTTAAAGGACAAATATTTCTTGTATTTATATGAAAAATACAAAGAAAAAAAACTACTTGAAGATTTTGAAACTGACAAACATAATTATTTACCTTATAAAATTGAATTTAAGAATTCGGTAAATGAGAATGTAGAAGAAAAATTTGAAAATGCTTTTAGTGTAAAATGTTCTGAGTTACGGAATTTAGAAAATAAAAGCTTGGATGAAATTATAAATGAGAAAAAAAACTCCTCTTCGTTGTATTCAGAATTACAAGGTAAATATACTTCTGAAATGCTTGATTTATATTTGTTATTTGATTGTTTGGATAAACTAAAGCTACAAGAGAAAGAACAAGGAAAACTGACTACTGAAAAAACGAAAAAGAGCGCTGAACAAATATTATCTGAAGCTAAAGATTTAGCAAAAGAACCTGATTTCCAAGAAGATGTTAAAACAGAAAGAATTGGAGATAAGAAACCAAACGAAAATTCAACAGCTCATAAATTTGGTACTAGGCATAAAACTGGGGATATAAATGATACAAAAGAAATAATAGGACTAGCTGGAGAGATTGCTGTATATGAAACTCTTACTCAAAAATATTCTACAGTAGAATGGCTCTCTGAAAATGCTGTTAAGTATGGTTTGCCACATACTGGTGACGATTCTCTTGGATATGATTTGATTTATATAAATGATCAAAATGAAAAAATCATGGTTGAAGTAAAAGCAACAACTGGGGATCAAATAGAATTTGATTTTTCAAATAATGAATTCTCAACGGCATTAGAAAATCCTGAACATTATGAAGTATTTTTTGTTTTTCTTCATTTCAATGGAAAACCCAAAGTTCTAAATCTTGGAACATTGTTTAAATTTGAAAACGAAAATGAATCACCTTTTAATAATTCAAAATTTTCAATCCAATATGATAAATATATAATTAAAGCTAAAGAGAAAGATTAAGCAAATCAAAAATGAATTAATTGATGAATATAATACTAAGCTTAATAAAAGATAGTAAGGAAGAACGTTATCTTGTAATTATTGAAAAATGAGCTGACTATAATCTTTTAATTACTGCTTATTATCTGGAATACGACAATGCCTTGGAAAAGCAGCTAAAACACTATAATCAGTTTAAAAAAGCAAAAGACGCTTCGGTAACCGGAACGTCTTTAGAAACTCCTTCTACAACTAGTAGATGAGATATTTTAGATATACTACATTTTGATTAAAAGTCAATGGTAAGGTAGGATTCAAATGGAAATATCAACTATAGAGAGAACCGTTTTAGAAAAATGCGCAAAAGATGCCGGCTGGGAAATTGATTCTAATGCTCCGGCTGATTGCATCAATTTATTCAGTTCATTTTTTAAGGAAACAGCATGTATAAAAAAGCCTTCTGAAGGGGCATTTGTTCTGTGTTTCTGCAGAAAGATAGAAGCCGACTGTTTTGAATTTGGTGCAACATTTAATACTAATGGTGAATTTGAGTTTAATCTACAGGAAACTTATTCATTGTCGATTTTACTAAAACGTGTGGCAGAACTGTTTGCTTCCCTTCCTGATAATCCTCTTGAAAAATATCAGAAAAAGCTTGCTGAATTCTCAGATAAAGAGATTCAACGAACAGAAACGGAGCGATTAGTAAAAGAACGTGTCGGCCAGGATATCTATAGAGACGCACTTATGAACTATTGGGGCGGAACTTGTGCCGTTACCGGCTGCACTCTAAAAGAAGCATTAAGAGCAAGTCACGCAAAACCATGGAAAGACTGCACCAGTGATGCAGAACGACTTAATGTTTACAACGGCTTTTTACTCACTGCGAATTTGGATGCTCTTTTTGATAAAGGTTATATATCTTTTACAAATGATGGATTGATAATGCTTTCTTCTGTATTTGAATTTGACGGTGCAGATATGCGAGGGCTTGGAATTACATCTGATATGAAACTACGCTGGGTGGAAGAAAAACACCTGGAGTTTTTGGATTATCATCATAAAAACGTTTGGAAGAATTAGGAGGTATTAGTTATGTATTCAACAACAAAAGATAAACCATGTGAAGATATCTGTTATGAGGATTCTCATATTGATAAAATTTTAGCAGAAATCAAAAAGAATTTTGAACCATATTTTATTGATTTTCTAGAAACTTCTGCTGGTACCACTATTAGTTCAGAACAATTCAAGTCTTTGCAAGAAAAGTTTGGCACGACCTCTTCGTCTCTAAAAACTAATACGGATTATACTAAGGCTTTGAAAAACATTTTTGAAAAATCTATCGAATCTTATGAAAAAGATAGAGAGAAATATATAAAACTTCTTGAACCAAGTAATCTTGAAGAATATCAGTATGATCCTGCACAATTTAAAAATCAGGCATTAAAAAATGAATGTCCAATCATCCATGGTACTATAATGAATAGAAAAGCAAAGGAACTTGATGGATATCGAATAGATTTCAATAGAGCCAATGCAAATGATTTGCTTCAAGTTTTTATGAACATAAGTGGATTTGTTCATTCTTACAAAAAAAAGTATTACGATGCTGAAAAATATTTGTCTATAAAATCATATAAAGATTTGAACTTAGAGATTATGGATCAAGAAGGATATTTCTACTATGGCGTTTTAGGTGGGGGAATAAAATCTTTAATTCTATATAAGTTTGACCCAGAAGTTTTTTCTTACCGTAGTAAAAATGCAATCTGGTCATTATGGTATCTTTCCAACAAACAAAAATTTGAATGCAAACAAGATTCTGAATTCTTAATTATTGATCTAAAACACATAGTTACAAAGCAGAATTATTATTACCCTTACGAACTTTTTTCAAAATATGCATTTGAAATATTTAAACTTCTTAATGCAAAAGCAAAAGAGCTTAATGTAAATCTTAATCCAGAATATCGATATGTAATTGTTGACGCTTTCTTTGAACATGTAGCCAGTAAGCATGCTGCGGAAATTGCTGAATTATCACATGAATTTAATGAGGACGGTTTTGATTATGTCACGATGGGATACTGATTTACAAAAGTTTTTTCCAAATATTGGATTTTCTTCCTTAAAAGAAGATCAGGAAAAAGTTCTTAATACTCTTGTTGATAACGGTAATACTTTAGGAATTATTCAAACTGGTGGCGGTAAATCTATGATTTACTGGATGGCTGCCTTGGAAATGAAAGGAATTGCCATTGTTATTTCTCCGCTAATTTCTTTGATTGATGAACAAACAGAAAAGCTTAAGAAACAAGGCTACGAAGTTCTTGAATTGCATGGTGGAATCGATCCTCTTAAACAGATGAAATTGATTAAGTTTTTTGCAAATAAAGAACTTAATCCTAATTTCATTTTTCTTAGTCCTGAAAAAATTGCAATTGATGGACTTTTGGAAGAAGCAATTAAAAGACGCAAAGACGATATTAAACTGCTCGTAATCGATGAGGTTCACTGTGTAAGCCAATGGGGAATGAGCTTTAGACCATTTTATCAGCGTATTCCAATTTTTTTGAATTCAATTTATGGAAGTTCTGATAACTGGTGTCGGATTCTTGCTTTAACTGCAACTGTAAATAATCAAGAATTAAAAGATATTTGTACATATTTTAAAATTGGTAAAAAGAATATAGTAAGACAACCTTTGATGATGCGTAGCGAAATACAGCTTCATATTAAGAAATGTAGTAAAGAAGCTGAAAAAGAAGCAGCCTTCTGGGACATTGTTAATATTCATAAAGATGAAAAGATACTTGTCTATGTTTATCGAAAATATTCTAATCACGGTGTTGAAGGATTGTGCAAGGAAGCTGAGAGTCGCGGATATAAATGTGCTGCATTCCATGGCGATATGACTGCTAAAGAACGACAAGAGATTATTGAAAAATACAAGAATAATGAAGTAAAACTTGTTTTTGCAACAAATGCTTTTGGGATGGGTATTGATATTCCAGATATACGTGTTGTAATTCATTATATGATTCCAGAATCTGGAGAACAGTATTATCAGGAAATTGGAAGAGCAGCCAGAGATGGAAATGCAGCAAATGCTTACATGCTTTACACCGATAAGAACGTTGATGTTAAGGGCGATTACTTTATTGATAATTCTTTTCCAAGTGAAGATTTATTAAGAGATACATTTAAAAAGATTTTACCTTTTAACAAGAAGGCTGGTTATAGTTCACTTCATGTTTTTGATGATGACGAAGTTATTAAGTGTATTCCTTATTACATTGAAGCTGGTTTAATTGAAATTGTGGCAAAAGGATTTGGAGATCTTTCTCAGCTAAATAAAATCCAGTCGCCAGTTTTACAAGAATATGTAAATGCTTCAAAAATGTTTTTGGGAATTGTAGCTAAAAAACAGGTTGCTCCTGCAGAATTAGCTAAACTAGTTTTTAATGAGTATCTTGATGGCAGAGTTGAAACAAATAAAGCATTGGTTAAGAACCTAATTCTTAATGTTATTTCTGCGGAAATTTCTGATGAGCAAATGAAAACAATGCTTGATAGTATTAAAGTAAAGAAAGATTACAAGCATGATTTATTGGATTACTTTGTTTATCAAATAGAACAATGCAAGAATTCTCAGGAGTTGCATCAGGAAATTGCTTACTATCTTGGAACTAATAAGCATCAACTTGGACGTATTTACCAGGCAAAAGATGGAACAATGGTTCGTAGTAAATCAGAAATTATTATTTGTAATTTACTGAATGAACATAAAATTAAATACGAATACGAGCATAAACTTTATTATGATGGAGAGCATCATATTGAACCTGATTTTACAATAGTTCTTCCAGATAAGAAAGAAATTTATTGGGAACATGTAGGTATGCTTGGATTTGAAGATTATGATGAAAACTGGGCTCGTAAAATAGATATATATGAAAAGTATTATCCAGGACAGATGATAAAAACTTATGAGAGCGGTGTTCTTTCAAAAGAGGCTGAAAAGAATATTGAATATATTGAGGGGCTGATAAAGAAATAACATCGGGTTTTTAGGGGCAGATCCACTAGGCGGAGCGGGCTGAAGCGAGAGGAAATGATCCCCCTCCCACACCTCATAAATAAAAAAAGGAGCAAAAGATCTTACGGAATGAAAATCACCTACATCATCCAAAAATCCCGACGACGCTCTATTTCTGTTAGTGTGCTTCCTGATAACCTAGTGCTCGTAAAAGCTCCGTATGAAACCAGTGAACGCACGGTGCAGGAATTTCTTCTTTCTAAAAAAGACTGGATTACAAAGCATCTGGAAAAACAGAATAATTTAAGTAAACTTTGCGCGAAGGAACGGTTTCTGGGGCAAAAACACGCTGATTGTTGCGACCGCATGAGCAGGCAATTCTATAGTTACTTTGCAACAATCAGCGTGTAGCGCATTATTGCGCGATTTTGAACCAGGAAACCGTGCCTGGGAGCCAGTTTTATACTGAATACATTTATAATGCGTTTGCCGTGTGCGCAGTCTTTCCTTTAATTGCAAATTATCATTATATAAACTACAATTGGGCGTATGGCAAAGACTGTAGACGATAAGAAAATTATTTACACAATGGATCGGGTTTCCCGCGCTTACGGGACTAAAGTTGTTCTTAAAGACATAAGCATTTCATATTATTACGGAGCAAAAATCGGCGTTATTGGTGAAAACGGCGCAGGTAAGTCTTCTTTATTTAAAATTCTTGCGGGAGTTGACAATGATTTTACAGGCGAAACTCATCTGCTTCCTGGATTCACAATGGGATATTTGGAGCAGGAACCTCAGCTTGAAGCAGGCAAGACTGTAAAAGAAATTGTAATGGAAGGCGTAAAGCCGATTACAGATTTGCTTGCTGAATTCGACAAAGTGAACGAGGCATTTGGAGACCCTGATGCTGACTTTGACAAGCTTTGCGCAAGACAGGCTGAGCTTCAGGAAAAACTTGATGCTGCGGATGCGTGGAATTTGGACACAAATCTTGAGCTTGCAATGGACGCGTTAAGATGTCCGCCAGCTGACCAAGTTGTTGATGTTCTTTCTGGAGGTGAACGTCGCCGTGTTGCTTTGTGCCGCCTTCTTCTTCAGCAGCCTGATATTCTGCTTTTGGACGAACCTACTAACCACCTTGACGCAGAAACTGTTGCCTGGCTTGAACGCCACCTTCGCGACTACAAAGGCACAATTATTGCGATTACTCACGACCGCTACTTCCTTGACAATGTTGCCGGATGGATTCTTGAAATGGACAGAGGTGAAGGATATCCGTTTAAAGGAAACTATTCTGAATGGCTTGAAGCAAAAGAAAAGCGACTTGAGCAGGAAGAAAAGCAGGCTTCTGTCCGTCAGCGCGAAATGAAAGAAGAGCTTGAATGGATTCACGCAGGTGCAAAAGGTCGCCAGGCAAAACACAAGGAGCATATCACAAAGTACGAGCAGCTTTTGGCGGAAGAGCAGAAACGTGTTCAGCTTAAAGACAGCCAGATTTCAATTCCGGCAGGACCTCGTCTTGGAAGCCTTGTAATTGAAGCGAGCGGGCTTACAAAATCATTTGGCGACAAGCTCCTTTTTGAAAACCTTGACTTTGCAATTCCGGCTGGTGCTGTTGTTGGCGTTGTAGGACCTAACGGCGCGGGAAAAACTACTTTGTTTAAAATGCTTGCAAAGGCCGCCACAGGTGAAGGAGAAGAAACTCCGGATTCCGGCACGATAAAAGTAGGCGACACAGTAAAGCTTGTGTATGTGGATCAGATGAGAAGCAAGCTTGACCCGAACAAGACAGTTCTTGAGCTTCTTTCTGGAGGAGCTGACCTTATAAAGCTTGGCGCGGTGGACGAAAAAGGACGTCCTGTAAATGGAGCGTTGCGCGAAGTGAATGCCCATGCTTATTGCTCTTGGTTCAACTTTAACGGCGCGGAACAGAATAAGAAAATCAGCGTGCTTTCCGGCGGAGAAAAAAACAGGCTGAACATGGGACTTATGTTCAAGGAAGCGGGAAACGTTTTGCTTTTGGACGAGCCTACAAACGACCTTGATATTTCTACAACGCGTTCGCTTGAAGAGGCCATCAACAGTTTTGCTGGCTGTGTTCTTGTAATCAGCCACGACCGCTACTTCCTTGACCGTATCTGTACTCACATTCTTGCGTTTGAAAACAACAGCGAAGTCAAATGGTTTGAAGGCAACTGGAGTGAATACGTAGAATGGAAGAAAAACGTCCTTGGAATTGACGATGACCATCCTCACAAAACCATGTACCGCAAGCTCACAAGGTAAGCGTACAACTGTAAAAAAAGGATGCCCGACTGGACATCCTTTTTTTTGTGCCATAAAACCAATGTGATGCTACTTATTGCTAGGCGGATTGTTGCCGCGGTTTCCACCGCTTGGATTGCCTGTTGTTGAAGGCATTCTTCCGCCTTCACCTGCGTGGCTGTTGCCTGGTTTTACAGTTGTCTTTCCCATTTGTATGCTCCTTTAGAATGAATTATAAGACAGTAGTCAGTCCTGTGCTAAAATCTAATGGTGTAAGCGTTCCTGTTTTCAGTGTTTCTTCTTTAAGTGCATAATATGCGTTTGTAAATGCCATTATTTTGTATGACCAAATAAGATTAAAGGTAATAATAGCTGAAAGTAAAGAAAGAATACTGATGAAACACATAACAATGATATTAAGGTTAGGTACAACTATAAAAAAACAATAAGGAATAATAGCAAATGTAAAAAAAGAAAGAAAATACCAGCCAACAAAACTTAAGTCCATAAAAAATAAATCAGCTTTATGCTTTCTAGTGAGAATCTTGCTTATTTTCATTGCTTGATAAGATGAGAGTTTTGGATTTTCCGCTAGAACGAAAAACATTTGTGAGTATGAATAGCTTTTTATAATTCCTGGAAAAATGAAAAGTAAACGCCAAAGAGTTGTAAATAAAATATAGCGAAATGCTCCTGCAAAATATATTGGTAGATGCGAAAATCCTTTTAGAAAATCTAAAAACTTAACTTTGATTTTTGTATTGTAAATTTGAATAAAAATCCTATAAATGGGAAATACCAATAGGCAAAGTAATAAAGAGGATAGAAAAGAAATGCAAAACGAAATCGACAAATAAGTAATAAAGCCCATTTTGAGAGTCGAATAAGTGTCTATGTTTCTACACTGTATAATGCATATAATAATAA
>ERZ1035070.14-NODE-14-length-55633-cov-9.162007_pt1 | contig 55633 bp, 46 predicted proteins | sample MGYA00520603_ERZ1035070 | MGnify/ENA primary metagenome ERZ1035070 (study PRJEB33766, sample SAMN09781695) | gut metagenome | biome: gut microbiome | host: Homo sapiens | place: Madagascar | study: EMG produced TPA metagenomics assembly of the PRJNA485056 data set... | reverse complement strand
AAACCGTTCCTTCGCGCAAACTTTACTTAAATTATTTATAATGCGTTTGCCCTGATAGCGCATTTTTTAAGCCTTTACATTTTTATTAGAAGTGATATATTTCTACGGAAAGGGTTACAAAGATGTCAGTTAAAAAAGATTTTTCTGAAGGTCCGCTTTTTAAAAATATTTTGATTTTCAGTTTGCCTCTAATTTTTACAAATCTTCTCCAGACTTTTTTCAACATGACTGATATTGCCGTTTTGGGACGCTTTGCAAGTTCGTCTTCTGTTGGCTCGGTTGGCTCTACGACAATTCTTGTTTTTTTGTGCACAGGAATTCTTATTGGATTTGGTTCCGGCGTTAATGTCATTGTGGCTTTTTTTATAGGCGCAAAAAATGAAAAGGACATTTGCGAAACTGTTCATACTTCCGCGATTGTTTGCCTTGTTGCTGGATTTCTTGTTTGTGCTGCCGGAATAATTTTTTCCCGTTCCGTTTTGAATTTGATGAGCACAAAGCCGGTTCTTATTGAAGGTGCGGTTTTGTATTTTAGAATTTACATGGTCGGGCTTCCTGCTCTTGCTTTTTATAATTTCGGAAATGGAATTCTTAGCGCGGAAGGAGACACAAAGTCGCCTTTGATTTTTCTTTTTATTTCTGGAATTTTCAATGTTGTACTGGATTTGCTTTTAGTCATTCATTTTAAAATGGATATTGCCGGAGTTGCAATTGCAAGTGTTGTCGCTCTTTATGTTTCAGCATTTCTTGTTTTTATAAAACTGCACAGAAAAACAGATTCTCTTGCGTTGCGTTTTTCCAAACTTAAAGTCAATAAGTCAAAACTTTTCCGACTTTTAAAGATTGCAATCCCTGCCGGGCTGCAGAATGCGATTTTTGGATTCGCAAATCTTTTTATTCAGATTGGAGTTAATTCTTTTGACGCTTCTATGGTTGTTGCAAATTCTGCGGCTTCAAATTCAGATCCGCTTGTTTACAATATTATGAGCGCGTTTTACGTTGCTTGCTCAACTTTCATAGGACAGAATTACGGTGCCGAAAAAAAATCCAGAGTTTTAAAAAGTTATTTTATAAGTCTTGCCTGCTCATTTTGTTTTGCATTGTTCTTGGGAATTTTACTTTTTATCTTCGGAAGAAATTTTATTTCGATTTTTATTTCAGATTCTGCAATTATAGAACTTGGAATGAGGCGACTTTCGATAATGGCTTTCTCTTACTGCATTTCAGCATTTATGGATTGCACTATTGCAGCTTCCCGCGGACTTGGACAGACTTCCGTTCCGACTGTAATTGTTATTCTTGGCTCTTGTGTTTTTAGAATTGCCTGGATTTTTAGCGTGTTTGCATATTTTAAAACAATTGAATCGCTTTATTTGCTTTTTGCTTTTTCTTGGACGATTACCGCTGTGGCAGAAATTTTTTATTTTGCAAGACTTTACAAGCAGAAGTTTTCAGTTTCTGCATTAAAAGCACAGCAATAAAATTTTCTTTCAATTTTAGCGGAAGTTTGAAACTGGCTCATATTAATTGAAAATTATTACTATATAATTTATAATGGTTTAATCATGGGAAAGGTATTTGTTTTTGTTAATCAGAAAGGTGGCGTTGGCAAGACTACATCTGCTATAAATATCGGGGCATATATTGCTGTCGGCGGAAAAAAAGTTCTGCTCGTTGATTTTGACAGTCAGGGAAATATGTCTAGCGGCGTTGGAGTCAGCAAAAAAAAGCCTACCATTTACGAGCTTCTTGCGGGGCAGTCCACTATTGATGAAACTATAAAGCATTCGGGTGTAAAAAATCTTGATGTCATAAGTGCGTCTATTGATTTGTCTGGCGCGGCGATTGAGCTTGTAGATCAGGAAAACCGTGAGTACTTTTTAAAGAATGCCCTTGCTCCTGTCCGTGAAAAATATGATTACATTCTGATTGACTGTCCGCCTTCCCTTGGAATTCTTACATTGAATGGGCTTGCCGCCGCAGATGCTGTTCTTGTTCCGATGCAGTGTGAATATTTTGCGCTTGAAGGAATCACTCTTCTTTTGCAGACAGTAAAAAAAGTCCAGGAAAGCATAAATAAAAATCTTGTAATCGGCGGAATATTTTTTACTATGTACGATTCAAGAACTCGTCTTGCGCAGGATGTTGTTATGCAGGTAAAAAGCTATTTTAAGGATGTTGTTTTTAATACAATTATTCCGCGCAACGTAAGACTTTCAGAAGCACCTTCACATGGCGAGCCGATTTGTGTTTATGATCCGAATTGTGTTGGCGCAAAAAGCTATCAGAGACTTGCAGAAGAGGTAATCAGCCGTGGCTAAACATCAGGGATTAGGAAAAGGTCTTGGAGCCTTGATGCATGAAGCTGATTTGTCCGAGGAAATTTCTGAGAATGGAGTTCAGATTAAGGAAAATGCGTCTCCTGTAAATTTAAATCTTCCGACAGGAATTTCTTCCGATGAAAATGGAACGCTTTGGGTTGATCCGGCTCTTTTAAAACCGAATCCTCGTCAGCCTCGAACTTACTTTGATGATGAAAAACTTGCAGAGCTTACAGAATCAGTTCGCAATGAAGGAATTCTTTCACCTGTAATAATAGAAGATGCAAACGACGGAACATTTTTTATCATTGCTGGTGAACGCCGTACCCGAGCAGCAAAAGCCGCAGGTCTTAAAAAAATTCCTGTTCAGCTTAGAAAATATTCGGAGCAAAGAAAACTTGAAGTTGCGCTTATAGAAAATATTCAGCGTACGGATTTGAATGCGCTGGAAGAGGCCCAGGCTTATTATGATTTGATGGAGCTTGGAAATTTAACGCAGGATCAGGTTGCGGAACGCGTTGGAAAAAACAGATCTACTGTTGCAAACTGTCTTCGGCTTTTAAAGCTTCCGGAAGACATTCAAAAAGCTCTTGTTACGGATTCAATTTCTTCTGGACATGCACGCGCTATTTTGAGCTTGGAAAATGATTCTGACAAGCGGATTCTTTTTGGAAAAATAATCGGGCAGGGACTTTCTGTAAGACAGTCCGAAAATATTGCCAAGGAAATGAAAAGTGGAATCTCTTCAGTTGCTAAAACAGATTTAAAACCAGAGCCAAAAAAAGATCCGAATCTTGCGGCGCTTGAGCAAAAACTGATTGAGCGGCTTGGAACAAAAGTTCAGTTGAAAGGCGGATTCAGCAAGGGAACAATTTCTATAAATTATTTTTCTTCTGAAGATTTGGATCGCATTTTTAATTTGATTGTGCCAGATGCAAACTTATAGCTTTGCTAAAAATTCTTTATTGATAAAAAATGGCTGCAAAAAAACAAAATATAAAAAGAACTGCAAAAAAACGAAGCCCTCGTAAAAAGAAGCCAAAGATAATTCTTGATAATAAAAGAGTCATGCTTTTGTCCGCATTGATTATTTTTTTGTGCGCGGTTTTTCTTTCCATGGCTTTTGTTTTTTCATCTCCCAAAAAAGAGAAGCAGCCAAAAGTTCAAAATGTTGAGCAGCAAGTTTTGCGTCAGGAACAAAAGAATAAATTTGCTGAAAAAAATAAAGTTGCAGAAAACAAAAATCAGCCGAAAAATGTTCAGCCTGAAAAAAAAGAAGCTGTTCAAAAGCCGGTCGAGATTCAGCCTGAAATAAAAAAAGTTCCAGTTGAAAAAAAATCTGAAGAGAAAAAGCCTCAGCCAGTTTCCAAGCAGGAAATAAAAAAAGACGAGCCGAAGATTGCTTCTGTGAATCCGCCTGCGAAAAAAACTGAAGAAATAAAAGTTGAAAAATATTCGATTCCGCCTGCAAAAAATGGAGCGACTCTTGTTTTTATAATTGATGACGGAGGATATGACACTTATAATTTAAAGCTTTACACGAGTCTTCCTTTTCCGATTGCTGTTGCGGTTCTCCCAAAGCTTGCGCATTCAAAAGATTGTGCGGCAATTGTAAGAAATTCTGGGCAGGAGCTTATGCTTCATCAGCCAATGCAAGCCCAGAATCTGAAGCTTAATCCCGGAGCTGGTGCGATTTTGCCTGATATGTCTTTGAGCGAAGTTTATAAACAGGTTTCAGAAAATATTGCGGAAATCGGACCGATAAAAGGTCTTAACAATCATGAAGGTTCCCTTATAACTTGCGATGTTATGAAAATTGGAGCGGTTCTTGATGCTGTTCTTGACAACGGAATTTTCTTTGTGGATTCCAGAACTTCCGCGCAGACAAAAGCTCCTCAAGCCGCATTGGAACGGGACATGAAAATTCTTGAGCGTGATGTTTTTATTGATGATATAATTTCTAAAGATGAAATGCTTGCTCAAATTTACCGCGGACTTGGAATTGCAAATAAAAATGGAAAAGTTATAATGATTGGCCACGTTGATAAATCTGCAAAGATTCTTCCGCAGCTTTTAAATGATATGTATCCGTATTTAAAGCAAAAAGGATACAGGATTGCTTTTCCTTCGCAAATTCAAAAATAATTTTACTTGGAATTTATTGGAGTATATATGAAAGTTCTTGGAATAGAATCTTCTTGTGATGAAACAGCCTGCGCGATTGTTGAAGACGGCAGAAAAATTTTAAGCAATGTTGTTGCAACTCAAATTCCTTTTCATCAGATTTACAAAGGCGTTGTTCCAGAGATTGCAAGCCGCAAGCATGCTGAATGGATTCTTCCGGTTGTAAGACAAAGCCTTGAGGAATCTCATTTGACTCTTGATGAAGTTGATGCTATTGCCGCTACAAATCGTCCGGGACTTATGGGCGCGCTTTTGGTAGGACTTACTTTTGGAAAAACTTTGGCATGGGCTTCGGGCAAACCTTTTATAGCTGTTAACCATATGCTTGGACATATGTATGCTGCTCATCTTGAAAATGACATTCCTTATCCGTATATTGGACTTTTGGTTTCCGGTGGCCACAGCATTATTTCAAAAGTGAACGGCTTTGACGACTTGGAAATTTTAGGAACTACAATTGATGACAGCGTGGGCGAGGCGTTTGACAAGGTTGCAAAATATTATGACTTGGGTTATCCGGGAGGAGTTATAATTGACAAGCTTGCTAAAAACGGAAATCCAGAGGCGTTCAGTTTTCCTCTTCCAAAACTTGACAAGGGTGATCATCGTTATGATGTTTCTTTCAGCGGATTGAAAACTGCTGTAATTCATCAGGCTGATATGTTTTTAAATTCAGGCTTTGAAAAATCAGTTGAAAATATTGCGGCATCTTTTCAGGAGACTGCTTGCAGAACTTTGGTTTCAAGATTGCTTAGGGCAGTGGAAGATACCGGGCTGAAAACTGTTGTTGCTGGTGGCGGAGTTGCTGCCAATTCACGGCTTAGGGCAATGCTTGCAGAACATAATGAAATCAACTGCATTTTTCCTCCTTTAAAATTATGTGGAGACAATGGTGCGATGATTGCTGGAGTTGCATATCATTTTCTTAAGCGAGGCGAAACAAGTCCGCTGAATACGACAGCTTGCGCAAGAATTCCGCAGTTTAAAAGAGGACTTGCAAATCTTGAGGCTTTTGGAAGAAGATAATTTTTGCGCTGCAATTCAGTTTGTCTTTTAAAAAGCTCTGACTTTTACAAATCTATGTATTTCTGTATAATAGAAAATAGTTTCAAAAATCGACTGGCTTTTGAAGTTATTTAATATAAAAAATGAATTTTAAAACTTCTGTTTGTTAGAGGAAGTTTTTATACCGAGGTTCGACTATGACAAAAAAATCTGACAATGCCTGCAAAGGTACGGCACGCGCGCCGCACCGTTCTCTTTTTTATGCTTCTGGTTATACTGATGAGGAATTGAATCAGCCGCTTGTCGGCGTTATTTGCGCAAAAAATGAACTTATTCCGGGGCACATTGAGCTTGACCGGATTGCCGAGGCTGTTAAGGCCGGCGTTAGAATGGCAGGCGGAACTCCGATTGAATTCCCTGCGATTGGCGTTTGCGACGGAATCGCGATGGGGCACGAGGGAATGAAATATTCGCTTGTTACCCGCGAGCTGATTGCCGACAGCGTTGAATGTGTCGCGAAGGCCCATCAGTTTGACGCTCTTGTTATGATTCCTAACTGCGACAAGATTGTTCCTGGTATGCTTATGGCTGCCGCGCGCCTTGATTTGCCGACTGTATTTGTTTCCGGCGGCCCGATGATGCCGGGACATCTTCCGGGAAATGATTCTTCAAATCCTTATTCCGGCAAGAATCTTTCGCTTACTGATATGTTCGAGGCTGTAGGCGGTCTTGCGGTCGGAAAAATCACTGAGGAGCAGCTTAAGGAAATGGAGCATCGCGCTTGTCCGGGCTGCGGAGCATGCTCCGGAATGTTCACCGCGAACTCAATGAACTGCCTGACTGAAGTTCTTGGCCTTGGGCTTCCTGGAAACGGAACAATTCCTGCTGTTACCGGCGAAAGAATCGCGCTTGCGAAGCACGCAGGTATGGCTGTCATGAATTTGTATAAAAAAGGAATTACCGCCCGGCAGATGATGACCGCGGAAAATTTCCGCAATGCGCTTACAGCGGATATGGCGCTCGGCTGTTCTTCCAACACAATGCTGCACGTTCCGGCGATTGCGCATGAGGCCGGAATTGACATTGACCTGCACGAGGTGAATAAGATTTCAGAAAGGACTCCGAACCTTTGCCACTTGGCTCCTGCTGGACACACTTTTATGTGCGAGCTGGATGATGCCGGCGGTGTTCAGGCTGTTCTTGCTGAGCTTGCAAAAAAGAATCTTATCAACACATCTTTGATTACCGCCACAGGAAAAACAATCGCGGAAAACATCAAAGGTGTAAAAAACAGAAATCCGGAAATCCTGCGCCCGATTGAAAATCCGTTCAGCGACAACGGCGGAATTGCGGTTTTGTTCGGAAACCTTGCGCCGGACGGAACTGTTGTGAAACGTTCAGCCTGCGCTCCTGAGCTTATGAACCACACAGGACCGGCGCGCGTGTTCAACGACGAAAGCGAGGCCATGGAAGCTGTCCAGAAGGCGCAGATTAAGGCGGGCGATGTTGTTGTAATCCGCTACGAAGGCCCGAAAGGCGGTCCGGGAATGCGCGAGATGCTTGCGGTTACCGCGGCTCTTGCAGGCCAGGGCCTGGACAAGCAGGTTGCTCTTATCACCGACGGAAGGTTCAGCGGTGCTACACGCGGCGCGTCTTTAGGACACTGCTCTCCGGAAGCGGCTGTAGGCGGTCCGATTGCGCTTGTTCAGGAAGGCGACAAAATCACTTTGGATATAAACAACTACAAAATCCATCTTGAGGTAAGCGACGAGGAGCTTGCCGCCCGAAAAGCGAAGTGGGTTGCCCCTGAGCCAAAAGTAAAAACCGGCTACCTTGCCCGCTACGCTAAACTGGTTTCCAGTGCTGATAAAGGTGCAATATTGCAGTAAAAATATTTGCGAGTTTGCGAAGCAAACTCGGTAAGTAGCCGAAGGCTGCGACCAGACAAAGTTGCGATTCTTCAGTAAATAAAAATAAAAAGGAAATATTAAGAAATGAAAATTACAGGTTCACAAGTTGTTATAGAATGCCTTATTGAGCAGGGTGTTGATACTGTTTTTGGTTATCCGGGTGGAAACATTCTTAACATTTATGATGCTCTTTATAAAAATTCAGGTAGAATAAACCACATATTGACTGCGCATGAACAAGGTGCTGCCCATGCCGCGGATGGGTATGCGCGCGCAACTGGAAGAGTCGGAGTGTGCATGGCAACAAGCGGTCCGGGTGCTACAAATCTTGTAACAGGAATCGCAACTGCATACATGGATTCAAGCCCGATTGTCGCAATAACTTGCAATGTTCCAAACAATCTTTTGGGAAAAGATACATTTCAGGAAATCGACATTACAGGCGTGACTATGCCGATTACAAAGCAGAACTTCATGGTTCGCGATGTAAAGGATTTGGCAAAAACTATCCGTGAAGCTTTTTTCATTGCAAAGACTGGTCGGCCTGGTCCTGTTCTGATTGATATTTTAAAAGATGTTACTGCTGCGGAAGTTGAATTTGAGCCGCTTTCAAAAGAAAATGAAAGAAACGGTATTCTCATAGAAAATCATTCAAATTTAAAAAGAATTGCTGAAATAAATATTCCTTCAGAAGAAAATATAAAAAAAGTTGCTGAGCTTATAAATAATTCTGAACGTCCTTTTATTTATGCTGGCGGAGGAATTGGAATAAGCGGCGCAGAAAAAGAGCTTCTGGAACTTGCGGAAAAAGCAAATATTCCTGTAAGTGAAAGTCTTATGGCTCGCTCTTCATTCCCGGCAAATCATCCGTTATGCACTTGGATGATTGGAATGCACGGAACAAAAGCAAGCAACATGGGTGTTACTGAATGCGACCTTTTGATTTCTCTTGGCTCAAGATTCAGCGACCGTGTTATCTTGGATTCTTCTAAATTTGCACAGAATGCAAAAGTTGTTCACATTGATATTGACCCTGCGGAAATTAATAAAAATATTCCGGCTTACACATCTCTTGTTGGAGATTTAAAGCAAATCCTTAATCGCCTTATTCCTTCCGTTGAAAAGAAAGAACGCAAGAAATGGATTGAGCAAATTCAGGCATGGAAAAAAGAATATCCTGAATGCTACGACAAAAAGCCAGAGCATTCTATAAATCCAAAATTTATCTGCGAATGTATAAACAAGATTGCAGGCGAAAATACATTTATCACAACTGAAGTTGGGCAGCATCAGATGTGGACTGCTCAGTTTTATCCGTTCACAAAGCCTAGAACTTTTATAACTTCCGGCGGACTTGGAACAATGGGATTTGGAACTGGCGCGGCGATGGGAGTTCAATTTGCAGACAAAAATAACCGTGTTGTGCATATTGCAGGCGATGGCTCATTCCGCATGAACTGCAACGAGCTTGCTACGATTCAGCATTATAATCTTCCGATTGTAATTATCGTTGTGGACAATCACGCGCTCGGAAATGTAAGAATGTGGCAGCGTCTTTTCTACGGAAAAAGATTCAGCCAGACAACTCTTGACTTTGGACCTGACTGGTGCAAGCTTGCCGATGCTTACGGAATTAAAGGATACAAGGCAAGCAATGCAAAGGAATTTGAAAAAGTTTTCAAGGAAGCTTTTGAAGCAAAAAAGCCGGCCGTAATCGATGCTGAAGTTGACATTGACGAAATGGTTCTCCCTATGGTCCCGGGCGGAAAACCGATTTACGACATGATTATGAAACTCAGCGAAGAGGTTATGAACTGATATGAAAAAGGAACTCAGAGGGGAAGAGCGTTTTAATGAAATTGGGCGCATTGATTGCGAACGTATCTGCGCCTTGCCCGGAGTCCTTGAAGATATTAGCATGTCTGGATTCAGCGCGCATTTTCCAAATCCTGTTTTTGTAGATACAGAAGAGGAGTATACGGTTTTTATAACTTTTTCTCGGCAGGATTTTTCACGTCCGCTTGAATTTGTCTGTGTTCCAAAATGGAAAAACGAAGACGAAAGTGAAACTGAAATTGGATTTAAGATTTTGCGTTCTCCAGATTCTCCTGCGTTGGCTTCCTTTATAAACAGCCTTCAGGAAAATTCTGAAGAAAATCCTGATCTTGCAGATATGATTATTTCTCCTGAAGCGGAATTTGTAGAATGAGCATTTCAATAGAAAAAAATTCAGGCGTGGCGTTTCTTCCTTTTCCAGAAATGGATGGAATTTTAAAGGACGAGTTGAAAGAACGTTTTTCTTTTTCTATGGAAAATGCTGTTTCTTACGGAGAACTTCTATATATTCCTGACTACAACGCAAAAAATTCTGACGGAACTTTTAAAGTTCCTTATTTTTGTAGAAGCGCGATGCTTGAGCCTTTCATTTTGAAATTTGATTCAATTGGAGAAGCCGCTGTTGAACTGAAAAAAATTCAGCGTTCATGGGCTTCATGCAGTTCAACTTGTTTTAGAAGATCCGCATTGATTCAAGAAAAACTTCCGTATATAAATTTCAAACCCAAAACTTTTCCTGTAAAACTTCCTGCATCAGAAATCGGGCTGTTTTGTTTGCTTGATAAAAACATGATGATTGCTTCTGCAAAAACTTCCAGTCCGCTTCCTGCCGGAAAAATTTCATTTATAGAAGATCACGAAAATCCTCCAAGCCGCGCATATTTAAAAATTCAGGAAAGCCTTTCTGTTGCAGACAGCATTTTTGGCTGCGGACTTCCTTCTGATTCTTCAAGATGCTTTGAAGCTGGAGCGTGTCCCGGCGGCTGGACTTATGTTCTTGTGAATTTAGGCGCAAAAGTTTTTGCAGTTGACAGAAGCGAGCTTGTTCCGTCGTTAATGAAAAATCCGCTCGTGGAATTTTTGGCACATGACGCTTTTACATTGAAGCCTGAATCGCTTGGAGAATTTGACTGGGTTTTTAGCGATGTGATTTGCTATCCTGAGCGTCTTCTTGAATGGATAAAAATGTGGCTTGAAAGCGGAAAAACAAAAAAAATGATTTGCACAATAAAAATGCAAGGAAAAACTGACTGGAATTTGATTTCAAAGTTTGAAGAAATTCCAGACAGTAAAGTTGTGCATTTGAATTACAACAAGCACGAGCTGACTTTTATACATTGCCAGAAAGACTGAAAAAATTTTGAAATTTATTTTATCATAAGAATTGTTCCGACGGTCAAAAAAATTATGCCTACCAGTGTCTTTGCCGTGAACTGTTCATGCAGAAAAATAAAAGCAAGAATCAATGTGAGTACAACGCTCATTTTGTCGATTGGAATAACTTTTGAAGCTTCCCCGGTTTGAAGCGCCTTGTAATAGCATAGCCATGAAGCTCCTGTTGCAAGTCCCGAAAGAATTAAAAACATCCAGTTTCTTTTGTTTATTTCGGAAATGCCGGATTGCGCGCCTGTTACAAAAACCATGAGCCAAGACAGCGCAAGAACAACCGCAGTTCTTATTGCTGTTGCAAGATTTGAGTTTACGCCGTCAATTCCTATTTTTGCAAGAATTGAAGTTAACGCGGCAAATACGGAAGATAAAATTGCAAAAATTAACCACATAATTTTCATTAAAAAAAAGAGACTGCTTTTTGCAAGCAATCTCTTTTACGGCTTCTTTTTGTTTTATTAAAGTTTTCCGCCTTCAACTACAAGAGCATCTGCGTCAGACTCTGCTCCATAAGTTGAACGAAGAGTCGCTTCATAATCAGCATGGAAAAAATTTTCTTTTCCGAGTTCTACGATTTCATTATTGATCCATTCAAGAAGGCTTGTGTTTCCTTTTTGAACTGCGGCGGCAATTGTGTCAAGTTCTCCAAGACTTTCGATTCCGACTTTGTATCCCGGATTTTCCAAAGCCCAGGCAAGAACTTCTGTGTTGTCTGTTGACATTCCAGCTCCTCTTCCGTCAAGAAGGGCGGAGTAGGCTTCTGCATACTGATCGAATTTTAAAAGTTCAACTTCTGGATAATTTTTTGTAAAGTAAGTTTCAGCAGTTGTTCCTTTGCTGATTATAAGTTTTTTTCCAATCAAGTCTTCCGGCTTTGTAACAAGAGCAGATTCCGGGGAAACAACACCAAGAGCAACTTTCATGTACGGAAGCGCAAAGTCAACTTTTTCTGCGCGTTCTGGAGTTACAGTGAAGTTTGCAAGAACAATGTCAACTTTTCCTGTAACAAGAAATTCAACACGGCTTGCGGCTTCAACTGGAACATATTTTACTTTTACACCGAGGTCTTTTGCAATGCGGTTTCCAAAGTAAACATCATAGCCTTGGTATTCGCCGTATTCATCAACATATCCAAATGGCTTTTTGTCGCTGAAAACTGCTATTTTTATTTCTCCGCTTTTCTTTATCTGCTCAACAGTTCTTGCGGAAGTTTTGTTTTCTTTTACGCAGGCTGAAAATAAAGCAAGGATTGCTGCAATTCCGGCGGCAAGAATAATTCCGTTTTTTGTTTTCATAGTTCTACCTCTTTTGTTTAAGATAGAATAAACATACTTATTTGATAGGAAAATGTCAAGCGCAATTTCAACTATTTTTTATTTTGTCAAACATGAAGGCTTTTAGGAATTTTCTGGCGCGTTCAGTTTTCGGATTGTTGAAAAACTGTTCCGGCTTTGATATTTCTACAATTTTTCCTTCATCAATGAAAACAATTCTGTCTGCAACCGCACGGGCAAATTCCAACTGATGGGTTACAATCACCATTGTGCGCCCTTCTTTTGCAAGATTCACCATTACATCCAAAACTTCCCGCACCATTTCCGGATCAAGAGCCGCTGTAACTTCATCGAACAAAAGAACTTCTGGATGCATGCAGAGCGCGCGGACAATAGCAACTCTCTGTTTTTGACCGCCGGAAAGTTCCCTTGGATACGAATCTTTTTTTTCAATAAGCCCGACTCTTTCAAGCCAAAGCACTGCTTCTTTTTTTACTTCATCAGGATTTCTTCCCTGTGCTTTTACAGGTCCAAGCAAAATATTTTTTTCAACAGTTAAATGCGGAAACAAATCATAGCTTTGAAAAACCATTCCGATTTTTTGGCGGATTAAATGCATATTCTTTTTTCTGTTGCTGATTATTTCGCCGTCCAAAAGAATTTCGCCTTGCTGAATTTCTTCAAGTCCGTTTATGCATCTTAGGAGCGTGCTTTTTCCGCAGCCGGAAGGTCCTAGAATTACTACGACTTCTCCGCGTTCAACTTCAAGCGAAACTCCGTTTAGAATTCCTCCGACTTTTGGAAATTCTTTTTTTATGTCTTTTATTTCTAGCAAGCTCATTTTTTACTCCAAAGTTTTAATTGTCTTTCTGACGTTTTTCAAGTTTTCCTGCAAGAATTGAAAGCGGCCAGCAAACTATAAAGTACATGAAAAAAATTACAGCATAGACTGCGATTGCGGCTGTAGGAACTGTAAGTCTGTTCGCGTCAATTATTTGCTGACCGATTTTTACAACTTCGATTACGCCGACAAAAACTACAATTGAAGTTGTTTTTATCATTCTTGTAATTAAATTCATGGCAAGCGGAATAAGCCGGCGCAAAGTCTGGGGAATAATTACATAAATGTAAATCTGCTTTTCATTAAGTCCGATTGATTTTGCACTTTCGTACTGATGACGCGGAATGCTTTCAAGCGCACCTCTCACAAGGTCTCCCATTTCGGCAGTCCCCCAAAGTGTGAACACGAGAACAGACGCCGCCTCTCCGCTGATTGAAATTCCGAATGCTCTTGTAAGTCCGAAGTACGCCAAAAAAAGCAAAACGAGCTGAGGCATAATGCGCATAAACTCAAGATAAATTTTACAGATAATCTGAAGCGGTTTTATTTTTACAGTCATAAGCGCGCCGAGCAAAAATCCAAGTATTATTGAAAATACTACAGAAACTGCCGCAATTTCAATTGTAACAAGAAGTCCCTGCAAAAGGCGCAGAAAATTTTTCCCCATGAAAATTACGCTGAATGAATTTATAATTGAATCAAGCATTTCCGAACTGTGCATAGCGGAGCTTCCTTTCTGCAAATGAACTTAAAATTGTTATTGGTAAAAGTAAAATAAAATATGAAACAACCAAAAGAAAAAGAGCTTCTTCTGTTTTGTAATACAGTCCTATTAAATCTTTTGCAATGTACATAAGGTCTGCAAGCGCGACTGCACTGAACATTGAAGTTTCTTTTATAAGGAACATTGTGTTTGCGCAAATTCCCGGTATGGAAACTGAAAATGCCTGCGGAAGAATTACAAATCTCACAATCTGAAATTCCGTAAGACCGATGCATCTTCCTGATTCAAGCTGAACTCTTCCGACTGTTTCAAGCGAGCTTCTGAACGTTTCAGCCATATAGCTTCCGCCTAAAAAAGTCAGGCCGATTATTCCGCATTGCTCAGAAGAAAGTTTTATTCCCATTTTTGGAAAAGCAAAATACAAAAAAAACAACTGGATTAACAATGGCGTGTTCCGTGAAAGTTCTGTGTATGTCTTTACAATTTCTTTTGCGACAGGAATTTTCCAGTAGCGGATTACAGCGCAAAAAAGTCCAAGCGCAATCGAAAGAACAACTCCTGCAAGTCCGGCTTTTAAAGTCAGAATCGCAGCTTTTTCGTACAGAGGAATCACTTGATGAATAAAGCCAAAGTCCATAATTCCTATAAGTCTAATTGGAAAAGAAATATTGGTCAACAGACTTTTGCTTTTGCTTTAAAAATTTCCGCTGAACTATTTATCCATAATTGTGATTTCAACGCGGCGGTTTCTTGCTTTTCCTTCTTCGGTTCTGTTTGTTGCAACAGGGCGTTCTGCTCCAAAGCCTTGGGTAAACACGTGGAATCTGTCCCGCACATTCAGTCCGATTAAATATTCTGCCACCGTGCTTGCTCTTTCTTCGCTTAGGATTTTCCGCATTTTTTCTGTTCCGGCAAGTGCTGTGTGCCCTGTGACTAAAATGTCGTTGTCCGGCCAGTTTTCAAGAATTTTTGCAATCTGCTGAATTTTAATTTTTTCACTTTCCAAAAGAATCGCGCTGTCTGGCTCAAACTGAATATTTTCTATTGCTATTGTAAGTCCTTTTTCATCCGGCTTTACGGTAACATTTTCAAGTCCAAGCTCTTTTATTTTTTTCTGCACGGAAGAAATGTTTTCAGTTGTATTTGTCCTTGCGAACTCTGTAACTTCTGCATGGGCAGTTCCCCTGAATTCAAAAATATTTCCTGCGGCAGTTTCTATAAAAATTTTGAACGACTCTGAATAGTGATCAATTGAGCCTTTTTCATTGTCCCAAAAAATTGTCTCGTCGCTGAATCCACGGGTTGTAACTGGATAGTCGTCAAGGTCATAGTTTTGCACCGGAGGATTTTCCATGTACATCGTGTAGCGGACTCTTATTTTATAAAGCCCTGAATTTTCATCGCGTCCTTCGTATGTGTACTCGGCGTTGAAAGGAACTTTGTATGGCTTTTCAATTCCAAATCCTTTTCTTAAGTCGTGGGCTTCGTGTCCTTTTGCAGTCCATTTTTCTCCCGGCAAAATTTCTCTGTCTGGAAAAATCGGAACATCGCGCACGGTCGGCATAAAATATTCATCTGCGATTGTGTAAGTTCCGTTTTTGTTTCTTTTGAAAATGCTTTTGTAATCTTTTCCGTAAGAAAATCTTGCGCCTGTGAAAGTTCCTGTGGAATCTTCTGTCGTCATAAAAATGCAGTCGTGAATTCCTTGTCCGTCTTTTGTTACGTCTGTGATTTCAGCGGAAACTCTGTTTACTATTATTGAATGATGGCTTTTGCGGTGATTTACAAAAATGTCCTCGTCAACTGTTGAAAGAATTCTGTAGCGATCTCCTTTCTGATATTTAAATTCGAATTTAACACTTTCTGAATTTTCATGCGCAAAAAATGAAGATGCAAAAATCAGCAAAACTGAAATCAATAAGATTTTTCTTTTCATGCTGATATGATAAAATTGAATCATGGAAATTTCAACAGTGCACGAACTTTTAAACGGAAAATTTATTTTTTGCATTTCAATGATTTGCATGATGCTGACTGGTTTTGTTTTGGGCCGGATTGTGCAAAAGTTAAAAAACGTTTCAGAATTTAAGAAGCAAAGAAAAGACGCCGTGAACAGAAGCCGTTCAGTTTTGGGTGGGCAGTTCAGCGAGCAGATTGCGCCGTTTTTGCCAGATTTTCCGTGCAATCCAGGCGATGTCCGTTTTGTGGGTAAGCCTGTTGATTTTGTAGCTTTTCCGGGATGCGCGGAAGGAAGCGATATAGAAGAAATTTATTTTATAGAAGTAAAGTCCGGGCAGAGCAAGCTAAGTCCGCGGGAAAAACAAATCAAGCTGGCAGTGGAACAGGGCAGAGTGAAATATTTCGAATATAGAATTCCCGACGGAAATGGCAAGACTTAAAACTTCTAGCTAGAAGTTTTGCTCAAGTTTTCTACAAGAAGTTTTTCGCATTGCTCTTTTGGCATTGGTTTTCCAAGCAAGAATCCTTGAATTGTGCGGCAGTTGAATTTCTGAATCATTTTCAGCTGCTCTTCATTTTCAACGCCTTCCGCAATTGTGTTCAATCCCATTTTGGAAACAAGCGAGATAATGCTTTCTGTAAGTTTTGCTTCAAATCCGTCTTTTTCCGCGATATTTGAAACAAAAGATTTGTCAATTTTTAAAGTTGTAAGAGGCAGAAGCTGTAAATATCTTAAAGAAGAATATCCTGTTCCAAAGTCATCGAGCGAAAGTCCTACGCCTTGCTCTCTTATTTTGTTCAGCTTGGATATTGTGTCTTCCACGTTGTCAATAAGAACACCTTCTGTAATTTCAATCTCAAGATGTTTTTTGTCTATTCCGGATTTTTCAATTTTCTTAAACAGCTTTTCAATAAAATCTTCTTGAACAAACTGAACTGGAGAAACATTCACAGACATTATCCCATTGAAGCTGAATTTCATTTCCCATTCTTTGATTGTTGCAAGCGCGGTTGTCATAACCCAGTCGCCGAGCGGAACAACAAGGTGAGTTTCTTCTGCAAGCGGAATGAATTGCTCAGGACTTATCCAGCCCAAGTCGCTGTCGTACCATCTAAGAAGCGCTTCAAATCCGCGAAGCTCTTTTGTCTTTGCGTCGAACTGCGGCTGATAATAAAGCTGAAAATTTCTGCTTGCCATTGCCTTTGACATTTTTGTTTCAATATTCAGCTTGCTTAGGAATTTTTCCTGCATGAGCGAATGGAAACAGGCAACGTTGTTTTTGCCGTTTTTCTTTGCTTCGATTTTTGCCATGTCAGCGAACTTTAAAAGGTCTTCGGTTTTTTTTGAATCGTCTGGAAAGATTGAAATTCCGCCTGAAATTCCAATTCCTTCCGCATTTAAAAATCGAAGGGCTTTCTTTGAAATTTCTATAGCTTCATCGCGATCTTTTATGTTTTTGTATAAAAGCACAAATTCGTCTCCGCCGAACCTTGTCGCTGTAACTGTTTTTGATTCCATCAGCTTGAGGATTGTCGCAACTTGCTTTAAAAGCTCATCTCCTGCGTTGTGTCCTCTTGAATCATTGATGTCTTTCATGTTGTCAATGTCAAACAAAAGAATTCCAAACTTTTCATTTTTTTCAGTCGTTTCTTTTATCTGAACTTTCATCATTGTAGAAAGCCATGAACGGTTGTAAAGGTCGGTAAGGGAATCGTGATATGCCGCAAACAAAAGCTGCTCGTTTAGCTGCTGGATATTTTTTAGCTGCGAATCCAAATTCAGTCTGCTTGACTTTAGCTGGCTTGTTACTTCCTCAAGTTTTTTGTTCTGCTCGCTTAGCGCAGACTCGTATTCTTTTGCCTGCGAGACGTTTGTCAGCGAAACTGCAACGTAATCGCCCGGTACGCATTTTTCCACAAGTTGAATCCATATAGAAAAGTTATGCGAGTAAAAAGTTTCTTCAATTGTTTTTTTTGTTTTTATAGTTTCAACCGCCATGTCAAACCAGTTTATATCTTGGCTGATTTTTTCCTTGAAACTTGAAAACAGAACGCCTTCCTTTATAAAATTTTTTGTAAGGTTTCTGAAACATTCATTTACATAGACAATTGAAAAGTCCGTTATTTTTTCGTCCTGCTTTACTGGAACTGCAATAATAACCGCAGCAGGGATTGTGTCCAAAATAGTTTTATATTCAGAAAGTTCAAGCATAAAATTCCTTTACATTTTTAAATTGAAAGTGCTGAAAAAAAATTTTGCAAATCTTTTTCAGCATTGAAAATTTATTCCCACCCGAATGTTGCAGGTGGCTTGTTTGTAAGATCAAAAAATATCGCATCAACATAAGGCAACTTGGAAATTTCCTGCACAATATCCATAAGGAGATTCTGCGGAAGCTGCGCAAACCTTGCTGTCATTACATCTTCTGAGCAAAGCGGACGTAATACAAAACTGCATCTTTCCTTTGAAGAAGCGTAAGGCAAATTGATTGTAAGATGCTGGAAAATTTTATTGTACCAGCCGCTTTTATGAAGAGCGGTAAGAACTATGTCGTCGGCATCACGTGTCTGATCCAATCTGTCTTTTGTGCAGTAGCCTTCCTGAAGCTTTAAGGCTTCGTCTTTTACCGAAGGATTTTGCCACAAGCGGATTATCGTTCTGTTTATAAATGACGCGCTGTTTGTAATCTGGCTTGATGCGGCTTCAAGTTTTTCCCATTTTTTTGGAAGATGATAAAATCCGTTTTCCATTTTTGCAAAACTGATTACAGACGGAAATCTGTAAGTGCGGAAGTCTCCCTGAACGCCTACAGATTTTACAGGCAGAATATATTTTTCAAGATTCTCAGAGCATTTTTCGCAGAACATTCCAAGTTGAACTTTTGAAATTTCTTCCTGCGCTTTTTTAAATTCTTCTTTGTTATTGTCTGTCATTGTCCCGTTGGAGCAAAGCACATTGATGCTTAATCCAGGACCAGGGAAAGGATGGCGCATTACAAGTTCGTCTTCAAGTCCAAGTTTTTTTCCAATTGCGCGAACTTCATCTTTGTATAAATCTTTTAGGGGTTCAATAATCAAGCCTTTTTCAATGAGCTTTTGTATTCCGTCTACGCGGTTATGATGAGTTTTTATTACATTTGAATTTTTTGTTCCGCCGCTTTCAATTATGTCCGGATACAAAGTTCCCTGCGCTAAAAGCCATTTGTTTTCATCAAACTTTTGTTTTGCCACAACTTCGTTGCGTACTGTAATAAAATTTTCACCAATAGCCATTCTTTTTTTCTGAGGATCGGTAAGATTTTCTACAGCCTTTAAGAAAGTTTTGCTTGCGTCTTCAACAATGAAATTTGAAAATCCGTGGTTTTTGTATGCCTCTTCAACTTTCTTGCTTTCATTCTTGCGCATAAAGCCGTTGTCTATGTGAAGTCCCAAAACTTTTTTCTGTCCCAACGCTTTGTTTAAAAGCGCGAACGCCACAGTGGAATCAACTCCGCCACTTAAAAAGAGAAGAACATTTTTATCATCTGCCTGATTTTTTATAGAATCGATTATGTGATTTAGTACCGTGTCCTGATCCCAGTTTTTTTCCATTCCGCAGAACTTTGCAAAGTTTTCAAGAATCTTATTTCCGCAAGGAGTATCCTTTACTTCGCAGTGAAACTGAAGGCTGAAACGTTTTTTTTCAAGATTTTGGAGTGCGGCGAATTCGCAGTCCTTTGTTGAGCCGACAGTTTCAAATCCGTCTCCCGGTTTTACAACAGCATCCTGATGGCTCATCCAAACTTGCTGAGGACTTGTAATTTCTTCAAACAGCGGACACTTTACATTTTGATTCAGCTCTAAAGTTGCAAAACCAAATTCTCCGACCAAAGCTTTTTGGGCTTTTCCGTTGTAACCGGTTTGAAGTACATAATGTCCGTAGCAAAGACCAAGAATCGGAATATCAAGCTTAAGAATTTCAGAATTGAATTCAGGAGCATTTTTATCATAGATACTGGACGGACCTCCGCTAAGCACAATTCCTTTTGCATTTTTGAATGTTTCAAGCCCGGCGGAAGGCAAGGCGATTTCTGAATAATAACCCATCATGCGGAATCTTTTTGCAATAAGGTGGGCATACTGGCTTCCAAAATCTAAAACAACAATTTTTAAACGTTCCATGAAACGCAATTATACCTCATATTCATGGTTTAGCCAAGTTAAAAGGAAGAAGTCTGAAAGTTTGTAATTTTAAGCTGTAAAATGCTCTCCTTTTGTGAATTTTCCCCTTCGTACAAAAAGATTATACCTGATAGACCAAGAGCAAAAAAGGCACGTTTTCAATCCTGGCAGAAGTTTCAAGAGGTATATAGATAAAATCATAGGCTGTGCAATATAATGAAGTCAGGCTATTTTTAGCCATTGCAAGGTTAAGGAGTTTGTATCAAATGAAAAAATTAGTTTTAGTTATGACTTTATTTTATGCATTTCTTCTTATAGTGTTGATTTCCGGCTAGGAAATTAGAAAGTCCCTTTGTAATATTTTCTTATTTGACTAAGCGCCTTTACTCCGATTTTTGGATTTTTTTCTATGAGCTTTTGGAACACGGAGTAATGGATTTTTATGACTTTTGATTTTCCAATTGAAACTGCGTCTTCCTGCCGGTGCTTTTTTAAAAGACATTCGCCTTCGCCAAAAAATGCGCCTTGATTTAAAACCTGCCCTTCATTTTTGTGTATAAGCAAAATGCTTCCGCTCGCAATATAAAAACAGAATTCGCTTTTTGAATTTTTTCTGTAAACAAAATTTCCGTCGTTGAAATTTAATGCGTGTGAATCTTTTTTAAGAAGAAAATACGGATTTATAAAAAGAAACCGTTTTATATTTGAAAAGAATTTTCCGTCTTGTTTTTCAGGCAGAAGATAAAGCTCGCACAAAAGCAACGTTTCAAAAAACTGATAGACATAAAGCCACTGAGCAAAAAAGAAAAAAATTATAAAGAAAAAAAACACGCCCATGAGCATTACAATAATGTTGCTTAAAACTCCGTAGACCAGGTTGTAGCGGTTTATGTTTACAAACAGATGAAAGGCCTTTGTGAGAATCCAGTACGAAGCGCAGGTTCCTGCCGAAGACAAAACACTTATGCCCCAGGACGGATTTGTTCTGCTTCCGAATTTATACGTGAACGCCGTTGCTGCAAATAAAATTATAAACGGAACAAAACCAGCCGCAGTTTTTGAAATCAGATCTGCAATGTGGTTCAGCGGCTCAAGAATTCCGTAGAACCTTGGAACAAGCACGATTGTCTTTAAGCTGATTGCTATGAAAATTATCAGTGAAAATAAAATTACAAAAAGAGCTTCTCCAATGAAAACAAGAAACATATTTTTTACAGGACGCGAGTTTGCATCTTTTCCAAAAATTCTTTTCAGCCCGACAATCACAGAACTGAAAAATCTTCTTGACATCCACACAACAGCTGCAATGATTACAACTTCAAAATTTGTAACAAGCTTAAGCGACTTCGGAAGAGAATCTTCTATGCTTATAATCTGGCTTGAAAACGGACTTGAAGAAATAAGCGCGGAAACAGTTTCCGGGGAAGCGTGAAGAACCCTGAGAAGCACAACGCAGATTATCATGCTGATTGGAACAACCGAAAGTAAAAATCCAAATGCGCAGGCAGAAGCGGAAGAAATCAAGTCATTTGAAAAAAACAAACTTGAGCTTAAGTAAAGCGACTGCACAATGCTGAACAGAGAAATTTTTTTTAGCTGTTTTTTGCAAAAAGTCATGAAAAATTGTGTCCGGGCTGGCTTGAAAAAGTTGAAGGCTTAGACTTGGATTTTGTCTTTGCTGCAAAGTTGTAGTAGTCCATCTGTGCATAGTCAGTGTCATCCTTGCGTTCTTCGTTTATGGAAAGAATCATTTTGTCTTCAATCGTTTTAAAAACATACCGGCGGATTTCGTCTTTTACCGCCGCAGAAGTTTGTGGCGCAAGAAGAAGAACCCATATTGTTCCTTGCTCTGTTTTTTTTACGGCGAAAACAACGGCTTCTGTTACAACCTGCTTTGTTCCAAGCCTAAGTGTTACATCCTGCAATATGTAGTTTTTTGCAATTATAAGGTTTTCAAGTCCGGCGGGAATTTTTACAGCCATTCCCACAGAACTTAAATCAAAAAGCTTGAGCTGGTGCATTTTGCTTCCGTGGTTCCAGAATAAAGCGGCGTCCTTGTCGTGCATTAAATTTGCCCGGATATATTGCCGTCTTCCTTTTGCGTTTGTCTTGGTAAGAATATTTTGTATGCGCTCGGAAACTTTTTCTATTCCATCTGAAAAATCGATTACGCTGTTTTCTGAATCTGAAAATTTTGAGAATAACTCAATTTCGTTTGGCTTTATTTTTTCGGAAATGACGGTTGCCTGAATTGTCTTGAGGCTTTCTTCTTTGTCGAAACTTCGCAGAAAATTGAACCAGGCGCCTATTGAAAGCTGCGCGTCAATGTTTATAAAAAGAACAGAATCTGGATTTTTCCGCAGAAGATTCTTTGCGTCCCTGAAACTTTCGATAATGTATACTTCATATTCTTTTTTTCTTAGGCTGCTTATTATATCTTTTTTTATTGCATAAGCAGGATTCAAGAAGAATATTTTTCTACCGTACATATCGAAGTCTATATGTTCTGCCATTGATTTTATCCTAGCTAGATATTATAAGCCTGCTTGCTGAATTTTGCAAATTAGAAAATAAATTTGCCATACTGAACAAAATGCGCAGTATGGCTTTGTTGTGTGCAAACTTATGTTTTACCTTAAATTCTTTTAGAAATCAGCGAGCTTAGGCGCGCGTGGATATGGAATTACATCGCGGATGTTTTCCATTCCGGTAATGTAACGGATAAGGCGTTCAAAGCCAAGTCCGAATCCTGAGTGCGGAACAGTTCCGAACCGGCGCAAGTCAAGATACCACTGGTAGTTTGACATATCCATCTTGCGCTCCTCGCACGCTTTAAGCAGTTTCTCGTAGTTTTCCTCGCGCTCAGAGCCGCCGATCAGCTCACCGATTCCAGGAACAAGAACATCAACCGCCTTTACGGTTTTTCCGTCATCATTCTGCTTCATATAGAAAGATTTTATTTCTTTTGGATAGTTGAAAACCATTACCGGACAGCCGAAAATCTTTTCTGTAAGATAGCGTTCGTGTTCAGTCGCGATGTCGCAGCCCCAGTACGGCTTGAATTCAAATTTCGCTCCGTTTTTTTCCGCTTCTTCAAGCTTTGCGATTGCGTCTGTGTAGGAAATCCGCACGAATTTTGCCTTTGCGACTTTTTCAAGGCTTTCAATAAGGCCTGGCTGAATGCGTTTGTCAAAGAATTCCAGGTCTGTGCGGCATTTTGTCAAAGCCCAGTTCAAAAGATATTTTACAAAATCTTCCTGAATATCCATGTCGTCATCAAGATCAAAGAACGCCATTTCCGGCTCAATCATCCAGAATTCTGCCAAGTGGCGCGGAGTGTTTGAATTTTCCGCGCGGAAAGTCGGGCCGAATGTATAAACGCGGCTTAGAGCGGTTGCCATTGTTTCTGCCTCAAGCTGGCCGGAAACTGTGAGCGACGCCTTTTTGCCGAAGAAATCTTTTGAATAGTCAACAATCTTGTGCGCGTCCTCGATTTTCATTCCGCCGGCACCGGCTTTTACGCCAAGCTCGGCAATCTTTTCCATTGAAAGAGTTGTAACCTGGAACATTTCGCCTGCGCCTTCACAGTCAGAGCAAGTGATTTCCGGAGCGTTGATGTACTGGAATCCGCGTTCCTGAAAGAACGAGTGAACCGCAAATGCCATCTGGTTTCTTACGCGGTAAACAGCGCCGAATGTGTTTGTGCGCGCGCGGAGATGAGCGTTTGTGCGAAGGTATTCCATGCTCATCTTGTTTTTCTGCAGCGGATATTCTTCCGGATTGCAAGTTCCCAGCGTTTTTAAAGATTCAAGGGTAACTTCCACAGCCTGGCCGCTTGCCGGCGAGGAAATCAAAAGCCCTTCCGCGCGGACAGAAGCCCCGGTATTCAATTTTTTTAATTCTTCTTCTATATTATTTACATTTGCATTTGGAGAAGGTGAATTTCTGTCAAAGGTAAGCTGAATGTTCGCAAAACAGCTTCCGTCATTTATCTGGATGAAAACAAGATTTTTAGAATCGCGGACGGAACGAATCCAGCCGCAAACTGTAACTTTCTGACTTTCCGGTTTTGAGGAAAGCAAGTCTTTTATTAATGTAGGTACCATAATTTTACAGTTTAATGAATTGAGTTTATATGGTCAATTAATGTTTTTTAGCCGTGTTTTTTAAGCGGAATAAAGTTCCTGCTCTAAGCGGAAAGAGATTCCTGTTCTAAGCGGAAGGCTGTTCCTGTTTGAACAGGAGCACTTTGTTTACTTTAGTAGGAATGTCTACAATTTTACACTGTATATAAATTTATACAGATAATTTTTTGTTTATCTGTCTACTTTTTTGCAATTTGCTTGTTTCTTTATATTTTATTTTTTGAATTAATAAAATTTTCCGATTTTTATTAGGATTTTATTTCCTTAAATTATAAGAAAATACGCATTGATTTCAAGAAAGATGCTGATTTTTGTCTGTGTTTTTCTTAACTTGGCACAATATATGCTAATATATCATAGGATTAAAAAAAGTTATGGAGTTTGTTATGGAAATTGATGTTGCAAAGGGATACCTGAATTCATTAAAAAAATATCCTCTGCTTTCCGCCGATGAAGAAATCGCGCTTGCAAAAAGAATCAAGTCTGGAGACAAGGAAGCGTTCAATCTGCTTGTTAATTCCAATCTTAGGCTTGTTGTAAGTGTTGCAGGAAGATTCAACAAAGGTGCGTTTTGCATTATGGATTTGATTCAGGAAGGAAATCTTGGGCTTATGGTTGCTGCCAAAAAATTCGATCCGGCGTTTGGAACAAGATTTTCAACTTATGCATACAGATGGATTGTACAGCGCATTATGAAATTCATCAGTGCCAACAGTTCTCCGATTTTGCTTCCGGTGCATAGGGAAACTCTTTTGCGACGTATTCAGAAGTTTCAGAATATTTTCTTTCAGCAGAACGGAAGAGAAGCCACGGTCAAGGAACTTGCGCTTTTTGCAGGGATTTCAGAAGAGAGGTTGAATGATGTTCTTGAAACTTCTTATACAGTTGCGTCTCTTGATACTGAAGTTTCTGATGAAGGAAAAACAGTTTCGCTAGGCGATATTATCCCGGACACAGCGTTTTCCCCGGAAGAGCTTGCAATCAGAGAGGATTCTAAAAGCTGTGTTAATTTTTTTATGGATTCTTTAACAGGAATAGAAAAGAGTGTTTTGCGGCATCGTTACAATTTTGACTATGACTTGCATTCAAAAAGTTTGCGTGAAGTCGGTAGAATTGTAGGATTGAGCCAAGAGGCAGTGCGCCAGGCTGAACTCCGCGCCAAAAAACATCTTAAATCTGCAATGGAGAGTGTTTTTGCTGTTTAGGGCATTTTAGTCAGTTCTTAGTCTCCTTTTACTGTCAATTCCTCTTGCGCAGATTGAGGGGCTTCGGTTGTGAATTTTATTCAGCGCCGAAGCCTCTGTTTTTTTTGCATTTTTTACTGAAAAATCAAGAGAAATTTTCTTCTAATTCCCCTTGATTTCTGCTAATCGTAAATCGAATTCCTGTTTTTATAGAGTTTGTTGTTTTATTTTATTTTTATAGGTTCGGAATCTATAGATGCTGTTCTCCACATAAAATTTTCTTGACCTTCCATTTCAAGTTCAAAACTGTATGTATATTGTTGATAGCTGAATTTTTATTGAAATTTTATATTTTATTCAGCTATTTCAAAAGTTTATTCAAAGAAGTATGATGTGCTTATGAAAATGATTCTTACTGGCACTGGAACAAGCCACGGAATCCCTGTGATTGGATGCGGATGCAATGTGTGCCGTTCAAGTGATCCGAGGGACAACCGGCTAAGATGCAGCGCGTTTCTTGAAAGTCCTGTAAATATTCTTGTGGATGTCGGGCCGGAATTTAGAATTCAGGCGTTGAAATATAAAATTAACAAAATTGATGCGGTTTTTATAACTCATAGCCATGCGGATCATCTTCATGGAATTGACGACTTGCGCGTTTTTAGCCACACAAAGGCTCTTGATCCGGCGCATCCTGACAACAAGGAAACTGAAGGAGAAGGTCTTAGAATTTACACGACAACTCACGCGGAGCATGATATTCGGCATAGGTTCGACTACATTTTTACTCCGATGAAAGAGGGCGGCGGAAAGCCAAAGATTCAGATTATGAGCGCGGAAAATATCAGCGAAAAAAATCCGCTTTTTATAAACGGAATTGAAATTCTGCCTGTAATGCTCAAGCACGGACATTTAGATGATCTGGGGCTTTTGTTCAGCGAGGAAGGGAAGGACGGAAAAAAGCACAGCATCGCTTACCTTACGGATTGCAGCTTTGTGCCGGAAAATTCAATTGAGCTTGTAAAAAACAACTCAGGAATTCTTGAGCATCTTGTAATCGACGGATTGCGGCTGGAACCTCATTCAACGCATTTTTCATTTGAACAGGCACTTGAAGCGGCGCAAAAAATGAATCCGCGAAACGTTTATTTGACTCACATAACGCATAACATGAGCCACGTTCAAATAGAAGATTATGTAAAAAGCATTTTGTGGAAGTTTCCTCTGCTGAAAAAAAACGCAGAAAACGGATTTTATGTAGGACCTGCCTACGATGGACTTGAGCTTGTGTGCTAACCTTACATTTTTTTACATGCAAAATTCCCTGGCTGGTTTTGTTTTGCAAAGTCAGTCAGGGAATGATAGATTTTGTTTATTTTACTTTTATAATATCTGAATCCAAGATTGCGGTTCTCCAGACGTAGCGTTCTGGGTTTTCCATTTCATTAACTTCAAAAGTGTATGCGTACTGCGCAAGAAGACAAGATTTGTTTGTGCTTTCAAAGAAATGGCTAAAGCCTGTTTTCAGAAGTTCTTGATACTTTTCTGTTACATTTTCCCATGTATTACCATTATCTTTAGATATATATGTTTCTTTATCTTTTGAACAAGGAACAGGATTTTTTGGATCAGTATAGTCTTTTGCGTTATAAAGTTCAGTGGAAGATATTGTTTCTGATTTGTCTCCGATGTAATCTCCAAACCAGATTGTGTCATTTTTCCAGTCGCTTTCTGTGCTGGAGTTTTGAGCATAGTAGCCGATTCTTGTTTCCACATTGTCTCCTTCCGGCGGAATAACATTTAAAACTTTTACAGTTGGCTTTGTTCCGTCATAAGATAAGTCTATGTGGCGGCTTTTTAAATTTGAATAGTCGATGTCGCCGATTCCGTCTGTGGCGGTGATTATAATAATTTCTTCTGGCAAGGTTGTTGTTACGTTATTTATGGTAGTAGTTTCAATTCCTATGTTGAACTTGTATTTTTCGCCCGGCTCGCAAAGCGGATAAACAAATTTATATGTCTGTCCTTTGTATTGCCATGCGTCTTGTAATTCACATCTTGTTGTCCAAAAGTCTTCCATGCCTTCGATGTCTTCAAGTCTTCTGATTTCAAGGTAACTTGCATCGCTTGGAAGCGCAATTTCAAACTGGATTCCGCCTGAAACTGCTGTGGCTTTTACGTGAGCTGTTTGTGTTATTTCGGCTGCGTTTTCAATTGAGCGGCTTGAATTGTGCACAACGCCATTTTTCTTGATTCTAAGGTCAAGGACTCTTGAGCTTGTGTCAGTTGTTGTGCTTTCCGTGCCGTTTGAATCTGAACTGCTTGAGCCGTCAGAACAGCTTGTAAAGCAAAGTGCAGAAACCAATGCGATTCCAAAAATAAAGTTTCTAATTTTCATATAAATACCTCAAGGTCATTTTACCCCCCCCGAGTTTTGTCAAGAGGTTCGGTCGTGAAATTAGAAAATATTTGCGTTTAAAACAAAAAAGACTGCCAGATTTTGGCAGCCTTCTTTAAATTCTAGCTTTTAAGATTAAAACTATTCAGCTTTGTTTGCGCCTGCGTTTGCAGGAGTTACATTGATTTTCTTTGTAATGAATCCAGAGCGGAGACACTGAGTGCAAATTTTGATTGTTCTTGTTGTTCCGTCGATTTCTGTCTTAATCTTCAAAAGATTTGGCTTCCACTGACGGCGTGTATGATTGTATGATTTGCTTACTCTGTTACCGTGCATTGAATGTTTTCCGCAGACATCACATGATCTTGACATATCTCGTACCTACCTAAAAATTTGTTCCTAACAGTGCAAATATGATATAGAAAAAACATACTTGTGTCAATGATTATATCAGGCAAACGCATTATAAATGTATTCAGCATAAAACTGGTTCCCAGGCACGGTTTCGTGCTTCAAAATCGCGCAATAATGCGCTACACGCTGATTGTTGCAAAGTAACTATAGAATTGCCCGCTCACGCGGTCGCAACAATCAGAGTGTTTTTGCCCCAGGAACCGTTCCTTCGCGCAAACTTTACTTAAATTATTTATAATGCGTTTGCCCTGATGATTATATCAAATCCGCAGCTAGAACTGATTTCCGTTGAGAAGCATCTCCGCTTGTTTGCGTGCGTTCTCAAGTAAAGCATCTAAATCTTCATCGGTTAAAGCATTATCGGTTTGACTTGAATCCGACTTCGCATTTTTTTTGCTTGACTTCGGATTCGAATTTTTCTGTGTCGTATCCATCCAGTCCTTTACACCTGTGTGCTCAACTTGATAAATGAACGTTACAATCTGGCCTTTTGTGCAGACGCTTTCAGGCTCGAATGTGGTTTTTGTGGTTGGTTTTGCGATTGCGCAGTAATATGCCCAGGAAACTGGCTGCTGATATTTTGATGAGCGCGGAACGTCAGTAAATTTATCAATTGCAATCATCGACATTGAGCCTGAGCATTTCCATAAAATTTCGAGCGCATCGCCACGTGTGCAAGGAGCGTTTCCGTTGAATGTTTTTCCCTCTAAAAATCCTTTTTGGTAAGCCCAGAGTGCCGCGTTGTAGAAAGAATCGCTTGGCCTTACATCTTTGAACGGATTTTTACCTGAAACTTTTGGAGACCCTTGCCAGCGGTAAATGTATGTAACAACTTGTCCTCTTGTGCAAGGCTCATTTGGAGAGAATGTTGTTTTTGATGATGGCTTTGCGATTCCTTTTTCAACTGCCCAGGGAGCAGAGCGTGCAAAGTCATCGCTTGACTTCACATCTGTAAATCCTGCAATTTGTGTTGCTTCTTCCGGCTCGCTTGGTTTTATTCCAAGTTTGTCTTCTGGAATTGCTTTTAGGATTTTTCTTCCGAGCTTTGGAGAATCTATCCATCTGCTGCCATGAACAACTTTTATTCCGTTGTCGTGAACGTATTTTTTTCCGTATTCAAAAAGTCGGCTTACTTGAGGTATTATGTCATCCTTGAAAGTTGGAATATAGTCTTTTTGCGGATTGTCTTCATCAAGAACAAGTTCACCAATGTTGTAGCAGTCGCTTATGTAGCAGTCGGTGTGTGTGATTCCCAAAATTCCGCAGGCATAAGTTCCTGTGATTTTTCCGATGTTGTAGCAGCTTGTTATTGTGCTTGCCGCTTCTGGAGGCAAGTCGTAAATAGTATTCTGACCATCGCATTCAACTCTTCCCACAATTCCTCCTGCAAGCGAATTTCCGGATCCATTTCCGTAAGGAATTGTAACTTCGCCTGCGTTCATGCAGCCTGCTATGTGCGTGTACTCTATCGTCGATGCAATTCCGCCAGCCCTTGCAGAACGAAGATCACCAAGCTGCCTTGTTGTGGTTGTGTAATTATAGTTCATGTAGTCTGTGTCGCTTGTTGTTATGATGATTGGAGATGTGTTGTAGCAGTTTGTGATTCTTGAGTCTACAACTTCTGTGAACATTCCGCCTGCCATTACAGATACTCTGCTGGTTTGGTTGCCTGCGCGTCCTGTATGCACTTTGATTTTTCCGCCTGAAGTGTAGCAGTTTTCTACTATTACGCCTGACGCAAAATGAGAAATCGCCGCCACCCGAAGAGTGCAGTTGTATTTCATTTTTGTGTAGCTGATGTCGATTGTGTAGTTCACAACTCCGAGATTTCTAATGAATGAATTTTTTTCTGGAATTATTGCTCCAAAAAGAGCGTATGCGCGTATTGCATCATCTTCTCCCATAAAGATGTCGTCTCTATGGTCAATTATTGTCATTCCAGAAATTACATGGTCGTTTCCGTTAAAAGAGCCTGTGAATTCTCCGCATCCTGCACTTGCTTTTTCAGGGTGATTTGTAAAAGCTCCAGCGTAAGCAGGAGTTCCGCCGATTGGAATCCAGTTTCCCCATTTTGAAAGGTCGATGTCCGCAATCAGCTTGTAGTGCTTTGAAAGTCCGAATCTGACTGAGTTGAGCTGCTCTGCTGTTTTGATTAAGTATGGATCTTTGAGAGTGCCAGTTCCGCCTTCAAATTTGAACGGAGTTTTCTTTAAGACTGCCGGTGCACCGTCCCAGTACGATTGCGAAGATTCCGTTTCTGCGGGCTGAGTTTCTTTTGATTGCGTTTTCTTTTTTGCCTTCGAGAAAACTGGAGCTGCTGCAAGTGCAAGCGCGCTGATTAAGATGATGGTCTTGAAAATTGATTTTTTCATTTTTTCCTCCATAAGATTTTATTTTGATTATTTTAAAGTTGCTTTGATTCAGAATTTTTTAATCCGCTTTTATCGGCAAGAAATCTTCTGCAATCACATATATTGTCTCGCCGTTGTACGGATTTTTTGTCGGATAATGCCTTGCGTAATCTCTCGAGCTTCCAACTCTTGGACCTGTAACCCAGATGCGTGTTCCGCCTGTGTAAACGTATCTAAGCCAGCCGCCCCAGTCATCGCCTTAAAGAGCACTGTCCAAGAAATGCCGGGCAGTTCTGTTTGAAGTATAAAATCCTGTGTCTGCTTCCACAGCTGTTCTCGCCTGATACCAGCCGATTTTGTCCGCATAAAAACTTTTGCTTGCTGCAGCAATCGCGGTTTCAATTGTGCAAGGAGCTTCCGGCGAAATTGTCTTTTCAGAAGTTTTTTCGATTAAGCCGAGCGTGTCCATAAAGCCCATTGGTTCTCTTGCCCATTTTGCAATCTGCGCGTTGTCGCTATATTTTTCAAGCTTTGGAGTGTAGGGTGTGTACTTGATGCGGGAATTCTTTTTTACATATTGAAGCGCGCGGTAAAAATATGTCGCCATTTGCTGACGGCTCAAAACTGTGTTCGGATTGAAAGCTCCTGATGGTTTTGCGATTCCTGCCGCAGCGGCTTTTCTTGCGTAAATGTTTTCTGTGTCAGGAAAAGAAAGTTTTGAAACAGGCGTGATTTCTTTTCCAGACATTTTTTCTGCGAGATTCACCGCAAGCGAAGCGCATTGCAGTTTTGTGATTTTTGCCGTGTAGTCGTTTCCAAAAAGTTTTTCGTCAACCAAGTCATTTTGAAAAGCCCAGTTCACGTCGTTTTCTGCCTTGCCGCTGACTTTTGCTTTTGCAACTTTATCAAGAACTGCAAAAGAACTCGGCCCGTCAAATTCAAGCGATGCGTTTTCCAGCGCTTCATCTTTATAAACTGTGTTCCATTGCTTTGTTATAATTTCCATATACTGCTCATAAGTTCCGTCCAAGCCTTTTCCAAGCGCAAAGTCAAATGTCGCCCTGTTGAAAACTTTTGGAGAACTGTTGCAGTCTTTTACGTTGTTTCCGCATTGTGAGCAGGATTTCCAGTAGACGCGTTCTCCTCTTGAATTTATTCCGACGAAATTTTCTTTTGTGATTTTGTGGTCGATAAAATGATGTCCGTAGAATCTTCCGTCTTCAATTGGTTCTGGTTTGTTTTCAGAAAGTTCGTATGAAAATGTGTGATTTGGATTGTATTCGCATTTTCCGCAGAATTCGCAGGAATAATAATATTTGTTGATGTTTTTGCAGGTTGATTTTTTGTAAAGTTTGTCAATTGTGGCAAGCCTTTCATTATAAACGTGATTATTGCAATGAAGTTTTGTAGCCTTGTCTCCAAGTTTTGCGGCTGAATAAACATCTCCTGTGTAAGTTTTTGTCCTGAACCTAAGAAGAAGATAGCTTGAAAGCATGTCGTCAGGATTTTCAAAAATTCCTCTCATTCCTTTCGGAAGCTGATTTTCAGGAACGTAAAGCGTGCAGTCCCACGAATTCATTGGCGTGTTTGTTGATGCAAACATAGATTTTGCTTTTACATCTGTAACTTCTTTGAGAAATTTTCTTACATCGACTTTTTGACTAAGCCACAGATTTTTTAAATTCCGCGGATAAACATGCGCCCAGTTCATTTTATAGTCGTATGCGAATAATGGTTCTGCATCAGGATTGGCAACATCGAGAATTATTGTTTTTATTCTTGCGCGCTCTTCTGGAGTTGTTGTTTCATTAAGATAACGGCTTATTCTTTCTTTGCTGTCAGAATTTATTCTTGCTTTTTTGATTTTTTCTTCTGTGATTACAAGTGTTGTCTGGTTTATGTCGGAACACAAAAAATCCGCCTGTGCTTGCGTGTAGTAAGGATATTCGCCTTTTGTGTTTTCTGGCCAGACGTAAGCCGGACTTCGTTTTTGCGCAAAAGAATTCTGCAAATTAAAAATTGCAATGCTGATTAAAATTAGAATTTTAGAAAAATACTTTTTCATTTTTTCCTCCATAAGATTTTTTCGACCTAATTATTTTAATATTCCAAAGTCATTTTTAGCCAGTCCATAAAGTGCGAATGTTCAAGATTATAAATGAACGTTACGACTTGCGCTTTTGTGCAGGCTGATTCAGGCTCGAATGTTGTCGGTGTGATTCCTGTCGCAACTCTCATCCAGTAAGCCCAGAAAACGGCGGAATGATATTTTGACGAGCGCGGAACGTCGGTAAAATTGTCTGCCGGATTCATCGGATAAGAATTCGCGTATTTCCATAAGAATTCGATTGTGTCTCCCCGTGTGCAAGGAGAGTTTCCGTTGAGAGTGTTTCCTTTGAAAAGTCCTTTTTCATAAGCCCAGAGCGCTGCATTATAAAAACTGTCGCTTGGCCTTACGTCTTTGAACGGATTTTTTATTGAAGACTTTGGTGAGTCGTTCCAGCGGTAAATATAAGTTAGAACTTGTCCGCGAGTGCAAGGCTCGTTCGGAGAGAATGTTGTTTTTGATGAAGGCTTTGCAATTCCCTTTTCAACCGCCCAGGGAACAGAAAGCGCAAAAATATCGTTTGACATCACGTCTGAAAATCCTGCGACTTGTGTTGGAGCTTCCGGCGCACTTGGCTTGATTCCGAGCTTGTCTTCTGGAATTGCCTTTAGGATTTTTCTTCCGAGCTTTGGAGAATCTATCCATTTGTCGCCTGAGACAACTTTTATTCCGTTGTCGTGAACATATTTTTTTCCGTAGTTAAAAATTTTGCAGATTGGAATAGCGATGTCGGCTTTTATTATCTGGTGAGGTTCTTTGTTCGGATTAAGCTCGTCAATTTCAAGAGTTCCCGCGTTGTAGCAGTCGCTTACGTAGCAGTCAGTTCCTGTGAAGCCCATAATGCCTGCGACGTAAGTTCCACGGATTGTTCCGATGTTGTAGCAGCTTGTTATGTTTGTTGCGGTTTCTGGCGGAAGATTGTAAATGTTTTCCGGGGCGTCGCTTATTCCGACCCTCGCAACGATTCCAGCAGAAAGAGCCGCAAGTCCCCAGTTTGCATACGGAACTGAAATTTCGCCTGAGTTCATGCAGCCGGTTATTTTGCTGTATTCCGCCCGCCTTGCGATTCCTCCTGCTATAACCATCCTCTTGCTTCCGCGTTGCGTGTCTATATAGTCCGTGTCGCTTGTTGTGATTATTAGAGGAGAAGTGTTGTAGCAGTTTATGACTTTTGTGTGGTCAATTGAAGAAAGAAGTCCGCCTGCGTAAATGAACAAACTGTTTTTCTGCTCGTCGGCGCGGCTTGCGTGGATTTTGATTTTTCCGCCTGATGAATAGCAGTTTTCAAATGTTCTGCTTGATGCGTTTGGTGAAAGAGCCGCCGCATTGAGCGTGCATCCGTTTTTTAGCTTTGTGTAGCTCACATCGATTGTATAGTTTATGATTCCGAGGTCTTTTACAAAGTTGTTTTGCGCTTGTCTGAAATCTTTTGGTCTAATCATTTCGGCGAAAAGTGCGTAGGAACGTTCCGCAAAGTCTTCTCCCATAAAGATGTCGTCGCTGTGGTCGATTATCGTCATTCCTGAAATTACGTGGTGGTTTCCGTCTAGTGAGCCTGAAAATTTTCCGCTTCCCTTATCCGCCGCCTGGAATCCTTGTCCGCCGTGGCTTCCGCCATAAGACGGAGTTCCGCCGATTGGAATCCCAGTTGCCCCATTTTGAAAGATCGATGTCTGAAATCAGCTTGTAATGAAAATCAAGCCCGAATCTGATTGAGTTAAGTTGCTCTGCTGTTTTGATTAAAAACGGATTTTCGGCAGTTCCGTTTCCACCTTCAAATTCAAACGGAGTTCGCCTCAAAATTGCCGGCGCGCCTTTCCATTGCTCTTGCTCCGAAGTGTCGATTGCGAGCGTTTTTGCTTTTTCGATTTCTCTTTCCTGCTTTATGTTTCTTTTTGCTGCGGCAGATTCTTCATCTTTTTGAGATTGCATTTTTATGTCTTTTACGCAGGTTGCCGGAACGAATCCAAAGTTGTTTTCTGAATCTTTTACGAGATACCATTTTCCAATCGCGTTCGGAAAAAATCTTTGCGCGTCAAGGTCGTAGATTCTGAACTCATCTGGAAGCTCTGTTCCTGCATTGCTGGCCGTTGTCGGATATTTTCTGATTTTCGAAGGATGATACATTTTAAGCACGCCTGATTCTGAAATCGGGTCGTATTTTTTTCCTATCGCAACGCTTGTGTCGGGATTTCCCTGTTTTTGCCTTTCTTTTTCATATTGAATCATGTCCGCGCTTTTTGGCTCGTTTGGACTTTGAGCCCAAGCCGTGTATTTTACAACGAGATTTTTTTTGCTTCCTTTTATGATTTTCGCAGCCGTTTTGTTTGCGGCTGAAAGTTTTGTCTGCTCCGTAAAATAATTTTCACCAGTCGCCTTGTAAGTTACCGTTGCGCAAAAAAATGAGTTCGGTCCAAGCGGACCTTTTGGCTCGTAGACAACCGAGCTGATTTCGCACATCGCGCTTTTTCCTGAAAGTGCGCCCGGCATTCCTTTTTCATTTAGTTTAAGTTCAAATTTCGGAATCAAAGAAATCGCCCTGCCGCTTTGAGATTGTGTTTGTTTTGTCTGTGAAAAGGAATTTTGCAAAATCAAGACTGCCACGACAAGATATGCTAAAAAGAAATTTTTTATTTTCATAAGTCCCCCGAAAAACTGCTGTTTATTTTCCGTAAGTTTTTTCTATTTCTATAATCTGATCGCGCAAAACGGCTGCCTGCTCATAGTCAAGGCGATCGGCTGCTTCTGACATTTCTTTTTTCATCAGGTCAAGAAGTTTTTTTCTTTGCTTGGCGACAAAAAGATTTGTGCAGTTTTTAAGAGCTTCAAGCTTTATGTTTGCTTCTTGCTCTGCGTCTTCTTTTTGATGCTCAAGAATATCTTCAACTGCTTTTTTTATTGTCTTTGGAACAATTCCGTGTTCTTTGTTGTACGCTTCCTGAATTGAACGGCGGCGTTTAGTTTCGTCAATGGCTTCTTTCATTGCGTCGCTCATTCTGTCTGCGTACATTAAAACTGTTCCGTCGGCATTTCGTGCGGCGCGTCCTATAATCTGAATAAGCGAAGTTGTGCTTCTTAAAAATCCGATTTTGTCCGCGTCAAGAATTGCTATCAGCGAAACTTCCGGTAAGTCTATTCCTTCGCGCAAAAGATTGATTCCAATTAGAACATCAGTTTCTCCAGTTCGTAGGCTTTTTAAAATTTCAACACGCTCAAAAGTGTCGATTTCAGAATGAATGTATTTGACTTTTAAATTCAGCTCGGAAAGGTAGTCGGTTAAATCTTCCGCCATTTTTTTTGTAAGAGTAAGAATCAATGAGCGTTCGCCTTTTTTTATGCGTGCGCTGACTTCTTTAAAGATGTCCTGCATCTGACCTTCGCTTGGACGAACTTCAATTTTTGGATCAAGAAGTCCTGTGGGACGGATAAGCTGCTCCACGACTTGTGTTGATTTTTTAATTTCTTCCGGGCGTGGAGTCGCAGTTACAAAAATCACTTGGTTCATTTTTTTTGTGAACTCATCGATTTTGAGCGGGCGGTTGTCCAGTGCGCTTGGAAGCCTGAATCCAAAGTCGATTAAGTTTTGCTTGCGCGCCCGGTCGCCTTCGTACATTGCTCCAATCTGCGGAACAGAAACGTGAGCCTCGTCAATCATGCAAAGAAAATCATCAGGAAAATAATGAAGCAAAGTTGCAGGCGGATCTCCTCTTTTGCGTCCTGAAATCGGTCCTGAATAATTTTCAATTCCAGAGCAGTAGCCCATTTCTTTCATCATTTCAAGATCGTAAGTTGTGCGTGTTTTTAAACGTTCGGCTTCAAGAATTTTTCCGGCGGAACGAAGCTCTTCAAGCCGTGAATCAAGTTCAGTCTGAATTTTTTCTGTAACGCTTGCCATCTGGTCGCGCGGAACAACAAAGTGCTTGGCAGGATAAAGCTGAAGCTCATCAAGTTCTTCTATTGTTTCTCCAGAAATTGCGTTGAATCTTTTTATTCTTGAAATCTGGTCAAAGTCAAGTTCAATTTTGTAAGCTTCGTCTGTTTCCATGTAAGGCGGAAAAATTTCAATTGTGTCGCCTTTGATTCTGAATTTTCCGCGCTCAAGAATCATGTCGTTCCGTTCATACTGAATTGAAATAAGCCTTGATGCGATTTCGTGCGTGTCAAGCTCGTTTCCTTTTTCAACATGAATCCGCATTTCCTTGTAGAGATCAGGCATTCCAAGTCCGTAAATGCAGCTGACGGTCGCAACGATAATTACATCGCGGCGTTCCATTAAGGCATAGGTTGCGGCGAGACGGAGCTTGTCGATTTCTTTGTTTATTGAAGCGTCTTTTTCTATATACAAGTCGCGCGCAGGAACATAAGCTTCAGGCTGATAATAATCGTAGTAGCTTACAAAATATTCTACGGCGTTGTCTGGAAAAAAGGTTTTGAATTCCCTGTAAAGCTGTGCAGAAAGTGTTTTGTTGTGGCTGATAATCAAAGTCGGACGCTGAACCGCTTCAATTATTTTTGCCATTGTGAAAGTTTTTCCGCTTCCTGTAACGCCTTTTAAAGTCTGATATTTGTCTCCGCGGAAAAATCCTTCGGAAAGTTTTTTTATTGCGTTCGGCTGATCTCCAGAAGGCTCAAAAGGAGAAACAACATGAAATTTTCTCATGCGTTTATTTTAGATAAAGTATAGAAAAAAATCTATGGAATTCAATTGATGATTCAGGGCAAACGCATTATAAATGTATTCAGCATAAAACTGGCTCCCAGACACGGTTTTGTGGTTCAAAATCGCGCAATAATGCGCTACACGCTGATTGTTTTTATATGCTTGCATTAGGCGAGTTGCTTGACGCCTCTAGTTCTATTTTTATCTTTTCAAATTTTCTGTTACGGTAAACGGTTACGGTTACAACGTCGCCTGGAACTTTGTCTTCTATTGCGCTGTAGTAGTCTGCAAGCTTTGAAATTTTTATTCCGTTGATTTCTGTTATGATGTCGCCGCCAAGATAAATTGTCTGCGGATAAAAAGTGCCGTACTGAACTGCTTGAGTTCCGCCTTTGATTCCTGCCTGATCCGCCTTGCTTCCTTTTTTTACGCTGCTTACAATCATGCCGGAAGAAATTTCATATCCTGCAAAATTTGCGATTCGAGCTGTGTTTTGAACGAGCGAAAGTTTCATTGTACCGCGGTTTACTTTTCCATATTTTAAAAGGTCGCTTACAACTCGTCGGGCAGTGCTTGCTGGAATTGCAAATCCGACTCCGGCAGAAGAGCCGCTGGAAGAGTAAATCATTGTGTTGATTCCAATCATGCGTCCTTGGCTATCTAAAAGAGGTCCGCCTGAATTTCCCGGATTGATTGCGGCGTCAGTTTGAATCATATTTCGGATTATTACGTTTGCGCTTTTCTGAATTGGGCGTCCAAGTCCTGAAATAATTCCAGTTGTCATTGTGCGTTCAAGTGCGAATGGATTTCCGATTGCGATGACTTTTTGTCCGACCTTGAGGCTTCCAGAATTTCCGAACGAAATTGTTTTTAAGTCGGCACCTTTCGCAGGTTCAAATTTTAAAACGGCAATGTCGCTTTCTATGTCCTGACCTACAACTGTTCCTTCGTAAGTTGTTCCGTCCGCAAGTGAAATGTTTATTACAGAGGCTTTTTCTATTACATGGACATTTGTTACAACGTATCCGCGCTTGTCGATAATTGAGCCGGAACCAGAACCGCTTTCTGTCACAATCGGCTCGTAGAACCAGTTGTAGCCCATCACTTTTGTAGTGATGTTTACAACTGCCTCGTTGCATTTTTCGTACACTGAAATGTTTTGAGATTCGTCCTGCGTGTATGAGCCGTTTTCCGCCGCGACAGGAAACGCTTCAAATGTCTGCGGAATTTCTTCTTTTAATTCTGATTGATTTTTTTCTACTGCTGAAATTTCTTTGCCGGATTTTTTTGGAGAATCATTTTTGAAAAAAGTAAAGACCACGGAAACTGCGACTGCCGCAAGAATTCCTGTTGAAATTGAATAAGTTACAAGCTGTTTTTTTGAGTAGAGTTTCATGTTGAAAAATATAATAACTTTTATTGCAAAATTCAACTTTCACAGCATTCCGTGTTCCAAAAAACTAAAGTAGTCTTCCTTTGTTATTATTATGTGATCCATAAATACAATGCCTAAAATTTTTGCCGCCTTCTGAAGAATTTTTGTGGAGTCAATATCTGCGTTGCTTGGATAACATTGTCCGCACGGATGATTGTGGCAGCAGATAATTCCAGAGGCGTATTCAGAAACTGCGTTTGCAAAAACTTCCCGCGGATGGATGAGCGCCTTGTTTATTGTTCCAACTGAAACAACTCTTGTGCTTAAAATTTCTTTTGCGCCGTTTACTGTAACTGTAATAAAATGTTCGGTCGGCATTAGCGTGTAATGCTGCAAAAATGGAATCACATCTTTGGGCGCATTTATTGATGAACGTAAAATTCCGCGTCTTCTTCTTCCAAGTTCCAATGCGGCTGCAATTATGAGTGCGCGGCTTTCTCCCATTCCGTTGATTTTTTTTAGATTGGGAATGAGTTCTTCCTCGTTGCTGGAATTTATTGTCTTTGTAACTTTTTCAGCAAGGCTTTCAATCGGATTGTTTTTTGTGCCTTTTCCCAAAATGAGCATTATAAGCTCTTCGTCATCAGGATAAGAAATTCCATTTAAAAGCGTGAGTTCTCTTATGTTTGGCTGCTTGCCGGATTTGGAGTAATCTAAAATATAATTCTGCATACAATATAATTAGCTTAAAAAAATATTTTTTGCAGAATTAATTACGTTTAGTTGAAATATTTTAAAGCGGAAGTTCTATTTCAAAATGCGCGCCTTTCTTTTTGTCCGGCCGCCCGGTTTCTTTTATTGTTCCGCCATGAATATTTACAATGTGCCTTGCAATGGAAAGTCCAAGTCCAGTTCCTCCGTGTTCGCGGCTTCTTCCTTTGTCAACTCTGTAGAACCTTTCAAAAATTCTGTCCTTGTATTCATCAGGAATTCCGTTTCCATTGTCTTCCACAATTATTTTTGCTTTGCCGGAATTTTCAGAAAGAGAACAGAAAACAATGCTTTTTTCCGGGCAATATTTTACTGAGTTGTCTATTAAATTTGTTATCACCTGTTCAAGAAGCCCCGGATTTCCTTTTATAAAAATTTCCTTTTTGCTTGAGCTGAAATTTATTCTGATTTGTTTTTCGGTTGCTGCGCTTTCAAGATTTGAGCAGGCTTTTTTTGCAATCTGCACAAGATCTGTCTTTACGGTTTCAAGGACTCCGTCGTCTGTTTCAAGACGGCTTAACGTGAGCAAATCTTCTATTATATTTATGAGACGCTCGCACTGTGTGTTTATAATTCCAAGAAAATGCTTTGCGGTTTCAGGTTCGTTGATTCCATCGTCAAGCAAAGTTTCCGTGAATCCTTTTATTGAAGTTATCGGAGTTTTTAATTCGTGGCTTACATTTGCAACAAAATCTTTTCGGATTTGCTCAACTTTTTTCAAGCTTTGAATGTTCTGTGTAATTCTGTCTGTCATTGAATTGAACGACTGCGCAAGTTCCGCTATTTCCTGAGGAGAAGAAATATTCAGGTGAAAATCAAAGTTTCCCTTTGCATATTCTTCCGTTGCCTTTTTCATCAGCAAAATCGGACGCACAGTTTTACTTGAAATATAAAACGAAACAATCAGCACAAGCGCAAAAATCAGAATTGTTGAAATTACAAAAATATTTTTTGTGGAAGACGAAAAGAATACAGTTTCTTCAATCGGCATGGAAATTCTAAGCGCGGAAAAAACTTCGTTTGCGGAAAGAGGAATCGCATAGTACATAAATCTTTTTCCGTTTGTAGAGCTTGTGTGAATTGAGCTTGCTTCTTTTCCTGCCAGAGCAAGACGCACTTCTTTTCTGTAGCTGTGGTTTTCCATTTCGCTTGGTTTGGAAACTGAATCCGCCGCAACTGTTCCGTCATTATTTATAAGCGTAATCCTGAACGAGTCATCGGAATGTGTGAGTTCCTTTATAAAAATGTCTGCGTTTTTTTTGTCCTGCGGAATAATTTTTACAAGTGAATGCGCGAATGATTTTAGGTTTGCTTCTGTCTGGTCAACTGCGGTGCTTTCCAACGCCCACAGGCACACAAAAAGCAAAACGGTGAATCCGGATGCAAGCAAAATTCCGTTAAAGACAAAAAGCAACGTGTGGATTTTTAAAGTCCTGTGCATATATTATTCCTCGCAAATTCTGTAGCCAACGCCGCGCAAAGTTTCAATGAACGGATTTGAGCTTTCCGGGCTGTCTCCGATTTTTTTTCTTATGCCAAGAATCTGAACATCAATTGACCGGTCTGTTACAGGATAGCTTGAGCCTTTTACCGCATTGATAATCTGTTGCCGGCTAAAGACCTGTCCCTTGTGCCGCGCAAGAAATTCAAGAATAGAAAATTCCGTTGCGCTAAGTTCAACTTCTTTTCCGTTCTGCGTAACTTTGTGCTTGAGCGGTGAAATTACAAGTGAGCGGATTTTTATATCCTCGTCTGAATTTGAACGGAATGCTTCTCCCTTTCTGCGCAAAACACTTTGGATTCTTGCAAGCAGAACTTTAGGGCTGAACGGCTTTGTTACATAGTCATCTGCTCCAAGCTCAAGGCCTGTTACAATGTCGGAATCTTCTGTCTTGGCAGTAACCATGATGATTGGAATGTTCTTTATGGAACTGTCGTTTCTGATTATGCGGCAGATGTCCAGTCCGCTCATGTCTGGAAGCATAAGGTCAAGAATTACAAGGTCTGGATTTTTGTTGCGGCAAAGTTCCAGTGCCTGCTGTCCATTTTCTGCCGTGAACGTTTCGTACTTTTGTTTTTCAACATTGTATTTAATAAGCTCGCGGATTGGCTCTTCGTCATCTACAATCAGTATTTTCATATCAATTTCATTATAGAGCAAACGCACCGGTTTTCAATATTCGGAATGTTAAAACTCTGTTAAATTTTAACACGTCTTTTGTTTGCTCATTCACCAAGATACTTAAGCACAATAACTGTAAGGTCATCGCGCAAAGGAACGGCTTCTGTAAACGCTTCAAAAATGTCGATTAAATATTCCAAAAGCTGCTTTGCGCTTGTTCCTTGTGGAGCTCTTGCAAGAATTTTTTGAAGAAGCTCAATGCCAAGCTCGTCTCCTGCAAGGTTTCGGCTTTCTGTGAGGCAGTCCGTGAACATGATGTAGCACGAGTTTTTTTCAAGTGGAATGTCCACAGTTTCAAAATTGTCTGGCAGTCCTTCAATTCCAAGAAACGAGCCTCTAAAGCTTCCGTTCGCTCCACCTGCAACCGAAACTTTTCTTTTGCTGTCAATGCAGAGCAAGTCCGTGTGTCCGGCATTCACGTATTCAATCTTGCTGTCCGTTATGCGCAGAAGAATTCCTGTAAGATAGTTTTCAACATTCGCCTTTTCCTTTATGAGTTTTTTGTTGAATGTTCTTGCAAGCGCGCTTAGCTCCTCGTTTTTGTTTTCGCGGAAAGTGTCCTTGGCAAGATACTTGGAAAGAATTCCCACAAGCCCGGAAGCAACTCCGTGCCCGGAAACATCGAAAAGCACGGCTCCATTCAGGCTGCCTTTGTCATCGTAGTAAAAGTCATAGACATCGCCGGAAACAGAAGCCATCGGTTTAAAGATGTATGCGCAGTCCCACTTGGAAGTTTTTGGCGCGCGGCTAGGATAAATGCTTTTCTGAACAATCTCGGCAAGCTTTAAGTCGCGCTGCTGCATTGCTTCCTGCTCCAAGAGTTTTCTTGTAGTCTTGTTAAGCTCCTGTGTACGTTCAAGAACTTCAACATTCACGATGATTTCAAGCAAGTCCTTGAATATGACAACACCAAAATAAATTCCGTTCTGCTCAACAACAATCGGGTCGTAAAGATGCTCTTCCGCACGGGATGCCGCCTTTGACGCAACAACTTCCACCGGCTCAAAAAAATCGACTGCAAGATAATCCGTAACCATTAGACGCGAAATCGGCTTCTTGGAATAAATGCTGAATCCGTATTGAGTGCCCAGAACCTTGAACAACGTAATGCGCGGAATAATTCCCATGACTTTGCTTGCGCTGTCCACAACAGTGAAGATTGAAATTTCCGGGTTCGCGTTAAACAAGGCAAGAACATCCGCAACCGCCATGGTTTCTGGAATTGTCATTCCTTTTCTTGTGATTTGCGAAATAGGGCGGCTGTCTTGCTTTATTCCTTCCGTGGGAATGATTGCCTGTGTCTTTTTCTTGTCAATGCTCTTTTTTTCTTCAACGAACTTTGAGCTTTTTTTGTTCTGGTATGAAATTATTCTTACAAACGCCTCTTTGCTTGTCTTAGTAAAAACACGTTCCGGCTTTCCTGTATAAAATCCTTGGGCGTAAGGAATGCCAAGTTCCATTATTGCCGCAAGATTTTCTTCTGTTTCAACTCCGACGGCAATCAGCTTGATTCCAGAGTTTTTGCAGAACGCGCTCAGGCTTCTTACAATCTCCTTTTTTACTTTGTCCTTGTGAACAGACTGAACCAAGTCTATGCTGATTTTTATAAAGTCCTGATTAAGAGTGCAGATTCTGTTAAGGGCAGCATAGGACTCACCGATGTCGTCAATCGCAATCTTTAGTTTTTGATTTTTAAAGTGAAGAACAGCATCGCAAAGTTTTTGCTCCGAGCCTTTAAGTTTCTGACCGGTTATTTCAAACACGATGCTTGACGGCTCTATTCCGTTTTTTTCAAGCTTGCTCTTTATGTAGTTTTCCTGAAACTCTTCTTCCAGAAGGACGTTTGGATTTATGTTCAGAAACAACTTGCGCTTGAGCCCCAAAGCCCTTGCAGTCTTGAGCGCGGACTTTATGCACTTTTTTTCAAGCTGCCAGGAAAGGCTTGCGTCATCTGAAATTTTGAACAGATTTTTTATGCTTCCGATGTAAACCGACTCGTCAATTCTTGTGAGAGCCTCGTAAGCAAATACGTCTCCAGTTTCCAGCGAGACAATCGGCTGAAAAACAGTGTAAAGGTTTTTGCCAGACAATATTTCATCAAAGTTCATACAGGCATTATTTGCGCCAAGTGTTTTGCCTTTGTGTTGATTGTGTTAAAAATCAGTTTGAAGGGGGGGGAAGGGAGGTCTACTTATCATCGTAATGATTCTTGCACTGATATATTTTTATGCTGTCTCCATCGATTTTGTAGACAAGGCGGTTTTTCTCGTCAATCTCGCGGCTCCACCAGCCTGAAAGATTTCCCTTCAGCGGCTCAGGATGACCAAGCCCGGTGTTTCCGTTGCGCTCGATGTTGGCAAGCAGTTTTGAGATTTTTTTCAGCGTCTTTTTGTCCTGATTCTGCCATTATTCAATCTGCTCCCAGGCCAAGTCGTAAAATTCCTTCTTCATTCAGCCATCCCGTCGATTTCCTCAAGCGAATGTTCCGAAAAATGAAGCTTGCCTTCGTCGTCAAGTTTTTTGAGCTGTTCAAGATAATGGATGTTCGCCGGGCAGTAAAAGCTGTCGTCTCGTGCGGAAAGCTCGAACGGAATGCGCTGCTCGTGAATCACCGCCTTTACAAAAACGTTGAACGCCGCGGAAACCGAAAGTCCGATTTTGTCGCAGATTTCTGAAAAGTTATTCTTGTCGTTTTGGTCAAGCCTTATTGTAAGATTTGTCATATTGTGCCTCCTGTTGCTACAAATATATGTCTGTTTTAATGCAAAATCAAGTGCAAATGATGTAATAAATTGATTGTTTATAAAAGCTTAGACAATAATATGAAAATTCAAGGCGGAGAATAATATTCCCCTCATACAATCATTATGATTTTTGTTAAAAATATTTATTATTTGCTACAATCACGGTGATTTTTTGTAAAAATATTAGTTTTCTATAAAAATCATTATGATTATTCTAAAAAATATGTTATGTTTAATACAATCATTATGATTTTATTCAAAAATATTTGTTATTATACATAATCATTTTGATTTTCATTAAAAGTATTTGTTTTTTATTATAATCATTATGATTTTGTTAAAAAATATTTATTTTCTATAAAAATCATGGTGATTTTAAGTGGAGGAGCAATGAATAAGCTTAGAAATTCAATACGTGTAACGGCTGCGGACGGACTTTCTGATTATTTTGTGCGGCTTTACAAGGATTTTGGAATTGAGGACAAGTTTCTTGCGGAAATATTCGGCGAGATTGAAAGGCTTTCTGCAAAAATCACGACGGCGATTATGCAGGACAGGGTTAAAAGTTCTCTGGCGGAAAAAGACAAGGCGCGCAATGAGGAAATCAGAAAGCTGAATGCGCTTTTAAAAGGCTATGCGGTGTTTCCTTCGGCGGAAAAAAGAGAGTGCGCCAAGCGTCTTCTTGCCGTGTTCAAAAAGTACGGTCTTAAAATTACTTCGGAAAACTATTCGTCAAAGTCTTCGCTTATAGAAAGCATACTGGAGGATTTTTCGAGGGAGCAGGAAAAAAATGACGCTGCGTCTTTGGATGGCGTGGTGGAACTGATTCAGTCTTTGCGGAATGCCGAGAATGATTTTTACAAGGCGAACGATGAGTTTGTGCGCGGAAGGGCGTTAAAAAATGAAAGCGCGTATTCAATAAAGGGAAGGCTTGTGCGGACAATAAACGAAAAGCTTGTTCCGTATCTTTCTGCCATGTCGATTGCGGACAATTCCGCCTACGGAAACTTTGCGCAGAATGTGGAGCGCCAGATAAAAAAACTAAACAGCGCAGTCCCAAAAACAAAAAAATCCCCTCCGCAATGAGAGGGGAAAATTACCGTGCTCAATAAAAAAATCCGCATGGCAAAGGAGGCGGCCACACGGACAGTTTGTTTTAGGTTTCTAGGATATGACAGGTTTTACTTTTTGTTTATGAACTTGCATTTCCAGCTGAACGGGATAGAGAACTTTGTAAGGCCGTCGCTTGTAAGCTCCATTCTTACGCCCATGTCAAGGTCGCCCATGTTCTGTGGGAGTGCGAATGTTGCGTAAGGGTAAACTGTTGTTGTGTATGCGTCGTCCCAGCCAATAACAGTGGCTTCTGTTACAGCGAGCGAAAGTGTTGTTGCTTCTGTAAGCGCATAGTTTGCAAGGAGCTTTGCCTGGAACGGAATTCCCTTGTCGCCGTTGTCATTTTTCAAATCGCTTGTCTTGTATTCCTTGTCGATATACTTGCTTGAAAGTCCTGAAACAACATCGGCGTAAATTGAAAATCCTGCGTCCTTCATTTCGTATCCTGCCGAGAATGTGAGCGCGTATTTTGTTTCTTCCGGAATGAAGTCTGTGTCGTTTGCGTTGTACACAAATCCAAGGTTGATCATCATGTTCTGAATGCTGTTGATTCCAGCGAACAAGCCGAATGTGCGGTCGTCGTTAGTCACGCTTTTTGCTGTTGCTCCGAAAGTTACAAGGTCTTTTGCCGCGTACTGCGCTCCGAAGTCAAGGCGGTAATTGTCGTTGTTGTCGTACTCTGTGTTTCCTCTTATTCCGCCGGAAATCTTTAAGCCTTCAACTGGAAGAGCTACAACCGCGAATCCGTTTTCTGCCATGCGTCCCCATTTTGGCGTGTCGTCTGCCGCTCCAAGGTAAGCTGCGTCTGTTGTAATTTTTGTGAAGAATTCGTTTCCTATTGCAAGTCCAATCTGCTCAAATGGCGAAAATCGTACAAAGCCGCGGAGTCTTGTTGTGGATTCTTTTCCGTTGAGCTTAAGGCCGTAAGTTTCCATGCGGACTCTTCCGTCAAGTTTTTCAGAAGAAAAGTCGAGCTGAAGCCTGTTGTCTACGTGGGCTTCTTCGTTTTCAAATCCGTCGTCCAAATCTCCGTTGTCTTTTACTTTTCTGTTGAACTCAAGAAAGTCTCCGTTTCCTGTGTTGTCGTCATTTGCTCCGAATGTGTTTGTGAGCGAAACTTTCTGTGCGAAAACTGATGCGCATACAAGAATTCCTGCAACGGATGCAGCCAAAAGTTTTTTCATAAGATAACTCCTATCTTAAAGATTTGCTTGATGAAACCTGCAATGTTTTTGTTCTTGCAGATTTATTTCTTTGTTGCCAAAAAAATAAAATTTTTCTGTTTGATTTTTGTTAGCTTAAAATAAACTTTCAGTGAATTTGCGCTTACTGTTTTCTCATAAAAAAATCCCCGGTTGGTCCGAGGATTTTATAACGGCTTGCAATGTTTAAATTTTGCTCTTTTATTCTTGCTATGTGTTTTGTGCGCCTGCCGCCATGAGCGCGCATTCAGTTATATTTACAGCGTGGTCTCCTATGCGCTCAAGGTACTTTGCGATCATAAGTGTGTTTAGAGCTTTTTCTCCGAATGCTCTGTCATGCTTTGTTTTTCCAGACATCATGTCCAGAATGTCGTTTTTGATTTGGATAAAAAGATCGTCCGCCTGATCATCAAGGTCTGCAATCTGCTTGGCAAGTTTTGCGTCCTGCTTGATAAAGCTTTCCACGCTACCTGTAACCATTCGGATTATGCAGTCCGCCATTGCCGCGATGTGAGAGTTAAAGGCTTCAAATGGAATCTGCGTTTTCTTTATCAGCTCTGCAATGTCGCTTCCCTGGTCTCCGATTCTTTCCATGTCTGTGATTACTTTGATTGCCGCGCTTATGGTTCTAAGATCGCTTGCTACCGGCTGCTGCTGCAAAAGAATTCTCATGCAAAGATTTTGAATTTCTTTTTCCATTATGTCTGTTTGCTTTTCCGCTTGGATTGCGCGTTCTCCAAGCTCGGTGTCTCCAAGGAGAAGCGACTGGGTTGCAAATGTTATGCAGTCTTCGCAAAGTGTTCCCATCTTTTTTAAGTCTTCGTGCAGTTCATTTAGCTGCAGGTTAAAGTTGTTTCTCATCTTTTTCCTCTTGTAGAAATTTCTGCTTTTCTGTTTTGAAAAATATCAGCCGAATCTTCCCGTGATATAATCTTCCGTCTTTTTGTTTTTTGGTGAGCTGAATATTTGTTCCGTTTGTCCGTACTCAATCACTTTTCCGAGCAGGAAAAATGCCGTTAAGTCGCTTACGCGTGTTGCCTGCTGCATATTGTGAGTTACAATTACAATTGTGTATTTGCTTTTTAACTCAGCGATTGTGTCTTCAATTTTGCTTGTGCTGATTGGATCTAGCGCGCTTGTAGGCTCGTCCATTAAAAGCACTTCCGGTTCTATTGCAAGCGCGCGTGCAATGCAAAGACGCTGCTGCTGTCCGCCTGAAAGTCCTATCGCGCTTTTGTTCAGCCTGTCTTTTACTTCATCCCAGATTGCCGCATCCTGCAGGGCTTTTTCAACGATATTGTCCAAGTCGCTTTTGCGTTTGATTCCGTGGGTGCGCGGACCGTAGGCGATGTTGTCGTAAATGCTCATTGGAAACGGATTCGGCTTTTGGAATACCATTCCGACTTTTTTTCTGAGCAGGTTCACGTCTATGTTTTCAAAAATATTTTCATCGTCTATTAAAACTTTGCCTTCTGTTCTGCAGCCTACAACAAGGTCGTTCATCCTGTTGAAAGTTTTGAGCAGAGTTGATTTTCCGCAGCCGCTTGGTCCGATGAACGCTGTAACCATGTTCGCAGGAATTTCAAGATTCACATCGTAAAGCGCCTGAAAATTTCCGTAGAATAAATTTAAGTCTTGGACTGATATTTTGCTTTTATTCATTTTTGTTTTTCCTTGTGATTATTTTTTCAAGAAGAGAACTTAGCCAGTTCAGAATTAGAACTATGGCAAGAAGAATTACTGCCGTTGCGTAAGACTGACCAGTTGCAAGTCCTTCGCTCCAAAGCGCGTACAAGTGGACTGCGAGAGTTCTTCCGCTTTGCATTCCGCCTGCAATCCGCGCGACAGTTCCTGCTGTGTAAATTAAAGCTGCTGTTTCTCCAACGATGCGTCCTGTACCCAAGACAATTCCCGCGATTATTCCCGGAACTGCGGAAGGTAGAACTATGCAGAATACTGTGCGGAGTTTTCCTGCTCCAAGTCCGAAGCTTCCTTCACGGTAGCTGTCGTTTACGGAAAGCAAGGCTTCTTCTGTTGTTCGAACGATTACAGGAAGAATCATAATCGCGAGTGTGCAGCATCCGGCAAGCAGAGAAAATCCCCAGTGCAGGAAAGTTACGAAAAACAAAAATCCGAAAAGTCCGTACACGATTGAAGGAATGCCCGACAATGTTTCTGTCGCAAGCCTGATTGCCTTTACGATTTTGCTTCCGCGGTATGCGTATTCGCTTAAATAAATTGCAGCTCCGATTCCAATTGGCACTGCTATTGCGAGCGTTATTGCTGTTGCAGAAAGCGTGTTTATCAATGCTGGAAAAAGCGAGCTGTTTTCGCTTGTGTACTTTATGCTGAAAAGCGACAGATTCAGATTCGGAATTCCTCTTGCAAGAATGTAGATTACGATTCCGCATGAAATTGCAATTGTAAAAATTCCGGCTCCAAGCACGAACGACTTTAAAACTTTTGACTGAAATGTTTGCGAAGTTTTCATTTTATCTGCTACTCCTTTTTTTCTTTTAAGAGTGAAAAGCACAAGTTGATAATCAAAATGAAAATAAACAGAATTACAGAAGTTGCAATGAGAGCGTCTCTATGCAAGTCCGCGGCATATCCCATTTCAAGAACGATGTTTGCAGTGAGCGTTCTGATTCCTTTTACAAGGCTGCGTGGAAGAATCGCCTGGTTTCCTGCGACCATGATGACTGCCATTGTTTCTCCGACAGCGCGTCCCACTCCAAGAATTATTCCCGCCATTATTCCGCTTTTTGCCGCCTTAAGTTCAACAAGAAAAATGCTGCGTTCCTTGCAAGCTCCTAATGCAAGGGAGCCTTCAAAGTAAAGTGAAGGCACTGCCCGTATTGAAGATTCGCTTACGCTTATTATTGTTGGAAGAATCATTATCGCAAGGACAATCGAAGCGGCAAGAATTGAAGTTCCGTTTCCGCCGAAAGTATTTCTGATTGCAGGAACTATGACTGTAAGTCCGAAAAAACCATAGACAACAGAAGGAATTCCAGCTAGAAGTTTTACGCCGCTTTCAAAAAAATTGTAGAGCTGTTTTGGACAGTAGCGCGCAAGAAAAACCGCTGTAAAAAGTCCGAGCGGAACTCCCAGAATCAATGCGCCAAGCGTTACTGTAATTGAGCCTATAATCATCGGGAAAATTCCGTATAAATCTATGGAAGGCTTCCACTTTAAACCAAAGATGAAATTCTTTAGTCCGATTTTAAGCATGGCAGGAACACCGTTTGCAAACAGAAAAATGCAGATTGTTATTGTAGCCGCGATTGAAACGCAAGCCGCCGCAAGAAAAACGAATCGCATTGTCTGTTCTATATATTTGTTTTTCATATTTTTCTGCTTTTAAAAGAATTGAATTGCAGTGCTTGTCCGAACTGGATTTGCACTGCAATTTTTGTTAAGCCGTCAAGCTTATTTTACATCGCCCCATTTTGAGATTGTTCCAATGTACAAGTCTTTGACTGACTGAATCGATGCGCTTTCTGTTGGGTTTTCCTTGTTGATGATTACCGCGATTCCGTCGATTGCAATTTTTGTCTGAAGCGCGCCTTTTGCTTTTTCGCTGTCTTTTAATTCGCGGCTTGCCATTCCGATTTCGCAGACACCATTGAGCGCGCTGTTTACGCCTGTTGTGCTGTCAGACATCTGGACTTCAATTTTGATTTCCGGGTTCAGTTTTTCGTAGGCTTCAGCAAGTTTTTCCATTACAGGAGTTACGCTTGAAGAACCGGCTACGGTTATTTTTCCTTTTTTTCCAGTTGCAATGTACGCCGGATTTTGAGTCGCGCTGATGTAACCGTTGGCTTCAACAATTGCCTGTCCGTCGCTTGAAAGAATGAAGCGGATAAAATCAGAAGCGTTTTCTGAAAGTCCGGTTTGTTTTGTTACGATGTTGAACGGGCGGGAAATTTTATAAGTTCCATTTTTAATGCTTGAAACGCTTGGAGATACGCCTTCAATTTTGAGAGCCTTTACGGTTTTGTTCAGCGAGCCAAGGGAAACATAGCCGATTGCATATTTGTTTCCTGCAATTGAAGTGAGCATTACTTCTGTGCTGTTTGTAATGTCGGCTTCCTCAGAAGTGAAGTCAACTTTTTTGCCTTCTGCGTTTTTCATTTCAATTCCGAAAAGCTCAACAAATGCTCCTCTTGTTCCACTTCCTTCTTCGCGGCTTATGAGAACAACGCTTTTCTTTCCGAAGTTTTTGTTTTTTTTAGGAGCGGCAAATAATGTTCCGCCTAAAACTGCCAGTGTGATTGCGCTGAGCACAGCATAAATAGTCTTTTTCATACTTAAAACCTCCATTTGGTTTTTATTTTACGATGAAAAATCTAAAGAGGCTGTGTTTTTTGAAGGTTATTGAATTGTTAGAATTGTGTTAATTTTTAATCGAAGTGAATTTTATTTTTTACTTGCTGCATTAACTTTTTGTGTCAACGCGGCAAGTTTTATTTTTATTTTTTTTATTCCGCGGAAAATCTTATTTCCTGCCAGAGCGCGTCGTATTTTGAAAGAGCTTCGCCTACATCCATTTTGAGCTCAACTTTTTCAAGTGTTTCAACTGGATACATCGGTTTTTTCTTTGTGTACTTTGCAGCTTCCTTGTTTATGTAAGCAGGAAATTTCAACGCGTCGCAGAATTCCGCGTAGATTTCCGGGCGGTGGCTGAAGTCAATAAATTTCATTGCAAGGTCATAGTGCTTGGCATCTTTTAAAATCACCATTGAATCAAGATACGCAGCAGAACCGCATTCAGGAACAAAGAAATCAATTACTTCATCGTGCTTGTCTTCTGGAACTTCAGCAAATACAATTTCCGCATAGCCGTCGCAAACCCAGAAATCGCCGGATGCAAATGATTTTCCGTAGCCTTCCGCATCGAACTTTATAAGATTTGGACGCCACTTGTTTATAATTAAATCTGCGGCTTCTCGAAGTTCTTTGTCGTCTGTTGTGTTCAGCGAGTAGCCAAGATGTTTTAACGCGCTTCCCATTGTAACTCTCATGTCGTCCATCATTGTCATGTGTCCGGCTAAATCCGTGCGTGAAAAAATATCAAATGATTTTTCGTAGTCTTTTACTTTCGTTTTGTTTACAGAAATTCCCGAAGCGGCAAGGCAATATGGAACGCTCCAAGTCATGTCCGGGTCGTAGCCTTTTGCTTTTTCAAGTGCTTCAGGATTTATATATTTTGAATTAGGGAACTGCGAGTGATCGATTTTTTGAACCATTCCCTGTTTTATCATAATTGAAGTGTAGTCTTGAGATGGAATTGTCAGGTCGTAGCCTTTTGCGCCGGCGCGGAGCTTTGCATACATCATTTCATTTGAATCAAAATAATCAACTTTTACTTTGCAGTTGTATTCTTTTGCGAATTTTTCAAGAACTGAATCAGGCGTGTAATAGCTCCAGTTGTACAGGTTGAAAGTTTCTTTTTTTTCTTTTGAGCAGGAAGAAAAAATTGAAAGGACAAAGGCGGCCATGCTAAAAATAGCGACATTGAATTTCTTCATTTCAATATCCTTTGAACAGGCTTTTATTAGGTAAAAAAATCTGTTCATTAAAAAAGTAGAATTAGAACTTCATACGAAATTCTTTCCTGCTCATCAGTTTGACGGCAAGAAAGCATAGTCTACTGGAAAAAATGGAAATAGGGAAGTAATGTTAAGTTAACGTAAAGCCAACGTGAATTTAGTTTTTCTCATTCAGCGGAGATTTTTTCAAGCTGATTCCTGATGAAAAGTCATTACTGGTCATTTTAAGCTAAAAATAAAAAATAGTCTTTAGATAGTTGACAAAGTGCGGGGGGGGGTACACTGTTTTAAATTTTTTTTTAGGGGGAGGACATTATATGTCTGATGAACTTTATTATCGCGGAAGCAGCTCTTATGAGACTGCTGTAAAAAACAGGCTGAACGAACTGGAGCGTTCTGGCGTAAAAAATACAGCTGCAATGCTGTCTGGAATTCAGAACATGGAGTATGGAATCAGGGGCGAAATCCGCGAAAGCACTTGCGCAATTATCGCTTCCCAGTCGATTCTTGCAGAGTCATTTAAGGACAGTTTTAATTCTGTAAACAACACTTTAAATATCGGCTTTGAAATGATTGCAGCAGGAATGGGACAACTGGCTGATTCCATAAACGCAATGTCGGAAGCAATCTGCAACAAGCTTGATGAAATTCACGACATTGTAAACAATCCGCTTTTGACAGCAAGCCGCGAGCTTTTCCGCAGAGCGTCCGCAAATTTTGAGAAAGGTTATTTTGAAGAAGCCCTTGAAGACTGCAAGGCTGCCGTAGAAAAGAACAAGACAGATTATATTTCTTGGTATCTTTTGGGACAGATTTATCTTTTTGGCGCGGGAGAATTCAGCAATGTTATTGATTTGCGCAAGGCAGAAGATGCGTTCTTGAATGCCGCAAAATACATTGACGCTGATTTACCGACTGATGGAAGAGTTGTGAACTCTTATTGGTACCCGGAAGTTGCAAAACAGCTTGGCATTGATATTGAAGGTGTAAAAGAAGTCGCCGTGCTTGGTTCTCAAATCTACTATTATTTGGGCTACACAAGACTGCTTTTGAGCAACGATTTGCTTGTTGAAGAAAAAACTGATGACTCAAACAAGAAGCTTGAGGAAGCTCAAAAGGCGAGCAAAAATTCTTCATACCTGAATAATAGAAATGTAAAGGCTCTGTACGACAATGCAAAGGAGCTTCATTTCTTGGGCAAAGACGAAGAGGCAATAGCGGCATTGAAAAACGCGATTCGCCTTGAAAAGAATTTTGCCCTGGTTGCCGCAAACGACAAGAACTTTGAAAGCATCTGGTCAGACATTGAAAAAGCAGTTTTGGAGCTAAGGGATGAGTTGGTTCAAGAATGCCGTTCAGAATTGAAAGATATAGATAAGTTTTTTGTGGAGGAAAAATCTGCTGAATCCATAGCGGAAAGCCGTTCTGAGTATGAGAAAAAAATTGAAAGCATAAAAGACAAGGACTTGTTTACAGTTTCTAAATTTTTTGAAAAGGAGTTAAAACCTTATTGCCTTGATGCAGAAAAAGTTGAGAATTTTTTAAAATTTGCAAGATATCTGAAGAGTTTTTTTGAAGAGGCTGAAATGGGTTATCTTGGTTTGGTTTCTGAATTTTTCTCGGGATATACAAAGCTTGCTTTTATAGACTGGGAAAAAGGGGAAAAAATTTGTGATATTTTGTCTAAACTAAAAATTATAACTGAAGAAGATGAAGAAGATGATGACGATAATTTTATAGAAAATTTAAATTTTGGGGCTAATTCTTATTTTGCACAGGATAAGCTGTATGGAAACGCCTTTGGTGAAAGTTTATGTAGCGAGTTTAGCATATACATTGATGGCTTTGCTAAATATTTTGAAGGTTTATTTAATGAAATAGATAGAGATGATAAAGGCGAGCTTTGTCATGCCAGCACAAAAACTTTCCCTGAAATTTCTGCATATCTTTGTGAGTTTAATAAAAAGCTAAAATGCAAAGAGATTACAGAAATACTAAAAGAGATAGATGAGATTCATGCTAGAGATTCTGACAGACTTCAAGCTTACAAAAAATTCTCTGAAGATAATGACAGGATTGGAATTAGTAAGGAATCTAGCGAAAAGGATTTGAGCTGTTGGGGAACTGTTTCTGTTGGTAAAGAGATAGAAGATATTTATTCAAGTTTGAGTTACAGTTCAAATGAGCTGATTGATAGTGCTGAAATTTCAGATGGTGTTAAAAAGCTACGTGAAAATGCATTTCTTTGTTGTAAATCATTGAAATCTGTCAAACTTCCAGATTCTCTTGAAGTTATTGGTAAAGATGCTTTTTTGGGGTGTAAAAATCTGAAAACCATTAATATTCCAGATAGTGTAAAGGAAATTATAGAAGGCGCCTTTGCTGGTTGTGATAATCTCGATGAAGAAACTAAAGCGAAAATAGCAAATCTTGAAGTCAAAGAAAAAGTTAGTGCTTCGTCTGTTGTATGTGGAGTATTGAGCGCAATATTAACTTTTTTTGAATTGCTTTTGGTTTCTAAATATCATCCTGTTTGGGCAGGAATACTCTCTCTTGCAAGTTTGTTTATGACACTTTGTTCTTGTCAAAAGTCTCGTCTGAATAAAGTTCTTGGTTTTGCGCATTTGGTTATTGGTGTATGGCTGTTCAGCGGAGCTGGCTTTGTTGATGGTTCTCATAAGATCCTTGCCGTTATTAATATTCTGGCATCGCTTTTGCATTTCTTTATGAAACTTTAGGGGAAGGAGATAAGAGAATGACCCAGTATAAGATAATGATTTGTTCAGCAATGGATGATGAAACTGAAAAATATAGAAAACTCGCATTAGAAACAATGTCTCATTGGAATGAGATAAATTCTTCTGCGAGAAATATTGTTTTTATTGCAACTGGACAAAACATTAATACTGTTTCAGATTCTGGAGTTTCTGCTCAAGAAAGTATAAATGAGCAGTCGCTAAAAGAATCTAATGACGGAATTTTTATATTTGATGAAAATTTAGGAACTCCTGCAAATGGTTATTCTTCGGGAACTGAGGAAGAGTTGGTTTGTTTCTTGAAAATGAAAAAAAAAGCTCGTGTTTATTTAAATAAAAAAGGAACAAGTTATATAAAAAAGATTCTTGTAGATAAAGATATTTTTTACAGTCCATATCAAAGCAAAAAAGAATTTGCAATGCTTATTCGTGATTTGCTTGATACGATAGCTAACTCCTACTTGAAATAATTTTCTTCCATTTCCTTTTTCCCGCAGGCTGGCTTATTTCCGCTTGTCTGCGGGATTTCTCTTAAAACTATGTCTACATTGATTTGTAAATATTGCCATAAAGAAAACCGTTCAAGCGCAAAGTTCTGTTATTTTTGCGGAAAGAAAACTGAAAATCAGCCGGAAAATCAGATTGTCTCAGTTAGTTCATCAGAAAACGAAAAATTCCGTGCGGTTCACAACGCAGAAGTTTCATCTTCTATTTCAGATGTGCAGAACACATCTGCCGTGCAAAATATTTCTTTCAAAACTCCGGACTTTATCGGGCTTTCAGAAATCCGCGCTAGGCTTGTGATGTTCATAAACACTCTAAAAATCCGAAGGCGGCAAAAGTCAATCGGAATGAACGTTAGCGATGAAAATTCTGTCCTTGTGTTCCGGGGCGAGGCTGGAAGCGGAAAATCCACTGTTGCGGAAAGCTTTATAAAAATGCTTCAAAACGCGTCTGTTTTTTCTTCCTCGCAAAATGTGGAGCGCACAACGGCGCACAAGTTTCAGCGTATTTACGCTACCGACGTTGAAATTTCAAAATATCTTTCTGACAAAAAGCCTGGCATTTTTCT
>ERZ1035070.10-NODE-10-length-56763-cov-9.645129_pt1 | contig 56763 bp, 46 predicted proteins | sample MGYA00520603_ERZ1035070 | MGnify/ENA primary metagenome ERZ1035070 (study PRJEB33766, sample SAMN09781695) | gut metagenome | biome: gut microbiome | host: Homo sapiens | place: Madagascar | study: EMG produced TPA metagenomics assembly of the PRJNA485056 data set... | reverse complement strand
GCATTTAGAATTTCGGGTCAAGCCTATAAATGACAAAAAAGATACTTATTGGACAGCCCCGATTTTGAACCAGGAAACCGTGTCTGGGAGCCAGTTTTATGCTGAATACATTTATAATGCGTTTGCCCTGGATAAAAAGGATTTGACATATTGACGTAAAATGTCAAAGTAGATAGACTTTAAAATTATAACTATATTTTTTACAGGAGACTTTAAAATGATTATTAAACCGATGATCCGCAGCAATATGTGTATCAATGCCCACCCAATTGGCTGCGCAAAAGAAACTGAAAATCAGATTAATTATGTTATAGCTCAGAAAGCAAAGCGCGGAACTAAGACTTTAGCGGAAGGCGGAAAAGCTCCAAGGACTGTTCTTGTTCTTGGTTGCTCTACAGGCTATGGACTTGCAAGCAGAATTACAGCAGCTTTTGAATATGGAGCTGACACAATCGGAGTTTCATTTGAAAAGCAGCCTACACAGGTAAAAGGCGGAACTCCCGGCTGGTACAACAACATGGCATTTGACAAGGCCGCAGAAAAAGCCGGATTAAAGACAAAGACTTTCAATGCGGACGCTTACAGCGATGAATGCCGCGCGGAAGTTATAAAGCAGCTTAAAGACTGGGGCGCAAAAGCTGACCTTGTTATTTATTCTTTGGCAAGTCCTGTCCGCACAGATCCTGATACAAAAGTTATGTACCGTTCAGTAATCAAGCCTATTAATCAGGTTTATTCTGGAGCATCTCTTGATATGATGACTGGAAAAATTACTCAGGCTTCGACACAGCCGGCGGAAGGAGATGAAATTCCAAACACTGTAAAAGTAATGGGCGGCGAAGACTGGGAAAGATGGATTAAGCAGCTTTCAGAGGCAAATGTTCTTGCAGACGGATGCCGCACTTTGGCTTATTCTTACATCGGACCTTCTCTTTCTCATCCAATTTACCGCGACGGAACAATCGGAGAGGCAAAAAAAGACTTGGAAAAACGCGCACACAACATTGACGCTGCTCTTAAGGCAAAAGGAGGAGCTGCTTACGTAAGTGTTAACAAGGGACTTATTACACGTTCATCTTCAGTTATCCCGATTATCACACAGTACCTTGGAGTTCTTTTCAAGATTATGAAGAAGCAGGGAACTCACGAAGGCTGTATTGAACAGATGGAGCGTTTGTTTGCTGAGCGCCTTTACACTGCCGATGGAAAGGTTCCTGTAGATTCAGAAAATAGAATCCGCATGGATGACTGGGAAATGGATCCAAAAGTTCAGGATGAAGTGAACAAAGTTATGCCGGCTGTTACAGAAGAAAATGTAAACGAGCTTGTTGACTTGGACGGAATCCGCCACGACTTCCTGATTATAAATGGCTTCGATGTTGATGGTGTTGACTACAACAAAGAAGTTACTGATATGTCAAAAATAGAATACTAGATTTTTTTCTATTATATATATACCAAAAAACTCCTTGACAATCTGAATTTTGTAATTTAACCTTATTGTCAAGGAGTTTTTTTGTGAAAAATCAAATACACTTTTTTATTGCGTTATTTTTTACTGTACTTCTTTGTTCCTGTGGAAAATCTTTTAAATATGCCGCAAAAGACAACGGTTTTTATTCCGGAATGGCGGTTACTGTAGGGGATATTTTTAATCCTGAAACTATAAAAATATTGCAGAATGATTGTTCCATCATTGTTTATGAAAATAGCATGAAGTGGGCAAATTTAAGACCTAATAAAAATTTTTGGAACTGGAATGACATTGATTCTCTTGTAGATTTTGCAGAAAAAAATAATATGCGTGTAAAATGGCATACACTCTTTTGGCATCAGCAAAATTCCCCTTTTGTTTCAAGTTCATGGACAAGAGAACAGGCTATACAAATGATGAATGAACATATTGAGACAATCATGTCGCGCTATAAAGGAAAAATTGCAGAATATGATGTTGTTAACGAAATGTTCAATGAAGATGGTTCTATGCGTCAAAATATATGGTACAAAACTATTGGCGCAGACTATATTGAACTTGCTCTTAAAAAAGCACATCAGGTAGATCCAGATGCGAAATTGCTTTTAAATGAATTTAATAATGAAGAAAAAGGACATCCAAAGGCAGATGCCATGTATAATCTAGTTAAAAATTTAAAAGAGCGAGGAATTCCTATTGACGGTGTTGGAATGCAGCTCCATCTTGATGCAAGAATAAGTTATAGCGAAGATGCAATCCGTCAGAATATCCAGCGTTATGAAGACTTGGGCATTGCAGTGTCTTTTAGTGAAGTTGATGTAAGAATTCCAATCGAGAATTCAAAAGCCTATGAAAGTGCTCAGGAAAATATTTATCTTATGCTTTATAAAATAGCAAGCGAAATGCCAAATGTTACAAGCTTTATTACTTGGGGAATTTCTGATAAGCATAGCTGGGTTCCTTCTACTTTTCCGGGAACAGGAAATGCATTGCTTTATGATGAGGACTTTAAGCCAAAACCAGTCTATAATGCAATTCTTAAAGAATTAAAAAAATAGATAAAAGCTGGGGATGTCCAATAAGTATCTTTTTTGTCATTCATAGGCTTTTATAGACTTGACCCGAAATTCTAAATGCATATATTACAATCATTTAGAAATTGTTCAGCAATGACATTCAGAACTTATTGGACATCCTCATTTTTTTTAGAATACAACGCAGACACCAGCCCCAATGGAATTTTTTCTTCTGTCGGTATCTGTGGAAATGTCGCCGTATACAGTCGCGGTAAATCCTTTTGCAATTTCAAAGTCAGCGCGAGGAATTATGTTCGCATAAATGTCTGTGTCTCCTTTGTACCGGCTGTCAAAAATTCTGATTGTGCTTTCAACGCTGAATGAAAGTCTGTCTAGTAAGTTATATTTTACCGCTGGAATTATAGAGAAGAAATTCAAAGTGTCGCCGTCTTTGTCTGTGTAAGTTTCGTCTTTAAAATGCTGATAGCCTGCGATTCCCAACAGCAGTTTGTCAATTCCTGTGTATTCAATGTTTTCAACAAAAACAAACTGGGCTGATTTCATTTTTTGAATTTCAGCTTTTCCCATTCTAAATTCGTTTCGTGTTTTTTGCTTTTGGTAAATTCCTTCCGCGCTGAATTTAATTCCGTTTGCAAACTTCAAATTTACATTTGCGTATCCGGCTCCAGCTGCGGCAATTGCTCCTCTAAAGCTAAAGAAATCTTTTGTGAAATTTATTCCGCCTACAAATGCGTTTTTTCCGAATTCTTTTGTTCCATTATCATAGCCGTTTTTTCTCGGATAAAATTTTTCACCTTTTGAATATGAATACAAATAGTCTTGAACTATTGCTCCGCCGATTTTCAGTTCAGGCATAATTGAATAAACTGCATAGCCTCCAGTTTTTTTTGTGATAAATGTGAATTGCTCAAATCCTGTTGAAGTAAAAAACATATCTTTTATTCTTCCGCCAGAAACAAAAAGCTTTTGGTCAAGAAATTTTCCCCAGGCGTTTGCATAAGTTATCTGTTTGTCGCTGAAGGCGATTTTGTCAAATGAACCTGCATATTGGTACCTTATACTTGCCCCGAATTTTTTTTCTGTTCCAAAGAATTCGCCGTCAAGCCTTATGCGGGAAAATTCATCATCGCCAAAATAATCGCCCTTTGTCCAAGTTGCCGCGGAAAATGAATTGATGTCGTCATTGTCTTCGCCTTTTGCGCCGTCAAATGCAGTTGAAATTCCAGAGCGGACATGGCCGGAAAGTTTAAAAGTCTGAGCGGAAACAAAGACCGATGCGCCCGCCAGAATTGCTAAAAGAAAATATTTTTTCATAGAAAACCTCTTATGTTGCCTTATGCTAACGATTTTGCCATTGCTATTCAACTATTCAAACAGGGCAAACGCATTATAAATGTATTCAGCGTAAAACTGGCTCCCAGTCACGGTTTTGTGGTTCAAAATCGCGCAACAATGCGCTACACGCTGGTTGTTGCAAAGTAACTATAGAATTCTCCGCTCACGCGGTCGCAACAATCAGAGTGTTTTTGCCCCGGGAACCGTTCCTTCGCGCAAACTTTAATTAAATTATTTATAATGCGTTTGCCTTGACTATTCAAAAAACTTAGGCTTCCAATATTTATTCAAGTTGTTTATAATTTATATTTAGCTGTCATTATCGGGCTTGATCCGGTAATAATTTGCTATAAAATCGAACCTTAAGGTGAAAATATGAAATCTGCGGTTACTCAAAACGATGTCGCAAAAGAAGCCGGCGTAACACGGAGCATGGTAAGCTATGTTATAAGTGGAAACTCTGACCGTTCAGTTGCTCCGGAAACACGCAAAAGAATTTTGGATGCAATTGAACGTCTTGGCTACAGACCGAACAAGGCGGCTCAGGCTTTGCAGCAAGGCGATGTTGGTTTTGCAGCGAATAAGATAGGCGTTGTCCTTTGTACCTCTGAAACTTTTTTGCGTCCGTACTATGCGGAAATTCTTTCTGGAATTCACATTGAAGCGCATGAGCAGAATTTTCAAGTGAGCTTTATAAGGTTTTTCCATGAGCTGAAAAATCCGGTTTTGTTTAACAGTTTGATTCACGAAGAGGAAATCGGCGGACTGATTCTTGTTGCTACAGACCAATGCCTGAAAACTGACGAAGATAAAAAAATCATCGCCAAAATAAAAGAGCGTCTTTCTAAAATTGTCTGCGTTGAATTTCAGTATGAAGGCTTAAGCAGCGTTATGTTTGACAGACAGGCTACTGCACAGCGGGCAACAGAATATTTGATTCAAAAAGGTTTTTCCGAGATTGGATATATTGGCGAGGACGATGATCGAGTGCATGGAGTTCAGCTTGCTTTGTCTGAAAAAAATCTTGATGCAAAACGTGACAATTTTTTTATTGCCGAAACTTTTGACATGAGCGGCGGATTCAATGCAATCGATTCTTTTCCAGCTGATAAAAAAATTCCACGCGCAATTGTCTGCGGTTCTGATGAAGTTGCGATTGGAGTTCTTCGCGGCTTGAGCAAAAAAAATATTTCAGTTCCGAACGATGTTGCAATAATCAGCATAGACAATATTGAAATTTCAGAATACACGTGTCCGCCCTTGACCACGATGAATGTACAGAAAAAAGCGATGGGCGAACAGGCTGTAAAAATGATTGTTTCTGGAACAGCAGGAAAAGATGAATGTGCGCTTAAAATTATGCTTCCGTCTTCTCTTATTGTCCGTGAGTCTTGCTAGAAATTTCTGCGGAAAAAATGCAGCCGCAGTATTGCTGCCGGTAAAGTGAAAATTCTTTGCTAAGCTCAAGGCTTCTAAGAAAACCGCCTTTCTTTTTAAAGTTAGAAAAAAGCCACTTTGGTTTTCCGTTTGCGCATTCAGAAAGTTCTTTTCCAATTTGATTTATTTTTTCTGAATCCTTAAAAGGACTTATTGAAAGTGTTGTGCAAAAATAATCAAAATTGTTTTTTTTCGCAAATTCAAAAGCTCTCTTTAACCTGAATTCGTAGCATCTTCTGCATCGCTCACCTTTTTCTGGTTCTTTTGCAAGTTCTGGATTTTCCTTGATTTTTATTGCGTCATAGAATTCCTGCGGAATATAATAATCTTCCACAAGCTTTACAGAATTTTCTTTTGCTGGAAAAAATTCAGGAAGAAATTTTTTTAGTTCTTCAAGCCGTCTTTTGTATTCTTTATCTGGAAAAATATTCGGATTATAATACAAGATTGTTATATCAAAAAATGAAGCAAGAAATTCCAAAACATAAGATGAACAAGGCGCGCAGCAAGCATGAAGCAGAAGCTTTGGTCTGTTTTCTATTGGAATATTTTTTTCTAGCAATGAAAGAATTTTTTCAAGTTCAATCTGATAATTCATTTTTAGATGCCCAATATTTTTAATTTTTTTTCAAAAGTGCGGACTGTTATTTCAGAAGTTTTTTGATAGACTTCGCCATCCGTGTGCAGCCAAAGCGGAATTGTTGTCTTGAATGTTGCGCTTGAATATTCTATTAAATTTATTCCAGGAAAAATTCCATGCAGTCCAAAAAATGCAGTTGGCAATGCAAAAAGAATTCCCGGAACTGTTTTGTTGTTCACAATGCACAAATTCATATTTCCGTCTGATGGATTTGCTTTTGGACAGAATTTAAATCCGCCGCCTTCATAACGATGAACCATTGAAGCCGCAAAAAGAAATTTCGGAAGGATAAGTTTTTTACCATTGTCAAATTCAACTGTGCAATCCGCCTTTGGAGCATGTATAATCTGATTCAGTGCGATTGCAAGATATGTCAATTTTCCAAGCCCGAATTTGTTCAAGTTTCTTTTTATAAATGAATGTGAAGATTTTTGGCAGACCGCCGCATCAAATCCCAAGCCTGCGCTTACAACAAATTTTCTTTTTGTTTTTTCTGCAATTACTTCGCCTAAATCAAATTCGGCTGGCTTTGTTGCTGAAAGAATTTTTTCAAGGCATTTTTTCACTGACTTTGAAATTTTCATGTCGCGCGCAAAATCGTTGCTTGAGCCTGTTGGAATATATGCGAGCATTACAGTTTCAAAATTTTTTATCCCTTGAACCGCGTCATTTAAAGTTCCATCTCCGCCAAGAATTACAATTGTGCAGTTTTTTTCCGCTGAAGATTTTCCGCTGATTTTGGAACATATTTTTGTAACGTCTCCATGCTCTTTTGAAAATTCAACATCGTATAGAATTTTTCTTGAAATCAAAACAGGCTCAATTTTTCTTTTCCATAAACGGAGCCCTTTCCCTGAGCGCGAAACTGGATTTACAATAAAATGAAACATTAAAAAAGAATAGCACAAAAATTCAAAAACGTCAGCGGATTGTTTTTTTCTTTTTCCTCTGATAAAATAAAATTGTAACGATGATTACGTTGTGATGACTGTCGGTTGAATCCCACAACCTAACGAGCCTACGAACGCTCCTATCACTGCATTTCCAAGTAAGCAATCTAAAAAATTTTTAAAGGACTCTTTATGAACAAGTATGTGAAACGCTACTTAATCGATGCGATGGGCGGAATGGCGCAAGGACTTTTTGCGTCCCTTTTGATCGGAACAATTGTCAAGACTTTGGGACAGCAGCTGCTTAGGCTTGGAACAAATCCTGTTTTTGAATTTTTTGTTTCAGCAGGAAACTTTGCCTGTGAAGCTCATGTTGTTGGCGCGGCGATGGCTGTTGGAATTGGATATGCGATGGGAGCTTCTTCCCTTGTCTTGTTTACTCTTGTTGCTGTTGGCGCGGCTGCAAATGTTTCTGGCGGAGCTGGAGGACCTCTTGCAGTTCTTATAATTGCAGTTCTTTCATGCGAGTGCGGAATGCTTGTAAGCAAAAAAACAAAAGTTGACATAATTGTAACTCCTTTGGTTACTATTGCGGCTGGAGTTTTTTTTACTTTGCTTTTTGCAAGCCATATTGGAAAAGCTGCCTATTCCTTTGGAAATTTAATCATGTGGGCGACAACATTAAAGCCTTTCCTGATGGGAATTCTTATTTCTGTAATTGTCGGAATTCTTTTGACTCTTCCGGTAAGTTCTGCGGCGGTTTGCGCGGCTCTTGGACTTACCGGACTTGCTGGCGGAGCTGCTGTTGCTGGCTGTTGTGCTCAAATGGTTGGTTTTGCAGTTATGAGTTTTAAAGAAAACAGCTGGAGCGGAATTTTATCCCAGGGACTTGGAACTTCAATGCTTCAGATGCCTAATATTGTAAAAAATCCACGGATATGGATTCCGCCTACGCTTGCTTCTGTTATAACAGGTCCGATTGCGACTTGTGTTTTCAAAATGCAAATGAATGGAGCTGCGGTTTCAAGTGGAATGGGAACTTGCGGACTTGTAGGGCAGATTGGAATAATAACAGGCTGGTTTGAGCCTTCACAAGCTGCGGTCGCGCATGGAGCTGTTGCAGTTTTACCAGGAATTTTTGACTGGCTTGGGCTTGCTCTTGTTTGCTTTGTTCTTCCGGCGATTTTTTCTGTGCTGTTTTGTTCCATATTAAGAAAAATTGGCTGGATAAAAGACGGAGATTTGCTTCTTCAGTAAAATTTAATTCTTCTAAATTTTAATGCTGAAGTGCCGATAAAAAGACCATGCGTATACTCTTTTTAAAATTGTGCATTTCAGCTTCGTTTTTTTCTTTTTTTTCAGGATTTTCTTTTGGCCAGTCAAAGCCTTTATATAAGCTTCCAGATGTCTATCTTGAAAGAAGAGTCTCTGAAAATCCAGAGCCGTTTTTAATCGGAACGGACACAGGACTTTTTAAAATTCTTCCGAGCGGAATTGCAGACCCTTTGTGGACGGAAGGAAAAGTTGAACGCATTTTAAGAACTCAGGCAAAATGGTTTTTTGTTACAGAAAAAGGAATTTATTCTTCTTTGGATTTAAAAGAATTTACACAGCACAATATTGGGCTTCCTTCGTTAATCGTAAAAAATTATGAAAACGGTAATAAAGAAATAGTTCAGAAAATGCCTCTTTTAAAAGACATTTGCGCAGATCCGTTGAATCCGGATATTTTAGTTACAGCCACAAAAGATGAAGTTTTTATAACTCGTGACGGAGGCTTGTCTTGGAAGTCGCTTGGTTCGGCAAGCAATTACACATCTGGAATGAAAGCGGTCGCAGTTTCGCATATGCCGGTTTATGGAAAAAACGGAGAAATTGAAAGCACCGAAGTTGTTGTTTTTATGTCGCATCCGATTTACGGTTTCAGCTATTGCCGTGCCGATGAAAAAAAGCCAAAGTGGATTGATGTGAGCGCAGGTTTTTCCGCAATGAAAAGCCTTACGCAGGTCGATGAAATTTCTGACATTTTGCCGGTTTTGTGCCGCGATTCAGCTGGAAGTATTTATGCGGAAATTTATCTTTCCCAGTCGTTTATTCCTAACATTTACAGATTTGACTGGCGGACAAAAAAAGCTGAAAAAATTTACCAAGGTGAAAATCCGTGCGATGCTATTGACGGACTTTGTCAAAACGGTTCTAATTTGATTTTTTCAACAGTCGGAAAAATTCTTTCGCTTTCTCTTGAAACAAGGGAAGTTTCAGAAATTTCAAGTTTTAATTCTTGGCGGGAAAATTTAACTGCTGCAGGCGACACTATAAATTCAGCTTTTGTTCCTAAGAGCATTTCGCGGCTTGGAGCGAATGTTACTTTGAATGAGCTTTGGCTTTTAAATCCTGAAACAATTCTTTCTCCTTGGGCTTATCTTGCAAACAAAAAAAAGTCAATTTATGCGTCTGTTTATCAGCTTAGAAATTCTGCGGGAATTGAAAAGTACAAAAAAATTGTTTCTGACAACAAGCTTAATTCTGTTGTAATCGACATGAAAGATGACTACGGACTTTTGAGGTTTGAGCCGAATAGCCAGCTTTTAAAACAAAAAGGAAAAGTTACTCAGTACAAAATTGACTTGGAGCAAGTTGTAAGCGAATTTAAAAAAGACGGCGTTTATCTTATCGCGCGCATTGTTGTTTTTAAAGACAGAAATTTAGCTTCCTATGACAAAGGAAAATACGCAGTTTGGAATTCCAGCACAAATTCGCCATGGATTGGAATCCGCGGAAAAGAAGACGTTACTGACGAAAATGGAAATTTGTCTGGAACAAAAACTGTTTACTATGATGAAAACTGGGTTGATCCTTACAGCGAGGAAGTTTGGGAATACAATGTTGAAATTGCAAAGGAACTTGTTTCCCGTGGCTTTGATGAAATTCAGTTTGACTACATAAGATTTCCGACCGACGGAAAAAATTTAAATTCCGCAGTTTACCGATGGCGCGACAAAGGCATGGTAAAAGAAAGCGCATTGATTTCGTTTTTGTCTTATGCCCGCAAAAATATAAAAGCTCCTATTGGAATTGATATTTACGGTGCGAACGGCTGGTACAGAAGCGGAACAAGAACAGGCCAGGACGTTGAGCTTATGAGCGAATATGTTGACGTAATCTGTCCGATGTTTTATCCGTCTCATTTTGAGCAGGATTTTCTTGAGTATCCGCCTTGTGAAGAGCGCGCGTATAGAATTTATTTTTACGGCTCGTTTAGGAACACAATAATCGGCAGGAACAGAATTATTGTGCGTCCTTGGATTCAGGCATTTTACATGGGTGTACGGCATGACAGAAAATATTACGACAAAAATTATGTTCTGCGTGAAATTTTTGGCGTGCGCGATGGACTTGACAGAGGGTATATGCATTGGAACAATTCCGGCGGATATTATGAAGACATAAGCCCGGATCCTCAGTATAACGAAATTTCTCCGTGGCATGAAAAAGAATGCGATTTACAGAAACGGATTCCGGCGTTCAGTCTGGGAATAAAAAATTCTTTAGATTCCGATTTGCAGGATTTGGAGCAGAAAAAAGAAAATGCAAAGGACATGATTTCAATTTGGAATTCTGTGTTGGACAATGAGCTTGAATACGAAAACGCAAGTGTTACAACAAGAAATTTTCTTCATGTAAAGCCTGTATTCGGTGGAAGCAAATGAACAAATATACGCCGGAAGAACCGATAGCGGCAATTGCAACGGCTCTTGTTCCTTCTGCAATCGGCATAGTCAGGACGAGCGGAAAAAACTGCATTGAGCTTGTAAGCAAAATTTTTTCACGCAAAAAGGCTCTTTTGCAGGCCGCAGGAAATTCTCTTGTTTACGGTTGGATTGAAGATTCAAGAATTCAAAACGGAAACAAAAAGATTGATGAAGTCATGCTTGGTCTTTACAAAGCTCCAAAGTCTTTTACAGGCGAAGACATGGTTGAAATATTTTGCCATGGCGGAGTGAATGTTGTAACTTCAATTTTTTCCTTGCTGCTTGAAAATGGTTTTAGAAAAGCCGAGCGTGGAGAATTTACATTTCGGGCTTATATAAACGGAAAAGTTGATCTTACAAAAGCCGAAGCCGTAAAAGAAATAATAGACAGCCGCACAAATGCTTCCAGAAGCCGCGCCGCCGGACGTTTAAGCGGAAATCTTTTTGAGCAAATTTCTTCTATTAAAAAACTGATTTTGGACACAATTGGAAACATTGAAGTTGAAATTGAATATCCAGAAGACGAAGAAAATATTTCAGAATCATTTGACACTTCATTGCTAAAAGCCGCGCAGAAAAAACTTTCAGACTTGGCTTCTTCTTGGAAGGCTGAAAAACTTTATCAAGACGGAGCAAGAGTTGTTTTGTGCGGAAAAACCAATGCCGGAAAATCAAGTCTTTTCAATTCGCTTTTAAAAGAAGAGCGCGCAATTGTCAGCAGCATTGAAGGAACGACACGGGACTGGCTTGAGTGCTGGACAGATTTTGCAGGAATCCCTGTAAGGCTTTTTGATACTGCCGGTCTTAGAAAAACTTCGGACTTAATTGAAGAGCGCGGCGTTGAGCTTGCAAAAGATTTAAGCCAGGATGCGGATGTCATTCTTTATCTTGTGGACAGTTCAAAAGGAATTTTAAAGGACGATTTGGATTTTATTGAAAGCCAGAAAAATATTCCGGTTGTTTTGGTTTTGAACAAATGCGATTCCTTTGATTTGAATTTGGATGGAATAAAAAAAGTCTGGAAAGATTCTGTAAAAATTTCTGCAAAAAATAATATCGGAATAGAGCTGCTTGTTTTTAAAGTAAAAGACATTTTGTTTGACGGCGAAAAAACTGAACGTGAGCAAAGCGGGCTTGGTTCGGCGCGGCAAAAAAAATCAGTTCAGGAAGCACTGGAACGAGTAACGCACGCTTTGGAAATTTCTCAAGATTTCAGCTACGGACTTGATGCGGTTGTTCAGGATTTGGAAGATGCCTTGGAATGCCTTGGTGAAGTTGCCGGTGAAGTTTCTCCAGATGATGTCCTTGAAAATATTTTCAGCCGCTTTTGTGTCGGCAAATGACAACAGATTTTTTTTTCAGTATAATCAGATTCAAATGAACGAAATTGATTTTTTAGCGGAAGAAATTTTTTTACGGTACGGAAATGTAAAGCGCGCGCGCGGACCGTTTTTGTATACAGAAAAAGGCAAGCGTCTTACAGATTTGTATCAGGAAAATGGCAGGGCAATTTTGGGCTGGGGCGGCTCTTCTGCATTCACAATGCTGAAAAATGCTATTGACCGTGGAGCAACCGGAAGCTTTAAAACTTGTTTTTCAGGTCGGCTTGAAAAATCTGTAAATGCACTTTTCTTTGGATGCGAACGCAAAGTTTTTATCTTTGCAAAAAAATCTGACTGCCTTTCCACCGCTGTAAAAATCAGTCCGCAAAATACTTTTGTCTGGAAGCCTTGGAGTGAAGTTGCTTTTGAAAACGACAATGCTGACTGCATAATTTTTGAGCCGCCTTTTCCTTGGACAAGCGGAATTTATATTCTTGCTGTAAAAACTGATTTGGCTGAAAAAATTCCACAAGATGTTTTAAAGGAAACTGTAAAACTTTCTTCTCCAATTGAAGCCGCTGTTACACGCTCAATTTATAATTTGATTTCAGCATTGCAAATCCGGCAGGAAAAAGACTGGTTTATTTACGATTTGGCTTTGACAAAATACTGGCAGAGAAAAGGTCCTTATCTTTTTCCGAAGATTTCAAAAGAGCTTTATGGAAAATTTATTTTGCATTGCCTTGACCTTGGAATTGTCGTAAGTCCTGTTTACGAGCAGCCGAGCATTGTTCCGTTTGGCGCGGATAGAGGCGTTTTTGAAATTTTAAAGAAAAATCCGTTTGTCTTTTAGTTTAATAAAAAACTGTTGGATTTTTGCTCAAAACTGAATTATATTTGATATAGGCATTTTATTGCTGAACATATTTCTAGGAGGAAAAATATGAGAACTGAAAAAAGCGGATGGACTGCGGCACTTTTGATTTTGCAGATTGCAGTTGGAGCAATGCTTGCAGTTGGAGGAATCTGGGCTTTGCAGGGCGGTGGAGATTTTGCTGCAAGAGCAATCAAAGGTCTTGTTTCTGGCAATGTAGAAAATATTCTTGTAATTGTATTCGGAGTGATTGAACTTCTTGTTGGCGTCTTTATGATTTTAAAGATTGTGATTGGCGACCGCTTTGGAAGCTTTGGAACTGTTCTGGCTCTTATTGCAATTGTTGTTTGGATTGTTGCCATTGTTCTTTCTGATATTCTTGGAGCAAGCGGAATTCTTAACGGCGGCTCAAAAAATTTCCTTGAATGGCTTTATACTTTTGCCCAGCATCTTATTATTCTTGGCGCGATTTTAGCAGTAAGATAAGCTTAAAGTCAAAAAGCAAAAAGCCCGGCAAAAATGCCGGGTATTTTTATTTTCTTATTCTTGCAAAGAGTTTTCTTAAAAGTCCCACTTTTCCAAATCCGAGCCAGTAAATAAGCATAAGGAATAGAACAGAAGGAACTCCAAAAATTACAATGTACAATGCGGTGAAAATAAATTTCACAAAGAAATTCAGTATGTTTGCGAAGAACTGGCGCAGCTGTGAATTTGTGTCGGGCATTACAAATCCGCTTTCATTTTGATTTACAGGAAGCTCCGCAGTAACATAAATTGTAGAATAATCAATTTGCGACTTTAAGCGGTTCATTTGTCCTTGCATTCTCTCAAGCTCAGAAGTTACATCGTTGATTTTTGTTTCAATCTTGAGCATATCCTGCATGTCTTTTGCTTCTGAAAGATATTTTTTTAGACGTTCAAGCAAAACTTTGCGTGTTGAAAGCCGTGTGTCCAAGTCATAAAATTGCTCTGTAACATCGCTGGAATTTATATTTTTTGATTTAAGCTTTCCGATTTGTCCGCATTCCTGCATTGCCTGCGAAAAAGAGCCGCTTGGAATTTTTGCCGTTATTCTTATGGAGCTTGTGTTTTCAAACGAGTCTGAAATATATCCACCGAATTTTTTTATCCAGGATTCAACGGATGATTTGGAGTCTGAAAGATTTGAAACTTCAATTGTAAGGTTTCCTGTGTAGATGAGTTTTCGGTCTTGTCTTGGCTGCTCTGATTCAGAAGGAAGCTCTGTTGATTCTTCAAACGCCATGTCCTGCATCACGTTCATTGCGGAATCTGCCCTTGCCGACATTTTCATTGTCTTTGCCATTGGCGCAAACATTTCCGTTTTTACAGCCTGATTTTTTCCGCATGAAATAAATAAAAAAGCCGCAACCAAAGCCGCTGCTGATTTTCTAAAAAGATGTTTCATTTTTCCTCCAAAGCTATGTATTCATAATAACTCATTTTGCCTTGGGTTACAATTTTGCGTTAGCCTGCTGAAAATGTGTGGTCTGTTCCGCTGTGAGCTTTTTCCAATGCGGGCTTTAACTGTTCTGTCCAGAATCTGTCTTCAATTTTGTATCCGCCTGACGAATATCCGATTTTTCTATCTGCGCGGACTTTTTCTCCGTGAAAATCGCTTCCTGCTGTTGAAAACATTCCGAGTATTTCTGCAAGTTCTTCAAGCCGCCGGGCTTCAGAAAGCCTGATTCCCGGATGATGCGCTTCAAGTCCTTCAACACCCGAATTTCTTACTTCAAGCATTGTCTCTTCCATTTTTCCCCAGGAAACGTACATCGACATTGGATGCGCTTGAACTGGAATTCCGCCGGATTCTTTTATTGCTTCCACGGCTTTTCTTAAATTTTCCCCGGTTTTGTCTACATAGCAAGGACGGCCTTTTGCAAGGAATAAGTCAAATGCCTGCTGAGTTTTTTTTATTATTCCTTTTTCCATGAGAAGTTTTGCAAAGTGAGGTCTGCCGATTGTTTTTGTGCCGGATTTTTCCACAAGCTCTTCATAGGAAATGTCGATATTTTGTTCTTGAAGTTTTTGGATTATTTTTTTGTTTCTTGAATCGCGTTCGCCTCTTAAAAATTCAATTGTTTCAAGAAGTTTTTTTCCGGGCTTTTTAAGTCCCAGTCCAAGAAGATGAAATTCTCCGCTCGGCCATTCTATAGAAATTTCTATTCCCGGAATGAATTCAATGCCAAGCTCTTTTGCTTTTTCTTGAGCTTCCAGAATTCCGTCTATGTTGTCGTGGTCTGTAAGCGCGATTGCTGAAATCTTTTTTTCTGCGGCGTAGGAAATTAGCTGGCTCGGTGTGCAAGTTCCGTCGGAAGCTGTTGAATGTGTATGCAAGTCTATCATGCGGAATTCTCTTTAACAAGGTAGCATAAATAAAAAAATTGTGATATACTAAACAAGTATAGGTGTTTTTTCAAATCAATGCTCTTTTTAGAGTTTTGGTTTTTGCGAGGAAGGTTATGTCAAAGGTTGTGCAATTCAGCAAAGGCTCTATTATTTTTTTTGAAGGCGACAAAGACGAAAATATTTATATTCTCCAGTCAGGCGCAGTTGCTTTGCGTAGCATGGATTTGGAAACTGGAGAGCAAATTTCAGAGCAGCTTCATATTGGAGAATTTTTTGGTGTAAAAAGCGCGCTTGCCAAAATGCCGAGCCTTGTAACTGCTTCCGTGCTGGTTGATTCGACTGTTGTTCAGCTTTCAGTTTATGAGTTTGAAAAAATGTTCGGCTCAAAGGCTTTTATCACAGAAAAAATGCTTAGAGTTTTCAGCAAGTCGCTTAGAGATATTCATAAAAAAACAGAGCAGTATTTAGGCGGAAACAGTATTTCAATTTCGCCGGAACACGGAATGTTTATGGTTGCCAACGCTTTTTACAATGACGGCCAGTTCAAAAGCTGCTGCGATGTTCTTACTAGAATTTTAAAGCTGAATCCTAATCCTGCGAACAAAGTTGAAATTGCAAAGCTTTTTACCAATGCGAACACAAGAAAAGGCAGGGAAAATGCCCATAATATTTCTTCCGAGGATATTTCCGCAAAATCTGGAAGCCTTTCTGTAAACCAGTTTTCACTTCCTGCTTTTGACCGTTTTACAAAAAAATACAAGCGCGGTGATGTCATTATAAGTGAATTTGAGCCGGGCGAAACTTTTTATCTTATAAAATATGGCGAAGTTCAGATTGAAAAGTGCATAAAGAGCCAAAACAAAAGCCTGGATATTCTTGGCAGCGGAGCTTTTTTTGGTGAAATGGCGATTCTTGACAATTCCCAGAGAAGCGCGTCTTGTGTTGCTAGAACTGATGTTGCCTGTCTGGAATTCAACAAGGAAAACTTTAAGGCTCTTGTGCTTGGAAATCCGCAGATTGTAATGAATCTTCTTAAGCTTTTCTGCAAAAGAATTTATGACCAAAACCGCCAGTTTAAAATTATTCTTATAAAAGATATTTACACAAGAATTTGCGATGTTTTTTTGATGTATGATGAGCTTGCCGGCGGAACTTCCAGAAGAAAAGACGATGACGGAAATTTTAAGCGCAAATTTTTTATTACTGCAAATGACATTGCAAGCTGGGCTTCTATTCCGCTTGATCAGGCAAAAGATTGTCTTGTGCGTCTTATGGACCGAGGAAAGATTCAGATTTTTGAAGACTACATGATTGTTTCTAATATCCACGATTTAAGAAGAATTGTTGACTCATATTACATGAAACTTGGTTCAACAACAAAGCAGCCTACTTAATTAGCAAAAAAGGCTGTCTTTTAAGAAGTTTTGACAACTTAAATGACAGCCCTGACAAATGTGTGTATTCAGTAATGATAAAGAATCAAGACAGAAGATGACTTTTTTATTTCAGTTCAAGACCGATGCTGAACGCTTTTCCTGCAAAGTCACCGAGTTTAAGATAATGCTGGTTCACCGGATCGTAGGAAATCGGATTCAGCTTTTTCACGTCAACTTTTCCGTTTGAATCAAGAACAGAATCGTCAATGCTCACGTTCACGATTTGACCGAACAGGTGGCTTGTCTTTTCATCGTAGCTTATGAGATTGCACTCAAGCGCAAACGGAAGCTCCCTGATTAACGGCGCGTCAACAAATTCCGACTTTTCCGCATGGAATCCCGCCTTTGTGAATTTATCCGGCGTATTGTTTGCCGAAACCAGTCCGACGTAATCGCATTCCTTTGCTAATTCCGCAGTTCCCACGCTGACTGTAAAAGCCTTGCGCTCAAGGATGTTTTTTACAGTTTTATGCGACGCGCTCAGGCAAAGCCCTATCTCCTTTTCATCACTGATTGCGCCCCAGGCCGCGTTCATTGCGTCCGGAGTTCCGTCCTTGTCGTAAGATGCCACAATAAGCACCGGCATAGGATAAAGCCATTCTTTTGCACCGAAGTTTTTTCTCATAATTCCTCCAACACATTCGCAATGAAATGAGAATATGCAGTTGATAATAAGGGTTGCAACGCAAACTTTTAAATAAAAACTTTGACGCTATGTTAGGCAAAGTTTTTATTACATTCTCCTGTAGAATATTCAGTCTGTTAGCAGATATACAAAATATACAAAAAATTTTTACGTTTGGCATTAGCTGCTTCAGGGCAAACGCATTATAAATAATTTAAGTAAAGTTTGCGCGAAGGAACCGTGCCTGGGAGCCAGTTTTATGCTGAATATATTTATAATGCGTTTGTCATGTTAGCTGCTTGAGGTTGACCGGTAGTATTTTTTTTATGATAATCAGCTTTATGAAAAACAATGTGATTTTGATTGGAATGCCTGGAGCCGGAAAAAGCACAGTTGGCGTTGTGCTTGCAAAACTCTTGAATTATAAATTTGTTGACAGCGATATTGTGATTCAGCAGAAAATGAAGAAAAAACTCAATGAGCTGATTTTAGAGCAAGGTGCGGAATATTTTAAGAAGATTGAAAATAAAATCAATTCCGGCTTGAATATAAAAAAATGTGTTGTTGCTACAGGCGGAAGCGTTGTTTTTGGAAAAGACGCAATGGAGCATTTTAAAAAAATCGGCACAGTTGTTTATTTAAAAGCAAGTCTTGATTCCCTTGAAAAACGTCTTGGAGATTTGGACAAAAGAGGGGTTGTCCATAAACCGGGAGAAACTCTTTTGGACATTTTTAATGAGCGTTCACCTCTTTATGAAAAATATGCGGACATAATTATAGACGAAAATGATTCAGAAATATCCAAGATTGCAATGAAAATAGAAACTGCTATTTTTTAGGAATTATCTAAGTCCCAAAGTAATGCACCATTCCAGGCTTGAGTTCATGCTTCCGCCGAAGACTAAGTTTCCAAGAATCGTGTGAAGCACAATGTAAAGGTCTCCTCCAGCTTCAAATTTTCTGCCCGCAAAAAGCCTTCCCTCAGGAGAGTCTTGGTCTATAAACGGGTCATAGTCTGAGCTTACCGCGGCTTTTGCTTCTGCCACAGCGAGCAACGGTATTCCTGAAAGATTTGTTATCTTTTGCCTGAAAGAAATTCCTGCAATTGCAAAGTCGCGTCTCAATGTTCCTGTTGGATAGCCGCTCATTCCGTCCGCACCTCCAAAATTACAGTAGCCGGAATTCAGCTCGTAAGGAAATCTGTTACTGCAGAAAACAGAAGAAATTCCGATTGAATTTTTTTCGTCCGCAAGCTCAAATCTTTTTTCCGCTGAAAATCTAAAGTCGTAAATCGGGTCGCCTTGCATATTGTCTGTTTTTCCGCCGAAATTAAAAATAGATTCCAGCCTGTCGCCGTAAAGAGAAGCGTAATCGTTGTGCAGCGTTGTAAAAATAATTTCGCTGTGAAGATAGCTCGTGTTGTGCCATTTTTCTGTTGCAATTATTTTTTCTGCGGAATATGCAATGCCGGCTTTTGCTGCAAAATAATCCGTGTGCCTGAATCTTATTCCGCCAAAAAACTCAATGCCTCTGTCTTCTGCAATTGTTCTGTCATTAAAGTAAATGTTTGTCGCCGGAGAGCAGCTTCCGTATTTAAGTGAATTTTTAAAGTCAAGGCTTAGCATGCTGTTCTTGAAGTTTGCCAGCTTAGGAAAAAATTCAGTTTCAAAAATCATTGCATTTCCGAACGAAAGCCTGAAAAGGGACTCAATTGGAGTACGCAAAAAAACTCCTGCTGTAAAATTTGGATCTACAGAAAGATATTGTTGAGGCTTGTAGCTTGCGACAGAAACAGACGAAGTTCCTGTAAAAAAAATCTGGTTCATGTTCTTGTCGTAGTGGTTCGCAAGAATTTCAAGAGTTGTGTAGTTATCTTCGTTTTGCTTTAAAGAGTAAGTGAGTGACGAAAGATGATAGTGCTCCTTAAGCTTGCCTAGTTTTTTTGTAAGCTGCTTTTTAGTTTTATCATTGAGCGTTTTCCCGAGAAATTTTTCAAATTCTTTTTCCGCGGGAATTGGAACTGGCTTGGAAAACGAAATGTCTTTTACGACAATTTTATCTATAGAAAAGTCCGGCATTTTGTTGTATTCACTTTCACGGTTGTAGTCCAGTTTTTCAAGTGTTCTTCCAGCTGATTCAATTTGCCTTGCAATCTGCGAAATTTTATCTTTGTTCTGCTGAACGCAAATTTCTCCTGCCCTTACAATTTGATGCGGTTTCATAAAATCAAATGTGCTGAATTCTGAAAGATCCGGCCGCAAGACGATGTCCGCATAGTTGTACTGTTCAACCGCATTGTAAGAAATAATCAAATTGAAAATCTGCACCGCCACAGAATAAAAGTCAGAAAGAGTTTCTGGAGAAGTATCAACAATGCTTGCAACGTCCATTGAAATTACGATGTCCGCGCCCATTTCCCGTGCAAGTTTGAGCGGAAGATTGTTTCTAAGTCCGCCGTCCATTGAGTACAAGCCTTTTTCTACTTGGGCTGGCGTAAAAACTGCCGGAATGGAAATGCTTGCTCTTACCGCGTTTACAAGCGAGCCGCTTTTAAATATTAGTTCCCTGCCAGAAATAGCGTCTGTTCCAATTGCCCTGAACGGAATCGGAAGCTTGTCAAAATCTGTGATTGCAAGAACCCTGCTAAGGTGATTGCTAAGCTCGCAGATAATCTGCTGGTCGCCAATGATTCCAGGGGCGGAGCCGAATTTTCCGTCTGCAATTGAAAACGAAAGAGTTATGCCGTCTGTTTTTTTTGAAAATGCCTCGGGCGGAATTTTTTCTGGAGTTGAAGGGCGTTCATTCAAAATTGTCATAAAATCCATGGACAAAAGAGTTTGTCTTATTTGCTTTGGAGTGTAGCCTGCCGCGTAAAGTGAGCCAATAAGCGCGCCCATGCTTGTTCCCAAAACCATATCCGGGCGGATTCCTTCATTTTCCAAGGCTTCAAGAAGAGGAATTTCCGCAAAACCTTTTGCGCCGCCTCCGCTTAGAACTAGCGCAATCTTTGGACTTTTTGCAAATGAAAAACCAAATGTAAAAACTGAAACCAAAACCGCCGAAACAACAGACTTAAAACTCATGGCAAAAGAATATCATTTAGTAGAAAAAAAATCAAAAAAATGCCCTCAAATGCTGACAAATCAACTTTTTTGAATCATAATTATAAGGACTGTTGTTTTACGGTGCAGATTATCTGGTCAAGCCGGATAATGACAAGGTGATAGCATTTACTGACAAAAAAACTGTCATTCCCGCGCAGCGACACGGGAATCCCTGACAAAGGAGGAACATTATGAAAAAACTGATTTTTTCTATTTTACCAGCATTTTTGTTCGCATTTATTTCGTGCATGAACATGAGCTCCGGCTCCGGCGAAAACGGCTCTGTCCGTGTTGCCCTGCCGGGAAGCGGGCGCGCCACATACACTTACAACAAAAACAACGCCGACAAATTCATTGTGCGCCTTTATAATGACGACTTTGACAAAACCGAGGAAGGAGCTGTGGGGGGGGGTAATAGAGTTTGGCGACCTGGAGCCGGGAAAATACACAGCCACAGCGGAAGCCTGGAACGCAGGCGAAAACATCCTTGAAGGCAGCGGAAGCACAGAGATCACCGTAAGAGCCGGCGAAACCACAGACTGCAATATTGCAATGATTCTTGAGGGGCAAACCGCGTATTATTCAAAGTATATGATTCTTACGAATGATCCCAACGTAAAGAAACTTTATAATTACACAACGATGCAAGAAATATCTATAGAAGACTTTACTTTAGGTGGAGCCTCCTACAATCCCGTGGAAGATAGAGAAGGCAAAATATACTATATAAGAGATGCCATTTTATATAGAAACGGTGAGCAATTATCACAGATTGACACATCAAATCTTATAAAAAATCCTCTTTATTATGACAGCAAAACAGACAGTCTTTGGCTTGCATCATTTGATTCTGGCATGAGTTTTGTGAATTTTTCAGTTTTCGAAAATCCATCGGCTGCGACATCAAATCCAAATCCATACAAAATATCATACGAGGATAGCTTTCCAGGTATTACTTCTTGCCAAGCGTTTGCAGTCAAAGAAGATAACATTTACATTGCTTACAATAATTTAAATATTTTGCTTGCAAAAAAAGATACATCTATAAGTAGTACAGAAGCTACCATTATTCTCTCCAATATTACTCCGGCTCTTTCCGGCGAAGTTACAGACATGGCAGTTCTTGAAGACGGAACAGTGGCAGTTCTTGTGCGCTCTATTGGCGTAACCTCTGAAACAAAAGTTTTTGACTATACGGTGCTTAACGATAAAGACACGGTATACAGCCGCGGCGCGCTCGTTCTTTTGTCTTCGGACTTGTCTAAAGTTGAAAAAGTTCTTGGCTGGACGGATTCTCCAAGAACAATAAGCGCAACTGGTGAAGATACAGAAAATTCTGTAAAAGAATGGACATCAATTGAAGCGTACATTCCAGAATATGAAGAACGCGGCACACACTTTTACGGACCGGTTAAAATTGTAGCAATCCGCCCTAAGGAGCTTGTAATTGCAGACTGCGGCGCAAACTTTGTCTTACCGGATTATTACGGCAAAAAGAACGGCAAAATCTACGCTCACAACAGGCTTATGACCGTAAACCTGCGCAACTTTGCCATAGGCTGCAAAAAAGAATTCAGCGAAAGCGAGCTAAAATTCCAGAACCTTACCATCAGCGGCGGAATTGAAGCCACAAGCTCAAGTCCTTACGGCGGCAACTACGTAGACGAAAAATAAAGCAACTATATTTGCTTAACGGGCTGGGTACGCTTTTTATCGTTGTTTTGACATTTCAGTGCTTTCTGTCATAAAAACAAAAGGAATACTTCCTAAGACCCGTAGCGATACTTCCTAAGAGGCTGAGTAATACTTCCTAAGACCCTGAGGAATACTCTCTAAGGGCCTTAGGAATACTTACTTCAGGTCTTAGGGATATTCACTTCAGGTCTTAGGAATACTCACTTTAGGAGTTAGGAAGTATTCCTTCAGCGGCAATGTTTTCCTCCCTCCAAAAGTTCCACTTTACGCAAGGTTGTTTTTTTCGTAAAATAGCGTCCTATGGAATTTACTCAAGAGAAAATCGACTCGTTGACAGTCAATGAAGTTGAAATTATGAAAAAAATCGCTGAGGAGCTGAATATAAAAGTTCCTCAGGTAAGCGCGGTCATCAGCCTTGTTCAGGAAGGATGTACTATTCCTTTTATTGCACGTTATCGCAAAGAAAAGCACGGCTCTCTTGATGAGCTTCAGGTGCGTGAATGCGACCACTTATTTACTTCCTATAAAAACCTGGAAGAACGCCGCCTTGAAATTGTAAAAGGCATATTTAACCAGAACAAACTCACTGAATCTTTGTACAATGCCGCAATGGGAGCCAAAACTCTTTCTGAGCTTGAAGACTTGTGGGCGCCATTTAAAAAGAAGAAAAAGACACGCGGAATGGTTGCGCAGGAAAAAGGACTTGAGCCTTTGGCAGATGCCATGTATGACCTTGATGACGCTGCTCTTCTTGAAAAGGCAAAGGAATTCATAAAGACAGATAACGAGGATTCGGCTTTAAATGTTGAAACTTCGGAAGATGCGATTGCCGGCGCAAAGGATATTGTTGCCGAGCGTGTTGCTCAGGATTCCAAGAACCGCGAAACAGTCCATTCGCTTTATATGAAAACCGGCTCAATTGTCACAAAAGGAATTGTTCCAGACGGACAGGATGCTGAAACTGTTGAAAAAACTTCTACATATAAAATGTACTGGGATTACAGCGAACCGTTGAATCAGGTTAAGCCGCATAGAATTCTTGCAATCAACCGTGCAGAACGTGAAGGCGCGCTTGAAGTTACAATTTCTGTTGATGTTGACGAGGCTGTAAAAGTTATTCAGAAAAAATACACAATTAACAACAAGGCTTTTTCTGAAGCTATTGAAGACGGAGTTGTGCGCCTTTTAAGCCCTGCTGTTGTGCGTGAAATCCGAAGCGATGAAACTGATGAAGCTGACGAGCATGGAATTGGAATTTTCAGTGAAAACTTAAAGAACCTCCTGATGACTCAGCCTATAAAAGGTAGCCGCGTTCTTGGTGTTGACCCTGGAATCCGCACTGGAACAAAATGCGCCGCCCTTGATGAAACTGGAAAATATCTGGGCTACTTTTTGATTAAGCAGGTTGCAGATCCAGAAGGCTCATATAAAGCAATCAATGATGCGATTGACAAGTACGATATTCAGGTTGTCGCAGTCGGAAACGGAACAGGAAGCCAGGAAGTTCAGGCGATTGTAAGCAAGGTAATCAGCGAAAATTATTCTGATGTTATGTATACTGTTGTTGATGAGTCCGGAGCCTCTGTTTATTCTGCAAGCGACATTGCCCGCGAGGAATTCCCGGAGCTTGACCTTACAATCCGCGGCGCAATTTCAATGGGAAGAAGATTGCAGGATCCTCTTGCCGAGCTTGTAAAAATCGACCCGAAGGCAATCGGTGTTGGACTTTACCAGCACGATGTAAACCAGAAAAAACTTTCGGATACTTTGGATGAAGTAGTTGGCTCTGTTGTAAATCAGGTTGGCGTGAACTTGAACACTGCGAGCGCAAGCCTTTTAAAATATGTTTCAGGAATCAACAGTTCTCTTGCAAAAAAAATTGTTGCCTACCGTGATACAAACGGAAAAATAACAAGCCGCGAGGATTTGAAAAAAGTTTCGGGGCTTGGACCAAAGGCATTTGAGCAGTGCGCGGGATTCTTGAAAATTCCAGAAAGTTCAAATCCGCTTGATAACACTTGGGTTCACCCGGAAAACTACGAAGTTGCAAAAGAAGTTCTTCCGCTTGTTCAGAAAAAAGAAAAGATTTCCGCAGAGCTGAAAAAGCAGCTGGAAGAAAAATACAGTGTCGGTGAAACTACAATTAACGATATTGTTGAAGAGCTTGCAAAACCTAACCGTGATCCGCGCGACGGCTATCCTGCTCCAATCATGCAGAAAGGCGTTTTGAACTTTGAAGACCTCAAGGTTGGAATGAAAGTTACCGGCAAGATTAAAAATGTTGTTGACTTTGGCGCGTTTGTAGATATCGGTTTGCATGAAACTGGACTTATTCACATTTCTGAGCTTAGCGACAGTTTTGTTTCTGATCCAATGGACGTAATCAAGGTTGGCGATGTAAAGGAATTTACAATAATCGATTTGGACACAGACCGAAAAAGAATCAGCCTTTCATTAAAATCTGATGCTGCAAGCCGTCCTGCTGGAGTAGTTTCTTCTGGCGCAAAGAAAAAAGTTGTGGTTGTGAAAAAACATTCAGCTTCTGGGGAAAAGACTTCGTTCGATAAGAATAGAAAGCCTCGCCATGAAAAGCAGAATTTTGGCAGCGACGACGGAATGTACTATAATCCATTTGCGGCATTGCTCAAGAAGTAAAAAATGCTAAAAGCCTAAAAGCTTGTGCTTTGCAATGTGCATTTTTGGAACAAGTTTTTCAGGCTGACTGTAATAACAATTTGCCTTGGCTACTTTTTTAGGCGGCGGGGCAAATTGTTATTAAAAACAGATATTGCTATTGACACTCGCTGTTATTTTTCATATTATATAAGAACATATTACGACGCTGGGTAGAGCAGTTGGCAGCTCGTCGGGCTCATAACCCGGAGGCCGTTGGTTCAAGTCCAACCCCAGCTATAAGAAACTTCAGATTCGCTCTGAAGTTTTTTTTTGTTTTAAATCCATCTGTTGGACTTGAAGCGAAACTTGCGCCGACCAGTGAAAGTTCAGCCTAGAGCCACATCTAGAATCATCATCAGAATAAAGCCAAGCGAAAATCCGATTGTGCCTAAGTTTGAATGCGGTTTTTCAGAAGCTTCGGGAATCAGTTCTTCCACCACAACGTAAAGCATTGCGCCGGCCGCGAATGACAAAAGGTAAGGCAGAACAGGCACTATTAAATTTTTTAGAAGAATTGTAATCACGGCTGCAACTGGCTCTACAATTCCAGAAAGAACTCCGAACGCAAACGACTTGCTTTTTGACTCGCCGTTTCCTGCAAGCGACATTGAAATTATCGCGCCCTCTGGAAAATTCTGAATTGCAATTCCCAATGAAAGAGCTGCCGCCGCCGCAAATCCCAGGCTCTGCGCGGAAAATGCCGCAAAGACAACACCGACCGCCATTCCTTCCGGAATATTGTGGAGTGTAACTGCAAGAAACATCATGGTGCTTTGCTTGAGCTTTGCTTTTAAACCTTCTGGTTTTTCCGAGTCAACATGAAGATGCGGAATCAAAATGTCGAGCAGGAAAAGAAAGGCAATTCCAGCCGCAGTTCCAATTGCCGCCGGAATAAACGCAAGCTTTCCCATCGAGGATGAACTGTCTATTGAAGGAATTATAAGCGACCACACAGAAGCCGCAACCATTACTCCAGCCGCAAAACCCAAAAGAAACTTCTGGACATTTTTATTTAAATTTTTTCCAAGAAAGTAAACGCAGGCTGAACCCAATGTAGTTCCAAGAAACGGAATCAGAATTCCATAAAAAGTATTCATGCTCTGATTATAGATTTAAAGAAGCATAGTTTCAATGTTGGGATTTTGGCTGGAATTTGTTGCATTTTTGTAAAATAACAATAAATTACTGTGTATAACAGGAATTTACTTTGTAACTTATGCGGAAAATTCAGTATTATAAAAGCATGGGATGCTTGAAAAAGAAAATCTTTATTTTATTTTTTTCCATTGCAGCCTTTGCATTTGCGGATGAAAATACTATTGAGCTTTCTCTTGAAGACGCGGTAAAAAGCGCGCTAAAAAATAATGTTTCCGTAAAGCAAAGTGAAATCAGCCTTGATGCAAAAAAACGCGAGTCAGATTATTCATGGAATTCTATAAGTCCGTCGATTTCTGGAACTGGGCGATATTCAAAAAATATTCCAAGTTCTTCTTCTGATGACAAAGCAAGCCTTTCCGCAGGAATTTCTTTGAGCGCAACTTTGTCGCCTTCTGTTTATACTTCTGCAAAAAACGCCGAGTTGAGCTACAGCCAGCAGCAACTTTCTTATCAAAATGACTTGCGTTCCGTGGAACTTGATGTAAGAAAAAATTATTATTCTCTTCTTTATAAGATTGAAGAAATTTCACTTAAAGAAAAGAGCCTTGAAACTTCAAAAAATCAATATGAGTCAAATTTGGCAAAATATAAGCGCGGAACTTTATCAAGGCTAGATGTTTTGAGCGCGCAGGTTTCGTATCAGAATGACCAGCTTGAACTGAAATCTCTTAATGCGGAAATGGAAAATTCAATCGCTTCGTTTAAGCGGCTTGTGGGACTTCCGCAGGAAACAAAAATTTCACTTTCCGGCTCGTTTGAAAATATTCTGAATCTAAAAAATATTTCAATTGAAGGAATGGAACTTAATTCATTCAGCGTTGAATCTTTGCAAAAACAGATTGACAGCGCAAAAAATTCTTTGCTTGCTTCTAGGTTCACTGCTTACGGACCAAGCCTTTCAGCTTCTTATTCTTATAATTATTCTTCTATTGATGGCGGCTCGAATTGGGACGACAACGGAACTTTAAGTTTGCAGGCTTCGATTCCACTGGACGGATTTCTTCCTTGGTCGAACAGTTCGCTTAATGTTCAGTCAAAAAAAGATTCAGTAAAAAGCCTTGAACTGGAGCTTGAGGATGCTAAAGTTTCGCTTGAAGTAAATATTTCAACTTTGATGAATAAAATAAATCAATGCTTGGAAAATATTTCTCTTAGAAAAAACAGCATTGAGCTTGCCCAGACAACTTACGAAATGACTTTGGAATCTTATAGCCACGGAACAAAAGATTTGCTTTCGCTTCAGACTGCTTCGGACAATCTTCTTTCCGCAAAAGTGAATTTAATTTCTGAGGCTTACAATTTGATATGCGCCGTTCTTGACTTGGAGAATGCGGTTGGAATTCCGTTTGGAACTTTGGAGAATTAATATGAAAATAAAAGCATCGTTTATTGTTGTTTCTTTTGTGTGCGTGTGCATTTTGTGTGGAACCTTTTTTGCGATAAAATTTGCGCCAAAGAAGAATCCGTTTCCTCCAAAAGGTGGATTTCCGCAGGAGCAGGAAACAGCGAGCGTAAGAACTATGGTTGCCGAGCGGAAAACATTGCATGCTTATGTTGACACAAACGGAGAAATTGAATGTGAAAGTTCCGTTGACTGCTATCCTGACATCGGCGGAAAAATTGTGAGAGTTTATGTTGCCCTTGGCGACACTGTAAAAAAAGGAGATGTTCTTGCGGAAGTTGATCCAAGCGAGCCTGGCTCATATTACGTGAACAGTTCCGTTTATGCTCCAATCAGCGGAATGATAACTTCCACTCCAAAAGAAATTGGAACTACAGTTGCGTCTTCAACGGCGATTACAACGATTGGCGATGTTTCTAATTTGCAGATCCGCGCAAAAGTTCCGGAGCGTTACGTTTCGTTTTTAAAGCGCGGACTAAAGGCAGCGATAATTCTCGAAGCTTATCCTAACGAAACATTTTCTGCAACGGTAAAAAAAGTTTCGCCAGTGCTTGATTCCCAGAGCCGCACAAAAGAAATCCTTCTGTCGTTTAATAAAACTGATTCAAGAATAAACGCCGGAATGTTTGCAAAACTCACGCTTTTTACAGCTGACTATGCCGGAAGACCCGTAGTTCCTATAAATTCAGTTGTTGAAAAGAACGGAAAAAACTGCGTGTTTATTTTTGATGAAGATGACAGCACAGTAAATCTGCGGGAAGTTGAACTTGGAAATTCTGTGGACAATATGATTCAAGTTGTTTCTGGAATTTACGAAGGCGAAAAAGTTGTAGTTGAAGGCATGACTTCTGTTTCTGACGGAAGCAAAGTCCGCAATATATCAAGCGGGTTAAATGCGGAGTAAAAAATGGTCAGCGAAAAAACTCTTGAGCATCCAGTTCTTACACTGATGGTTTTCACGTTGCTTGGACTTATGGGAATCTTCAGTCTGGGCAATACTTCTGTTTCTCTTATGCCGGATGTTGATATGCCGTACTTGATGGTTTCTGCGACTTATGAAAATGCAGGTCCTGAATCTGTTGAGAAATCTGTTACGACTTTGATTGAAGACGCGCTTGTGAGCCTTAGCAATTTAAAGGAAATAACTTCGACATCTTCGGAAGGAAGAAGCAGTGTTTTTCTTGAATTCAATTACGGAACGAATCTGGATATTGCGACTAACGATGTGCGGGACAAACTTGATCGCATTACAAGAAGACTGCCGGACGATGTAACGCCTACGATTTTTAAAATGGATTCTGACAGCCAGCCGATTATGAGAATTGCAGTACGCGGAAACCGTTCAGTCGATGAGCTAAAAAAAATTGCAGAAGATCAGGTTGTTGATATTCTTGAGCAGGCTCAGGGCGTTGGACAGGCGGAATCAATGGGAGGAAGAACTCAGATTGTCCGCGTGGAACTGGAGCAGAATAGACTTCAGGCTTACAATCTTACGCTTTCTGAAGTTTCGTCTTCGCTTTCAAAGCAGAATCTTGAAATCGGTGGCGGAACAATCACAGAAGGCACAATGGATTATTCTGTGCGTACAACAGGTGAATACACAAGCATTGACCAGATAAACAATACAGTTATCACAACAAAAAATGGCTACGATGTAAAGCTTAGCGATATTGGCCGCGCGTTCATGGGCTACAAGGATGCAAGCAATGTTGTTTATATAAACGGGCTTCCCGGAGTTTACGTTTCAATTACAAAGCAGTCTGGAGAAAACAGCGTTGCGGTTGCAAATGCCGTCTATGAAAAAATCAGCGAGCTTGAAAAAACTCTTCCTGCTGATATTTCGCTTGAAATAATCCGCGACGATACAGAAAGCATCCGCGACACATTGAATACGCTTTTTGATTCAGCATGGCAAGGACTTTTGCTTGCAGTTGTAATTCTTTTTGTTTTTTTGTGCGCTATAAAAACTACGATTATAATTGCGGTTTCCGTTCCGCTTTCAATTATAATAACGGTTCTGTGCATGAATTTTGCCGGAATTACGCTGAACATGATGACGCTTACCGGCTTGATTCTTGGCGTTGGAATGGTTGTTGATGCTTCCGTTGTTATGATTGACAACATTTATTCTTACAGAATGAGAGGCGCAAAACCGAATGTCGCCGCTGTTCTTGGAAGCTCAGAAATGATTCTTTCCGTTGTATCAGGAAATCTTACAACAATCTGCGTATTTATTCCGTTCCTTTTCTTTATGAAAGACTTGGGATTTATGGGACAGATGTTCAAGGGAATTATTTTTACAATTGTAATTGCTCTTGTAAGCAGTTTGTTTGTTGCGATTTTCCTCGTGCCGGTTTTGGCAGGACATTTTCTTCCGATTACAAACAGAAATGAAAAGCCTGTTAAGTCCCGCTTCTTTAAAGTTTTGTACGGAATATTCACAAAGTCGCAGGACATTGTTTCCCTTGGATATGAAAAACTTTTAAAAAAAGCCTTGGACAATCGCGGTGTTACCGTTGTTGTCTGCGTTACGGCTCTTGCTTTTTCTTTTATGCTTATTCCGACTTTAAGAATTCAGCTTATGACCGGCGGACATGATGACAGCGTTTCTGTAAAGCTTGGGCTTCCGGTTGGAACTTCGCTTGAAGAAACTTCGGACGTTGTCTTGAGATTTGAGGAAATCGTAAAAAATGAAATCAAAGGGTATAAGAATATAATTACAAGCATCGGCTCAAGCTGGAGAAGTTCAGGCTCGTACAACGGAACAATTCAAATTTCCCTGCCGAATTCAGACAAACAGATTGACAATGATGAAACAATAAAGCAAAAGCTCAGAAATCATTTTACAGAATTTGCCGGAGTTGATTTTAGCTTTGGTCAGAGCCGACGCCAGCAGATGACTGGAGACGACATTGATGTTGTTCTTAGAAGCTCCAGTTTGGACAGCGCGCTTGATGTGGCAAAGAAAATTCAGGAAGTCATGGCAGCCATTCCAGACATAGGAGAATCTTCGGTTGACACAGATGAAGGACTTCCGCAGGTTCAAGTTGAAATTGACCGGCAGCGCGCGTACAGTTTCGGCGTGAATGTTGCTACTGTTGCAAATGAAATTCAGGCTAGCATAGAAGGAGTTTCCACAACAACTTACCGTGAAGACGGAGACGATTATACAGTTTATGTAATGCTTCGTCCGGAAGACAGGCAGAAAGTTGTTGACCTTGAGCAGATTTACGTGAACGGCACAAATGGACGTGTGTGTGTTGCTAATTTTGCACGGGCAGTAAAAGGCTACGGTCCTGTTACAATCAGCCGTGAAAATCGCCGCCGAATTGTCCACGTTACCGCGGATATTGTTTCGGATGAGAATGCAAACGTTGTTGAAGAAAAAATCAAGGAAGGAATAAAGAATTCGTTTATTGTTCCTGACAATGTTTCTGTAAGCTATGAAGGCTCTTGGAAAGATGTAAAAGAGCAGACTGCGATATTTGCAAAAATTATGGTCATGGCGGTTCTTCTTGTATTCGGTGTAATGGCGGCGACTTACGAAAGTTTTAAGGCTCCGTTTATAAATCTTATGACAATTCCATTTCTTGCAATTGGCGTTGTTCTTATTTACAAAATCACTGGGCAGTCGTTCAGCTTGCTTTCCGCAGTAGGGCTTGTAATGCTTGTTGGAATTGTTGTAAACAACGGAATTATTTTAGTTGACTACACGAATCTTCTTGTGGAGCGCGGAATGCCGTTAAAGGAAGCCTGCTACAAAGCCGGATGCTCAAGGCTTAGACCTGTTTTGATGACAACTCTTACAACAATACTTGGAATGATTCCGATGTGCTTTGCTTCAAGCGGAAGCGCGGGAATGGTTCAGCCTATAAGCGTTGCAGTTGTAGGCGGACTTACAAGCTCCACATTTATAACGCTTTTCTTTATTCCTGTGCTTTATACTTTTGTAATGAAAAAAAAGAAAAACCAGCAGTCTGTTGTTCAGCTTGCTTTGCCGGAGGAAAAATAAATGCAGCGCGTGGAAATAATTTCAAATAAATCTGTTGAAGATGATGTTACTCAGGCTTTGGAAGAATATGTTCCTGATATTTTATACACGAAGTTTCCGCTTGTTTATGGCCGCGGAGGAAATGACCGCAAGCTTGGAAATACAACTTGGCCTGAGAAAAATTTTGTGCTTGTAAGCTACATTGAAGATGAGGATTTGCCAAAAGTGCAAGCAGTAATGAAGGCGATAAAGAAAAAGTTTCCCGGCGAAGGAATAAAACTTTTTGCGATAAAAGCAGAAGAGCCGTTTTAAATGAAGAGCTTTCAATCTTGACGGTAAGGCGTAATTTTGGCATACTAACTTACATTGTAATTTAAAGCGACTATATGCCGCAGATTGCTTTTGTAGTCTGCGGATTTTTTTTTGAATAGGAAGGCGTGCTATGAAATCAACAAAGTATATTTTTGTTACAGGTGGTGTTGTTTCCGGACTTGGAAAAGGAATTACAGCTGCATCTTTAGGACGTCTGCTCAAGTCGCGCGGACTCAAGGTTGCTTCCCAAAAACTGGATCCGTACATCAACGTTGATCCTGGAACAATGAGTCCTTACCAGCACGGTGAAGTTTATGTAACTGATGACGGTGCGGAAACTGACCTTGATCTTGGACATTACGAGCGTTTCATTGATGAAAACTTAAACAAATTTTCAAATCTTACTTCTGGAAAAGTTTACTGGAACGTGCTCAATAAGGAACGCCGCGGAGAATATCTTGGAGAAACTGTTCAGGTTATTCCTCACATTACAAATGAAATAAAATCATTTATTTACAATGTTGGAAAAACTTCCGGTGCGGATATTGTTATTACAGAGGTCGGAGGAACTACAGGCGATATAGAAAGCCAGCCGTTCCTTGAAGCAATCCGCCAAGTTGGTCTTGAAGTTGGCAGTGAAAATTCGCTTTATATACATGTTACGCTTCTTCCGTTTCTTCATGGTTCTGATGAGCACAAGACAAAGCCTACTCAGCATTCCGTAAAGGAACTTCAGGGGCTTGGAATTAAGCCGGACATTCTTGTTTTGCGCTGCGATGAAAAACTTGAAGAAAGCATTTTCCGCAAAGTCGCCATGTTCTGCAATGTAAAGCCTGACTGCGTTATTGAAAACCTTACGCTGCCGGTTTTGTATCAAGCTCCGATTATGCTTGAAAAACTTCATTTTTCAGACATTGTTTGCCGCGAATTGAACCTTTCTGTTCCTCCTTGCGATTTGACAGAATGGAACAATATGCTTGAAAAAATTCAGAACCGCACAAAGAAAGTTACAATCGGTCTTGTCGGAAAATATGTTCAGCTTCACGATGCTTATCTTTCTGTTGCGGAAGCTTTGCAGCACGCAGGCTATGAGCTTGGCTCTTACGTGAACATAAAATGGATTGACAGCGAGTCTATTTCAAAAGAAAACGTGGACGATATTCTTGGCGGATGCAACGGCGTAATTGTTCCGGGCGGATTCGGTTCACGAGGAATTGAAGGAATGATTGCTTCCGCCGATTATTGCCGCGAGCACAATTTGCCTTACCTTGGAATTTGCCTTGGAATGCAGATTGCGGTTATTGCGTTTGCCCGTTCTGTCTGCGGATTCAAGGATGCCAATTCAGGCGAATTTGATGAAAACAGTGCGCACAAGGTAATTGACTTTTTGCCTGACCAAAGTGAATCTGTAAACAAAGGCGGGACTTTGCGTTTGGGTGCTTATCCTTGCAAAATCAAAAAAGGCACTCAAATGTACAAGTGCTACAAGACAGAAGAAATTTCCGAGCGCCACCGCCACCGCTATGAATTCAACAATGATTTTAGAAGCGCGCTTGAAGATTCTGGTCTTACATTGAGCGGAACATCTCCAGATGGAAATATCATAGAAACTGTTGAATATGACAAGAACAATTTTTATGTTGGTGTTCAGTTCCACCCGGAATTCAAGAGCCGCCCGAACAAGGCGCATCCATTATTCCTTGGACTTGTGGCCGCCGCCCTTGGTGAGTACTAAAATTACAGGATTTGTCTTTCTGTCATTGGAGGATGTCCTAGAAGTTAAAAATGCGGTGGTTGAGCTTGTCGAAACCACCATACATAGTGTACTTAGTCATTTCGACAAGCTCAATGACCTCTAGAACTTAAACTTATTGGACATCCCTTGTTTTTTTTTAAGAATGTTTTACGAATCGTAGCGTTCTATTATTTCTTCAGCGACTTCACGCTTGCTTTGGCGGTTGTCCATTGAAAGTTTTTCTATGTGCTTATGGGCATTGCTTTCTGTCATGTTCAGGTTTTCAATTAAAAGCCACTTTGCCTTGTTTATTGTTCTTATGTCCTGCATTTTTTCTTGAAGCGTCTTGTTTTTTGCTTCCATTTTTTGCAGCCTGAACGACATTGCGGAAAGCATTTTTATTGCTGTAAAAAACATTTCTGGTGAATTAGGTTTGGGCAAAGTTACAATTCCCTGCTCTTCAACTTTGTATGAAGTTTCCTCATAAAGCTCGCTTTTTACAAGAAGCAGAATTCCCATGTTCAAGTCAGCGAAACTTTCAGCGAACATAATTCCGTGCTCGTCTGGAAGCGGCGAATCCACAATCAGAATGTCAACAGGAAGCTCAAGCAAAAGCCTGCGCGCCTCTCCTCCAGAGGATGCATGAAAAACCGGGAAAAAATCGCTTTTGGGTAGTATGCAAGAAATGTTGTCGTGGAAACTTTTTGTTTCAGAGACAATCAAAACTTTTCTTCTGCCTTTTAAAGGAATCATTTTGCGTCCTTTTAAACTTTGAAAAATGAAGTGAAATCCGCGCTAAGATGCTTTTTTATAAACTCGCTGTTTTTGGCAAGTTCTACGGCTTCTCTTAGACTTTCTGGCAGACGTTCAAGTTTTGAAGTTATTTCGGGGCTTGCAGTTGAAAGGTTCATTTCGATTGGCTCGCAAAGCTTCATGTCTTTTTCAATTCCGTCAAGTCCGGCGTAAATTAAAAGTGAATATGCAATGTACGGATTTGCCATTGGATCTGGAGAGCGGACTTCAAAACGCTTGTGGGAATTTATTGCAGACGGAACTCTTATAAGCTGAGTTCTGTTTTCGTGCGCCCAGCTTACATATTTTGGAGCTTTTCTTGAGCCGAGCCTTTCATAAGAATTTTCTGTTGGATTTAAGAACGCCGTAATTTCCTTTATGTGTGCCATGATTCCCGCCATAAATGCGTTTTGAACTTCCTTGCCGGAATTTTCCTGTACAGAAATATTTATGTGGAATCCGTTGCCGCTTTCATCTGGAAGAGGCTTTGGTGAAAAATCCGCATAAAGTCCGTTGCGCACAGCCACTGCTTTTACGACTGTTATAAAGTTCATTGTGTTGTCTGCGGCGGCAAGAGCCTGTCCGTAGCGGAAGTCGATCTCGTTTTGACCCGGACCTTCCTCGTGATGGGAGTTTTCCGGATGAAGATCCATCTGCTCCAAAGTCAGGCAGATTTCGCGGCGGATGTTTTCGCCTTTGTCTTCTGGAGCAACGTCCATGTAGCCTGCATTGTCAAAAGGAATTTTTGTTGGCTTGCCTTTTTCGTCGGTCTGGAAAAGATAAAATTCGCATTCAGAGCCAAAGTTTACTTTTAGATTTTTTTCTTCCGCTTCTTTAACTGCTTTCTTTAAAATGTTGCGGCAGTCTTTTTCAAATGGAGTTCCGTCACTTTTTTTTATTTCGCAGAACATACGCACAACTTTACCGGAAATTGACCGCCACGGAAGAACTGTGAGCGTTGAAGGAATCGGGAAAAGAAAAAGGTCGGAATGCGCTTCATCTGTGAATCCTGCAATCGAAGAGCCGTCAAATGCGATTCCTTCTTTGAATGCGCGTTCAAGCTCGTCCGGAATAATTGCGGCGTTTTTTTGATTTCCGAAAATATCACAGAATGCAAGACGGATAAATTTGACATCTTCCATCTGAACAAATTCAATAACTTCTTCTTTTGTGTAGGACATTTTTCCTCCATTTTTTTGTGCGACGATTTTTTTAGATTAATGGATTGCGGTTTTGCTGTCAATTATTTTTGGAAACTGTTATATTTTATAATAATTGAGATAATAAATATATAGAAGAATATTGCCACGATTGCCACACGGATTTGGGGATTCTAACGAATCCAAATTTTAGCAAAATAAAATAAAAGGGAAAATTATGCTTGTTGATGAAGAGGAAACAAAAACACAAATCAAGCTTTTTGAAGAACAGAAAGTCCGCACCGTCTGGGACAGCGAAAAGGAAGAATGGTATTTCAGTGTTGTTGATGTAGTTCAAATTCTTACAGACAGTAAAGACCCAAAACAATATATAAAGAAAATGCGTTCTCGGGATGAGCAGTTGAACCTTAACTGGGGTACAATTTGTACCCCAGTTAGGATGAAAGGAAAAGATGGAAAATCAAGAGAAATTCAGGCTGCTACATCTGAAGGCATTTTCCGCCTGATTCAGTCAATCCCATCTCCAAAAGCAGAGCCGTTCAAATTGTGGATGGCGCAGGTCGCAAAAGAGCGGCTTGACGAAATGCAAGACCCGGAGCAGGGAATTCAGCGGGCATTGCAGGAATATCGCGCATTGGGATATTCAGAAAACTGGATAAATCAGCGTCTAAAGTCAGTCGAAATTCGCAAAGACCTTACCGATGAATGGAAAAAGCACGGTCTAAAAGAGGGCGTTCAGTTTGCGACTCTTACAGATATAATTTACAAGACTTGGGCAGGAAAGACCGCAAAAGAATACAAGGAATTCAAAGGGCTCAAAAAAGAAAATCTTCGGGACAACATGACAAACAAGGAACTTGTCTTAAATATGCTTGCCGAGCTTTCCACAAAAGAAATTTCAGAGTCAAAAAATCCGCAGAGTTTTGGAGAGCATATTCAAAATGCGGTGGACGGCGCAATAATCGCTAAAAACGCAAGAGCTGAGCTTGAGCAAAAAACCGGCAAAAAAGTTGTAACTCCACTGAATGCAAAAGATGGAATCGGACTTATCCAAGATACAAAGATGTCAGTTTTGGAAGAAGATGAAGAAAGCAAGTGAATGATTGAATATAAAAAAATAATATTGTTTATAAAAATATATTTACTAAATTTGTTAAACGAATTAAAGTTTTCTATCAATAAGGATAGGAAAATTGAAAGTAAAAATTGATGTTGAAGCAAAAGAAAATGATTCTTCAAAAATTGACTGTTATAAAATTTCATTTCAGTTGGCTGGCGATATAGAAGTTGCAAAAAAGCTTTCTGAATCAGATATGAAAGAGCTTTTGGACGATATTGTAACAGTGCTTGGATATAAGCCGATCATGGAAAAATTCAATTGCACTATAGAAGAAGCCCAAGAGATAAGAAAAAAGATTGATAGAAATTCTGACTGTAAGGACTGTGATTTAAAATTGAAGGAATGTTACCGATGCTGCAATGTTTGTGAAAGTCCTCTTGAAAGAGATTTGCTTAAGGCACTTGTTAGAAATAATATTGAAGTTGAGCTTCAACTTAGAATAAATAAAGACAATACAGTTTGCCATTTTCCAGAACCTGTTGATTCAAAAAAGATTTTAACAATTCCTGATTTTTATTTGGAATCAGGTAACAAGAAAATCTGCATTTATACTGACGGACACACTTATCATGAAAGACCCGAATATCAGGCTGTGCGAGACAGAAGCATTGACCGTGAGCTTCAAAATTTAGGATATGTAGTTTTAAGATTTACAAGTTCAGAAATTAGAAACGGTTTGACAAAAGTCATAAAAGACGTAGAAAAGTCAATGGGAATTGTTGAAGAAAACAGTTCTGATGCGCCGCCGAATAATGCAGAAATAACGGAAGGAACTTGCATTAGATGCGGAGCAAAAATTTCATACGATTTAAGAAAGCCGTTATGCGATGAATGCTATCATACCTGGGCTCAGTTTGGGAATGTGGATTATACAGAACGATATTGCTGCAAATGCGGAAAAGAATGTTATTCCACATCGTATGGAAGTCCGCTTTGCAAAAACTGTATTTAAATTCCTTGAAATTTCTTTTCAAAAACTCATTGACATTTTTTGATGAATTAATTAGAGTAATCCATGTAAACATCAAAGGCGATGTGGCTGAGTGCTAAGTTTTCTTGGCGTTCAATCACATCGCCTTCTTTGTTTTATATTTATAATGGGGGTTAGCAAATGTCTACAAATGTACCAGAATTGTTTGGAAGCATGGTGTTCAATCAGAAGGTAATGAAAGAACGTCTGCCAAAGGAAACATTCAAGGCTTTGAAAAAAACTTTGGATGATGGCGAGCCGCTTAAAATCGATGTGGCGAACCAGGTTGCTCACGCAATGAAAGAATGGGCAATTGAAAAGGGCGCAACACATTTTACACACTGGTTCCAGCCGCTCACAGGAATTACTGCGGAAAAGCATGACAGCTTTATCACTCCCCAGGATGACGGAACTGTTATCATGTCTTTCAGCGGAAAGGAGCTTGTAAAGGGTGAGCCGGATGCTTCTTCTTTCCCGAGCGGAGGTCGCCGTGCAACTTTTGAAGCCCGCGGTTACACTGTATGGGATCCAACTGCATATCCGTTTGTAAAGGAGCACACTCTTTGTATTCCTACAGCTTTCTGTTCTTACACAGGCGAGGCGTTGGACAAAAAGACTCCGCTATTGCGTTCAATGGAAGCACTGAATAAACAGGCTCTTAGAATTCTTAAGCTCTTTGGAAATGAAGACGCTACTCATGTTGCCACAACTGTAGGACCAGAGCAGGAATATTTTATTGTTGACCAGAAGCTTTACAGTCAGCGCAAAGACCTCCGCATGACAGGACGCACTTTGTTTGGCGCAAAACCTTCAAAAGGCCAGGAAATGGATGATCAGTATTTTGCCGCCCTTAATCCTCGCATTGTTGAATACATGGAAGATTTGAACGATACTCTCTGGAAGTACGGAATTCTTTCAAAGACAGAACATAACGAAGTTGCTCCGGCTCAGCATGAAATGGCTCCAATATTCACAACTACAAACCTTGCCGCTGACCAGAATCAGCTTACAATGGAAGTTATGAAGAAAGTTGCGCGTCGCCACGGTCTTGTCTGCCTTCTTCACGAAAAGCCTTTTGCAGGTCTTAACGGAAGCGGAAAGCACAACAACTGGTCTATGTCCACAAACCTTGGTGAAAACCTTCTTGAGCCAGGAAAGACTCCAGAGAAAAACGCGCAGTTCCTTTTGTTCCTTACAGCCGTAATCAAGGCTGTAGATGAAAATCAGGACTTGCTAAGAATTTCTGTTGCTTCCGCAGGAAACGATCACCGCCTTGGAGCAAATGAAGCACCGCCTGCAATTATTTCAATGTATCTTGGCGACGAGCTTTATGCTGTTCTTGAGTCTATAAAGGACGGAAAGCCTCTTGGTGAGCATGGAGCGCAGAAGATGACAATTGGAGTTGACGTTCTTCCGCCGATTCCAAAAGATTCAACTGACCGCAACAGAACTTCTCCGTTCGCTTTCACTGGAAACAAATTCGAATTCCGTTCATGCGGATCTTCACTTTCAATTTCCGGTCCGAATACAACATTGGATTCAATCGTCGCATATACTCTCAAGGAATTTGCAGACGAGCTTGAAAAGGCAACTGACTTTGATGCTGCTCTTGCTGAGCTTATCAAACGTGAAGTTACAAAGCACTGGAAAGTTATCTTCAACGGAAACGGTTACGATTCAAGCTGGATTGATGAAGCTGAAAAACGCGGACTTTTGAACCTTCGCACTCTTCCTGATGCAATGGCTCATTATCTTGATTCCAAGAACGTCAAGCTCTTTACAGAAATGGGTGTTTATACAGATATTGAAATGAACAGCCACTATGAAATCAAGCTTGAAAAATACGCGCAGATTCTGAATATTGAAGTTCAGACAATGCTTGAAATGATTAGCAAGGATATTCTTCCTGCCGCATTTAAGTACATGGATTCAGTAAGCAAGACTGCAATTGATCTCAAGGCTGTTGTTCCTGGAGCAAAGGCAAGCGCGCAGTCAGAACTTCTTTCTAAACTGGATACTCTTGTAAACAGCTTGGCAGAAAAAGCCGCAAAACTTGACAAGCTCCACGAAGCTGCCCAGAATGCCGGTGACTGCATGAAAATTGCCCGCGCTTATGTTGATTCAGTTATTCCTGCGATGACAGAAGCCCGCGATGTTGCCGATGCAATTGAGCCTTTGCTTGGGGAAGAATACAAGCCGTTCCCAGGCTACGAGGATTTGCTTTTTAGAGTGTAAATTTATTGAATAGCATTTTGTCTCCTTAAAAACACACATTTCCCCCGGTATGGTTTTTCTGTGCCGGGGATTCTTGTTTTTAATTTCCATGTTTTTGTGCTATAATTTTACGCATGAAATTCAATAAGATATTTGTTTTTCTTTTAGTTTTTTGCGGTTTGCTTATTTCTTGCGATGCCTTTGATGAGGACGATGAAAATTCTGTCGGGGGGGCGAAGCTACTTCCTATGATATGCAGATTTTCAATCTTGTGAATGCGCATAGAAAACAAAAAGGGCTTGCGGTTCTTAAATTTGATGATGACATTTTCAATCAGTGCTGCATTCATTCAAAAAACATGTCAACTGGCAAAACTGCATTTGGGCATGATGGCTTTGATGATAGGGTGAAAAATCTGACACCTTGGTGTTGGGCTGCTGAAAACGTTGCGTTCAACTATTCCACAAAGCCGGAAGATGTTGTAAATATGTGGCTTAATAGTTCGGGGCATAGAGCTAATATTGAAAGCACTCAGGCAACGCATTCCGCAGTGAGCGCAGTTAAAAATTCAGAAGGCGCATGGTATTACACGCAAATTTTTATAAAAAGGTAAAACTCTACAGGAGAAAAGCTTTATGAAAAAGCCTAAGGTTTCTGTTTGCATTCCGGTTTACGGAACGGAAAAAGTTCTAAGAAAATGTCTTGACTCTGTGGCGATGCAGGATTTTGCTGAAAAGGAAATTGTTGTTGTAAGCGATGCTTCATGTGGAGTCAATGAAAAAGGCGAGGATGCAAAAAAAATCGTAAAGAAGTTTGCCAAGGAAACAAAAGTTCCAGTTGTGTTCAAGGAGCATTTGAACAACCTTGGAATTCTTGAAACTAGGCGCGACTTGCTTTCGTTTTCCAGCGGCGATTTTATTTTTTATATTGACAGCGATGACTATCTGGAAGGAAGCAACGCAATTTCATTTTTGTACAATGAAGCGCAAAGAACAAATGCCGACATAGTAAATTCCACAGCCATTGCAGTTACAGAAAATCCTGAAAAAAATTCAGCGCAGCAAGAGCATCTTCAGAAAAAAATAGGCAAGATAACTTTGGGCGAGCTTTCTGGAAGTCAGATTTCAGAAGACTGCTTTGTAAACTGCAAGCACTGCGGTTTTTTGTGGGGCAAGCTTATAAAAAGATCTTTGATGGAAAAAGCGTTTTCTTTTATTCCGTTTACAGAATGCACCATGGCGGAAGATCTTTGCCTTTACTTTTTTCTTTCGGTTTTTGCAAAAAAATATTTTGGAGTGCAGGAACGCTTTTACAGATATTCCGTGGATTCAGGAATTTCAAGCGCGCAGTCGATTACGGACATTGGGCGGTGGCGGCGTGTGTGTTCCGCGGCATCGGCGTTTGTTCCAGTTGTGCAGTTTATACAGTCTCCAGAAGGAGCTTGCCTTAGCAGTTCTTTGGTGGAAAGCATGAAGGCGGCTTGTAATAATTTTGTGGCGAATAATTTAAAGCAGCTTGAACAGCGTGTTGTGCCGGAACTTAAAGAGCAGGCATATAGTCTTCTTTGCGAATACTGGGGCGAAGACTACGTAAAAACAATTGAGCGTGCAATAGAAGTGCAAAAATAAATTTTATAAAAATCTATATTGACATTTTTTTTTCAGAATGGTAGAACTAAAACATCAGTTGACAACGGAGTCACAGATTGCCTTGGGCAGTTTGTGGCTTTTTTTGTTTTAAACTGAATTATAATTTGTTAAAAGCGACAATGGTGTCGGTTAAGAGATTCCGCAGTGGAATTCTCTTGTCGGTATCACTGTCGCTTTTTTTATTTTTATTACCGTCTTTTTAGACAAGGGGTTTTTATGGAAGATGTAATGCAAGCTGTTCAAAGCGTCTCCAAGGATTTATGGGGCGTATGGTTCTTGCTTGGCGCTGCCTTGGTATTCTGGATGCAGGCAGGATTCGCAATGGTTGAAACCGGTTTTACACGCGCAAAAAATACCGGCAACATTATTATGAAAAACCTGATGGACTTCTGTATTGGTACAGTTGTTTTCATCCTTATTGGTTTTGGTCTTTTCCTTGGTGAAAATATGCTTTTTGGTTTTCTGGGAAAGCCGAACTGGCAGATATTTACAGACTATGCAAACTTTGACTGGTCTGGATTTGTATTCAACCTTGTATTCTGCGCTACAACAGCGACAATTGTTTCTGGCGCGATGGCAGAACGCACAAAGTTTCTTTCATACTGTGTTTATTCAGCTGTAATTTCAGCAGTAATTTATCCGATTGAAGCTCACTGGACCTGGGGCGGCGGCTGGCTTGCTCAGCTTGGATTCCACGACTTTGCAGGTTCAAACTGTATCCACATGGTTGGCGGTATCTGCGCTTTGATTGGTGCTGCAATGGTAGGTCCTCGCATTGGAAAGTTTGCAAAGAACGCTGATGGTTCTATAAAGGTAAACGCTTTCCCTGGACACAATATTCCGATTGGTGCGCTTGGCGTGTTCATCTTGTGGTTGGGTTGGTACGGATTCAACGGTGCGGCTGCAACTTCTGTTCCGCAGCTTGGAAGCATCTTTGTTGCTACAACAATTGCTCCGGCTCTTGCAACAGTTACTTGTATGATTTTTACTTGGATAAAATTCGGCAAGCCTGATGTTTCAATGTGCTTGAACGCTTCTTTGGCTGGTCTTGTTGCAATCACAGCTCCGTGTGATGTTGCGGATGCTTTGGGTGCTTCAATCATTGGTATTGTTGCAGGGCTTTTGGTTGTATTTGGAGTTTGGTTCTTGGACAACAAGCTCCATGTAGATGATCCTGTTGGTGCTGTTGCCGTTCACTGCTTTAACGGTATCTGGGGAACAATTGCGGTTGGACTTTTTGCAAGCCCTTCAGTTCCTGGATATTCACTTGCAAACAAAGCTGGCGAGCAGATTTCAGGACTTTTCTACGGCGGCGGACTTGAATGTCTTGGACTTCAGCTTCTTGGAATGGTCTGCACAATCGCCTGGACTGTTGTAACAATTACTATTTTGTTCTTCTTAATCAAGAAGATTTTTGGATTGCGTGTATCTGCGGAAGAGGAAATCATCGGTCTTGATAAGCTTGAGCATGGTCTTGATTCAGGTTATGCAGGATTTATGACACCTTACAGCACAGAAGAAATTGCCGAAGCTGCTGAAGCTGGCGTTGCAATTCCAATGCATGAAGCTGTTCCTGTTGTTGCTCCTGCCACAACACCTTCTTCTAAGGATGCCGCGGTTCACAAGGTTGTAATCATAACACGCCAGAACAAGTTCAATGCTCTTAAAGCTGCCATGAACTCCATTGGCGTAACTGGAATGACAGTTATAAATGTTATGGGCTGTGGAATGCAGAAAGGCGCAAGCGAATACTACCGCGGTGTTCCAGTTGAAATCAACCTGCTGCCGAAAATCAAGGTAGAGATTGTTGTTTCAAAGGTTCCTGTAGCAACTGTTGTGGAAAGCGCAAAGAAAGCCTTGTATACAGGACACATCGGAGACGGAAAGATTTTCGTTTACCCTGTTGAAAATGTAATCAAGGTTCGCACTGGTGAATCTGGATACGATGCGCTTCAGGATGAAGAGTAGCGTTTAGCTGAATAAGGCAGGCTTGGAGAATGAGGAACGCTCCAAGTCTGTCTTAGTTTTAAATGTAAAATCCGCGGAGAAATCCGCAGGTTATATGCCGGCCGTTTGCTGTATTTGTAACCCCGCAGCGGATGGCCGGTTTCTTTTTGGAGGGAAGAAAACCCTCTACTTCGAAAGCGAAGCGATTCAATCGCCGGTTTCTTTCCCTCCAAACCTCCCTTCTTTCCCAGCATCGCGCTTAGGGCTGTCGCCCTAAGAACCCACTGTTTTGCACTTACTTATAAAAAGTATCATTGTCGGACTAGAGCCCTGTGATATTTCTGAAAGAAGTCCGATTGATAATCTTTTGTAAAATTTCAATAGATTGCCGTATCATGTGCGGCAATGACATTTTAAGACTTATTGGACATCCCCATGACAAAGGCTATTCCCATGCTTTTGTATAAACAGTGCCGTTTATTGTGCCGCCGTTGCAGTAGATGTTTGCGCCGGCATCAGTTTTTGCTGTAGTATTGCCGCTCATGTACTTATTTATGTAGCTTGCTATGTCCATTGCTGCGCCGCTTGCATCTTTTAAGAATAGATTTGCATCTGACTGTTCTATTAAAACAGCTCCGCCATATCCGTAAGCGTCATTTTTGCTTGTTGAAGTTACGCTGTTATTATCGAATCTTGTGTTCTGCAATGTAAGTGAACCCATTTTTAAGCTGATTGCGCCTCCACCGAGTTTTTGAAATTCACCATTTGCTGTGCCTTCACTTGCATTTTGACCAAGAGTTTCATTGCCTGTGAATGTGCTGTCTTTGATTTTTACAGTTCCGCCTTGAATGAATATCGCGCCGCCTCTCATTGCATAATATCCGCTAGAAGTACACGTATTGCTGTCGAATGTTGAACTTTCAATTTCAAGAATTCCAGTTTTATTGTTCATTATTGCTCCGCCACGTTGTGCTAAGTTGTCTTTAAATGTTGTGTTGGTTATGCGGCATGAACCAGAATTCTCTATCGCTGCGGCATTTGACATAATATCATTGCCGTTGGTTTCAAAATTGCATGAAACAACTTCCACTTGCGCTCCGTTTTCTATGCGTATGCATTCAGAAAAAGATGCACTGCCTTTGTTTGTACTTGTGTTATTATAAAAAGTGCAGTTTTCAAGAAGAAGTGTTCCGCCGCTTTTTACATATATAAGGCTTATTCCTTGGTTTGACATGGACATTCCATTTATATAGCATTGCTTTAAAATTACAGTTGCTCCGTCATCTACACAAATTAAAGCACCGTCAAGCGTAGAATTAGTTCCGACTATGTTTGAAGCCGTAAATGTAAGATTGTTTATTTCAAGGATTGTGGAGCTTCCGCTTACATTGAAAAGCTTTATCTGGCCGCCCTCTGTTGTAAGAGTTTGGTTGTCGTCCGTGCTTTGCTGAACTTTTCCGCCGTTGCCTCTTATAATTTTTGTGCCGGAAGTTATGTTTGTAAGCTGATTGTTTTCTGATGAAGCTTGATTTGTGCTTACAGAAGAATCTTCGTCCATAAAGATATATGTGTTTCCGTCTGATTCGCAAGCTTTTTTTAGTTCTTCTGCATCAGCTGAAATATTGTAAATTTGGCAGTCTTTTTTCTTTAAATTTACTTGGCAATCAGAATCTTGTCCTGCTGTTACCTTTGCTTCTTCTGTTCCAAAATATAAAAGAACATCTTTGCTGGACATCCAGCCTTCTACTTCTACTGTGTATGTTGCAGGCTCAAGTTCGTCAAATACAATTTCCCCCCCCCCGTCTCGTCGGTTTCTGTGTTTATGGTTTCTTCCTTTATGATTTTTTCGCCTAGCAAAAGCCTTACCGTGAATGAATCAACATCGCCATGTCCCGATGAATAAAGCGCGCGAGAAGAACTTGGCAGAACAACCCGGACAGAACCGCCTTCGCTTCCAGATGACATATTCATGCAGGAAACAAACGCGAGCAATAACGCTGGTAAAATTGAAAACATAAGTTTTTTCATAATTCCCCCTAAGAAAATTGTTAGAATGACCTATTATCATTCTATATCAAATTCCCGCTGATTTCCACTTTTGCCAGAAAATTCTTTAAATTTTTATTGATTTTTGCATAAGTGGAGGTTTTAGGATGGAATGTAAAATTTTTCCATAGTTTTTACTGAGTTTAAATAAAAACTATGTAGATTTATAAAGTTTTTGCTGAAATACAATAAAAACTTTTTATTTGTTTGCTTTTTTTATTTCCCTAAAATGTTAAAAATGGGAAATGAAAATGGGTTTTAATAGCTTTTTTGCAGAATTACATTTTGCAAGGGGCCTGACATGTACACGACAGGGGGTCTTGCAAGCATTTGTTAGGGGGGGGGACAAGCATACGACAGCAGGACTGCCCCATGCTTGTTTGGGTTTGAGTTTTACTGCCATTTTAGGATCTTGACCCTGCGATGTTTGCGCATCAAACTCGGTTATAAATCTAAATGAATTATATATTACAATCACTTAAAGATTTCTAACCGAGTTTCTTTCAGAAACATCGCAGTATAAAGTACGGCAATGATAATTTATATAACTCGATATTTGATTTTGCAATTATTTTTCCTCATTGTCATTAAGACCTTTAAAGTCTGTTACGCTTTCAATTGAGCCGCTCAATATTAAATTTGAAAAATTAATACTATTCAAATCTATTACAGAACTTGATTCCAGTGCAAATTTATATAAATCTACTTTTACAATTCTGTTATGTTTAAACAATTTTCCATTTTTTTCGCTTTCGTAGTCTGGCATGACTATATTTGCACCGCAGTCTGCTATTGCAAGCTCTTTTGGTTTTATAGCAACGAAGCGACGTGGACCATAGAAGTGCGAGTTTCTTTCTGAATATTCAGGAATATATGCATTTACATCATAGAATGTATAATTTTTTAAGTCAGAACCAGTAAAAGTATTTTTATCTTTGTTTGAAGAAGCGATAGTTCTCGAATCTTCTGTCCAGCCAGTTTTTGCAGATACTTTAAATCCACTTGAGGTTGGCTCAAGGCGTACTATAGCACCTCGGCTATAAACGGTTGTTGTAGAATCGCTGTTAAAATTATTTACCATGTACATATCAGTAACATTTTGAGAACCAGTTTGAGAAACCAGCACGTAAACATAGCCGTCGTAATGAATGACTATGTCTGTTATTTGTCCGTCGTCTACGCCCATGTCTTGTGTGGACTGCGGATTTCCTATTGTTGTTATTGTAAAGGAATCGTTTTGTCCTTCAATTTTGGCGCGCTGAAGATATGAAGTTCCGTCATTTGTATATGCAATGTAAAGCTCTGTTCCACTTGCAGCAAAAGTCGTGTATTGTGCATTCGGATAAATTGAAATCCCGGAAAGTGTGCAAGGAGTATTAAGTGTTATACTGCCTGGTTGTGAACCATCTTCATAAAAGAGTTTATTTATATTGTTTGCAAAATAAAATCCGCTTGAAGAATATAATCCAACCCAAAGAGAAGAATTTACAGTATCATAATACATAAAATCTGTTATTGTGCTTGACTTTTCTTTAATTGTTTCTATATCTACAGGTGATGAGCTTATGTTATTTTTATATATAAATACATTTGAAGATGAAGTATAGGTAGAAAATTCTGCATAATACTTGTTTCCATCTATGTCTTCAGCTCCTGTAGTTTTATTTCTAGAGTCAGATACTGTTGTTGAAGATGATATTTCGTTTTCTCGCAAAAAGTCCACATGACTTGTGTCTTGCAGCACATAATAATCCGAACTGAATACTTTTCCTTTATTGCCTGCTAGAATAAGTGTAATCGGGCAGTTTTGGGTTTCGCCGGCTGTAACTTCTACTTCTGCTCTGTTGCGGGCAAGGAATATTCCGTCCTGCTGTCTTGCCGTAACAACTATTTTGTATGTTCCAGGTTCTAGCTCGTCAAATACAAAATCGCCCCCCCCGGTGGATTCCGATGACAGGGTTTTAAGTGTTTTGTCGCCCTGCATAAGGCTTACTTCATATAAAGGATTATCTTTTGAAAGTGTATAAGTTCCGCGCGAACCGCTTTCTGGCAAGGTAACACGGATTGCTCCTTCTTTGCCGCTAGAGCCGTCAATATTCATGCAGGAAGCAAATGCAAGAAGCAGCGGAAATAATGCAAGCGCAAGTTTCTTTGTATTCATAAAAATCCTCCAGTTAGTAAAATGCTGAATATGCTATAAGAAAAAGCGCGTCAATTCGCCAAGTTGAGCGTAAAAGGAATTGGACTGCGCGATTTTACAATCGCTTGCCATCGCTCAAAACGGCTCTGTTGCCGCTTTCTTTTTCTTACCGTATATTTATTTTTTTGTTAAATATGTCTTATTTTATTTTTTTTCTGTATCGAATATTTGTTCAATCTATGTTATTATTCTATTGAGTTTATGTGGAAAAATCCAGTGAAAAAAAATGTCTATGAATGCATTTTTTCGTTCAAGGATTCAAGAGTTTCAAAAATAATTTTCTTATTTATATTTAGTTGCTGAGCCAGTAAAATAAAATCGTCTTTGTTGATTTTTTCCAAGTCGTAATGCGTGCCGATTTTCATTGACATTTTCTTTGTTAAAGACGGAAAGGCTTTTGTAGAAACAACATCGTAAATTGGAGAGAGCCTTGCATTCCCCTTTTTGTCATAAAGAATTGAATAGTTTTTTGCATGGGCATCGCAGTTTCCAATAAGGTAGTTAAAAAGAATTTCAGTTATAAAAAAACGCAAATCAATAATCGGCATAACGGAATGAAGTTTCAGCAAGTCATAAATTTCTTTGATTCCAGGACCGCCGTCAGACTGATATTTGTTTTCCGGCATAATTCCAAGAGCCTGGCACATATCTTCCTGATGAAGTCTTGTGATTTTCCCGTTCTTTATAATGCGGTCATATCGCTGGACTATAAAAACATCTTTTCCTGCGATTTTTTCAAGCCTTGATTCCGGCGCATTTAAGCCACATTTTTTTGCAAGCTGCATACAGTCATATTCATTTTGCGCTAATGTGGAAAGATTTCCTTCTCGTGTCGGCTTTAAAATATGGGTTGAAGGCGCGCCGTTTAAAGGCAAATACCACTGGTTTTCAAAAAATGCCAACGAAAGTTTTTCCTGTGCGCCGGCAAGAGAAAGTCTAAGCCTGTCATCAGCTTTGAGAAACGGTCTTTGTGGAATATTTAAAACAAAATCTTCTAGTTGTTCCGCTGAAAGTTTTTCGTAGTTTGAACTGTTTAGTTCGTATTCAGTTTTAATATTTTTTGGATTAAAATCGTCATCTGCAATTGTTATGAATCCTGCGCATTCCTGACCTATGGCTTCAAGGAGCTTAATGTCGCTGAGTTCTGAAATATGGAGATAATCGGCAACTCTTTTCCTTGTAAATTCTTCTGGAAGCAGTCCTGAAAAAAATGGAAGGCATTCTTTCTGTGAAAATTCTCCTTTTTTAAGCGGAAGGGAAAGAGAAATAGCCTTTGAATCTGGAGATGAAAGATATTCTTCTATATAATAGAATGCAATTCCTCTGTTTTCCGTAGTGAACAATTCCCCGCATTTTTTTTCTCCAAAATAAACATTCAGCTTCATTCGTTATCCTCGCGGTTCGTCAAAGAAATGTTTATTCCAAGAATTTGGAGGCAATTTATTACTTTTCCGATGTGAAGAGTTTCTTTGCCGTTTTCAAGCTCGGAAAAAAAACGGTTTCCAACATTGCACATTGCGGCGCATTCAGACTGGGTAAGCCCTAATGATTTTCTGCGTTTTTTTACAGCTTCTGAAATATCGGTGATAGAGTTTATTATCATAACGGCAATTATAGCATTCCCGAACGGTAAAATCTATGTATTTTGAAGGTAATTTAAATCTTTTGTTACCGTTCGGGAAGATTTTTAGCAAAGAAAAGCGGATAATGACATTCAGATATAAAACTGTTATTATTTTATTGAGTTTATGGGGAAAAATCCAGTGAAAAAAAATGGTTTTGTGCTAAAGGCAGCGGTTCCGCTTGCAGTTCTTTTTGCGGTGGGAATTTTGTTTCTTGTGCGCATTGTTTCCGGTATTTCTATTCATGGTGCGGAATTTGAAGGCGAAGACAGAAATTATCATATTCTTGTTGTTGGGCAGGCGGACAGTTCTGTTTTTCTTAATCAGATTTTTGAAGGCGCAAAAAGTTTAAGTCAAGACTATAGCGCGCTTGTGGAATTAAAATCCCCGGATTCTCTTGCGGAAAATATTTCACTTCAGTCTTTAATTGACTACGGCTCTTTTGTAAATGCGGACGGAATCATTGCCTATGTAAGTTCTTCATCACTTCCGTTTGAATCAGTAAGCCGCATAGACGGCACGGAGATTCCTGTTATAACAATCGGGCATTATCTTGCAGAAAATCCGCAGATTTCTTTTATAGGAAGCAACTATTCAAACCTTGGGCGCAGAATCGGCATTGAATCAGAAGAACTTTTTGAGCCGAGCGGAAAAGCATATATTGTTATAAGCGGAATTTCTGGAAGCCCCAACCACAGCAATCTTTTAAACAGCCTCATGGATTATTACAGGGTCATGGGAATTTCAAATTTTAAAGTGTTTGACAAGTCTCTCAAGGAAAACAGAAAAAGCGTGGAAGAAATTCTTTTGCACGAAAAAACTGACTGTTGCGCTGTTGTCTGCCTTACAGAAGAAGATACTATTATGGTTCTTCAGCTTGTTGCGGCTTCTTCTGCTTCCGGACGCATAAAAATCTTAGGCTATGGTGAAAATGAAACTGTATCCATGTATCTTGAAAAAGGAATTCTTTCCAAGCTTGTTTCGTTCAATTTTAACAAAATCGGCAGAACGGCGATGACGGAGCTTTTTGAATACAGAAACAAAGGCTATGCGAACAGCTACATTACAGCTGACCTTCAGGTAAGGAGGGCAGAAAAAAAATGAAGTTTGCAGAAAACAAAAGCCTTCGATGGAAAATAATGGCAAGCATAGTTGCCGCTTTTCTTATAATGAGCGCGAGCCTTGCGCTTACAATTCTGATGGAGCATTATGTTTTAAAATCCGTGGGTGAATCCTACAAGTCAAATTCTGAGCTGAATGTGTTTGCAAATGATTTGTCGCGGCTTGAAAATTCACTTGAACTTTACATTGAATACAGAACGTTTGAAAGCATTGACGCTTACTATGCAAGTTCAGCCAGAGTGGAAGATCTTTGCGATGCGATGCAGGATTCTCCTTCTACAAATGAAGTGCGTCAGAAAGAATATGTTGTGAATCAGCTTGCGCAGTCTTTTTTATATTATAGCTCTAAAGCAGTTGCGGAGCGAAGGGCAAATAGCACAAGCGGAAATTTTTATTTGCAGAGTCTTGAATGCTACAGGTTTCTTTTGGAGGAAATTCAAAAGCTCAATATTCTTTATATGCAGAACAACGCCGAGTTTTACGCCGCGGACAGAAACAATATAAATTTGCTTTTTAAAGTTTACGCGGTTTTCTTTGTGCTTTTCTTTGTTTTTATTCTTGCCTTGCTGAATCTTCTTATCGGAAAAATCACACGGCCTCTTGCGGAAATTTCTTCGGTTGCGCTCCGTGTGGCTCAGCAGGACTTTGATGTTCCGCTTTTTAACAAAAAGTCTCATGATGAAATTGGAAATATCTGCCGCGCTTTTGACAGAATGATAATCAGCATAAGAGAATACATAGACAAAATCTGGGAAAAAGCCAGAACAGAAAATGAGCTTAGGGAACGCCAGATGGAAATGCAGGCTCTTTATGCGGATGCCCAGCTAAAGGCGTTTCAGAGCCAGATAAATCCGCATTTTTTGTTTAACACATTGAATACAGGTGCGCAGCTTGCAATGATGGAAGGCGCGGATAGAACTTGTTTTTTTATTGAGCAGACTTCGGATTTTTTTAGATATAACATTGCGCAAAAAGAGGACGCTTCAATTGACGATGAGCTTGGGCTTGTGGACAGTTTTGTTTACATTATGAAAGTTCGTTTTGGAAAAAGGCTTGAGTTTGTAAAAAAAATTCCCGAGCATAAATTTTCCCAAAGACTTCCTGCAATGACTTTGCAGCCGCTAGTTGAAAACTGTATTCAGCATGGCTTGCAAAATTCCATGGGCAAAGTTTTTCTTTCTGTAAAGGAAACAGACGGATTTGTTGAAATTCTTATTGGCGACAACGGATCTAAATTTGATTCTGGCGTTCGTGAGGAAATTTTAAAGGCTGCAAAAAGTGGTGGAATAAAATCTCCTTCTCCAAAAGAAAATTCTTTGGGAAATAAAGACGGAGAGCATACGGGTATTGGGCTTATAAATGTTTTTTCGCGGCTTAGAATTTATTTTCACCGTGATGATGTTTTTGATATTTTTTCTAGAGATGATTCAGAAATGAAGTTTTTAATCAGGATTCCAAATGTATAATATTTTAACTTGTGATGACGAGCAGATTATGATTGATTCGCTTCAGTTTATAATCAAAAAAAATTTTGAAGGGCAGGTGAATTTATTTTCCGCATTGTCTGGAAGTGATGCGGTTTCTATTGTGAGCCGGGAAAAAATCGACATAATTTTTATGGACATAAATATGCCGGGTATGAGCGGACTTGATGCGATAAGCTGCATAAAAAGTCTTAAGCCTTCCGCAGTGATTATTGTCTTGAGCGCATTTGACAAATTTCAGTATGCGCAGGAAGCCATGAACATTGGAGCGTACAAATATATTACAAAGCCCGTGAACCGCAGCATTGTGATTCAGACTGTGCGTAATGCCATGAACCTTGTTGACGAGCGCAACGGAACAAATTCTGGAAATCTGGAGCTTCAGAAAAAACTGGACATTGTCTATCCGATGATTGAAAGTGATTTTATTTATTCGTGCATTTTCAGCAAAGCAAAGAACGAGGATTTTCAAAGTTATCTTGACTATTTCAACATGAAGGTTGATGATTTCTTTTTTGCCTGCATAGAAGTTCCAGATTCTGAAAAAAATATATACGAGGCTTGCTCTAAAGTCAGAAAAATTGTTTCGCAAAAGTTCAAGTGCTTGGCCGGCTTGTTTATGACAAACCGAATCGCTGTTTTTGTTTCTATGGAAAATTCTGCGGAAAGTTTGCAAGATGATTTTCATTCTGCGGTCAAGGAAATATTTACACTTTTGACTTTGGAAATCGGGCAGAAGCTTCGGGTTGGAATAAGCAACGTTTGCGGCGAGCTTGAAGAAGTTTCTGAATGCTGCAAAGATGCGATTCAAGCCTTGAACAGAACTTCGCCGGATGGAGAACTTTTGTTTGCAGATGAGCTTTTGAGTTTTTCTAGCGGAGATGAAAAAATTCAGGAACTGCATGAGCGTATTTTAAATCGCTTAAAATTGGGAGATGCTGCCGGAGTTCAGTTTTTGGCGGAGCTTTATGTTGGAGAACTTTATGAACAGAATTTTCCGCTGGACAAAACAAAAGGAAATGTTTTTGAAGTTTTGATTGAAGCAAAAAAAATTGCAAAGTCCGCAGACTCTTCCTGGAAAAATGCTGCGTTTGAAAATATTTTTTCCGACTTGAGCAAGATTGATTCCAAGACTGAACTTTTGTTTTTTTTTAAGAACAGGCTTTCTGAATGCGCGGCTTTTATTTGCAATTCAAAAGAAGAAAAAGAAAATCCGCTTATAAAAAAAGTTTTTGGATATATTCAGGAACATATCGCTGAAAATTTTTCACTTGATGACGCGGCTTCTTTTGCAGGCGTAAGTTCTTTTTATTTGAGCAAACTTTTCAAAGAAGAAACCGGCGAAACTTTTATAAACTATGTGACAGACAGGCGGCTGGAAAAAGGCCGGATCATGCTTTGCGAAACCGAGCTTTCTATAAAAGAAATTTCTGCGGAAATCGGTTACAACGATCAAAATTATTTCAGCAGAATTTTTAAGAACAAGTTTGGAATTTCGCCTACTGATTTTAGAAACACAAATAGAAATTCGGAGTCATTATGAAAAAAATTTTTTTAATTTTTGCAGTTTTACTTGCATTTGTTTTTGCCGGATGCGCAAAGAATAAAAGAACTTTTTCCGTGCAGAAGCAGAACTCTTTTGTAGATGAGAAAAAAACAACAATTGGATTTTCCATAGATACGCTTGCAATTGAGCGATGGCAACGGGACTTGGATGTTTTTATGGCACGCGCAAGAGATTTTGATGCGGACGTTATTGTTCAGAATGCAGGTAACAATGTTGAGGTTCAAAAAAAGCAACTCATGTATCTTTTGGATAAAAATGTGGATGTGATTGTTGTTCTAGCAAAAGTCGCAGATTCTCTTAAAGATGAAATTGAAAAAATCCGCGCAAAAAATATTCCTGTCATTGCCTATGACCGCCTGATTTTGAACACAAAAATTGATTTGTATATTACGATTGATTCTGGGCAAGTTGGCGTGATTATGGGAAAAGAACTTCAGCGTATTGCGCCCTTGCGTAACTGGCTTTGCATACTTGGACCGCAAGAAGATTACAACATGAAAATGCTTTTGCGCGGACTTAACGGAACTATAAAAAATTCTTTGCCGATTATAAATGAAATTTTTTACACTCAGGACTGGAACTATGATTTGTCTCGGCAGAAAATGGTTGACGTTATTACAAGCGGAAAAATTCCGGGCGCGATTATCTGCGGAAACGATGCGGTTGCGGACAGCGTGATTTCTGTTTTGCAGGCTTACTATCCGGATAAGCATATTCCGATTTGCGGACAAGATGCTGACATTGCCGCTTGCCAAAATATTGTGCGCGGACTTCAGGACTTTACAGTTTACAAGCCGATTGTGGAACTTGCCAGAACTGCCGCTGAAATTTCTGTGAGAGTTGCACGCGGAGAAAAAATCCAGTCGCTTTCTAATTTAAAATCAATCGACAATAAGTTTGCGGAAATTCCTGCGATTCTTTTAAAGCCTGTGCTGGTTACGAAAAGCAACATGGACGATGTTATAATTGATTCCGGTTTTCACACTTATGGTGAAGTTTACATGGAATAGTTTTATAGATATAATTGTTGCAAAAAGGAAAATTTGGGGTTCAAATGAAAGTTGTTACAAAAGCTGAACTTGATGAATGTTTTGATTATATAAATAAATGCCGCGAGGAAGTTGCAAAACGTGTTGTTGGTCAGAAAGATGTTGTGGACGGAATTATTACAGCTCTGATTGCAGGCGGTCATGTTCTTCTTGAAGGTGTTCCGGGTCTTGCAAAGACATTGGCGGTAAAAACTTTTGCGGATGTTTCAGGACTTGAATACAAAAGAATTCAGTTTACGCCGGATCTTCTTCCTGCTGATGTTAGTGGAACGCTGATTTATGAACAAGGCACTGGAAAATTTTCTGTTAGAAAAGGACCTGTGTTTTCAAATCTTGTTCTTGCTGACGAAATAAACCGCGCGCCGGCAAAAGTTCAGTCTGCTCTGCTTGAGGCTATGGCGGAGCATCAGGTTACAATCGGGGAAACAACTTACAAGCTGAACGAGCCTTTTTTTGTTCTTGCCACACAAAATCCGATTGAGCAGGAAGGAACTTATAGTCTTCCAGAAGCTGAGCTTGACCGTTTCTTGCTTAAGCTTCTTATTTCATATCCTACGCCGGAAGAAGAAATTTCAATTATAAAATCCGAAGGCAGGGCGAATGAAATTCCTGTGAACAAAGTTTTTTCCGCCATCGCTCTTCAAAAATGCCGGGACGCTGTGGATGCAGTTACTGTTGCTGACAAAATGCTTGCCTACATAGTTTCAATTGTAAATTTTACAAGAGCCGATGTCGCATTAAAAATGAACCGCCGCAATGATATTCAGCGTTACATTTCATTTGGTGTTTCTCCACGCGCTGGAATTGCTCTTTTAAGATGCGCAAAAGTCCACGCTCTTTTTGAAAACAGAAGCTTTGTTCTTGCAGAAGATGTTCAGGCTGTTGCAAAGCCGGTTTTAAGACATAGGCTTGTTTTGAACTATGAAGCCGCTGCGGACAATATTTCTGCGGACAGCTTGATTTCAAAAATCATAGACTTGATGCCAGTTCCATGAAAAACGACATAAGCCGCCGCGCTTCACTTTTGCATTTATCTTCTCTTTCTCTTGCTGAAAAAATGAAAAGCGGTTCATTCCGTTCGCTTTACCGTGGACGCGGAATTGAATTCAGCGGAGTCCGTGAATATCTACGAGGCGATGATGTGCGTGCAATTGACTGGAATGTTACGGCAAGAATGGGAAAACCTTTTGTAAAAGTTTTTGAAGAAGAACGTGAACTCGATGTCTTTATAGTTGCCGACGCTTCTCTTTCAATGTGCGTGGGAACAAGCCAGCAGACAAAAATTGAAAAAGCAATGGAGTGCGCTTCTCTTTTAACGCTTGCTTCATTTTATAATTCAAGTCCTGTTGGCGCCGTTGTTTTTGACGGTGAGCTAGAATTCTTTTGTTCTCCTGAATCTGGAAAAAAACATTCGCTTATGCTTTTGTCCCATTTTGAGCTTGACAGAAAAAAACAAAAGGCTGGTTCTGTTCTTGACAGCGCGCTTAGGGGTGCAGAAAAGCTTTTAAAGAAAAGAAGCCTTGTTTTTGTTATTTCTGATTTTAGGGCTGCGGAATGGCATGCTTCTTTTGCGCGTCTTTGCCAGAAAAATGATGTCATTGCAATAAATATAGTTGATTCTTCTGATGACAATATTCCTTCCGTTGGCTCTGTTCTTTTTGCAGATCCAGAAACAGGATACGAAGCAGTTCTTCCGACTTCAAGTCAGAAATTTATCCGCGGATGGAGAGAAGAAAATGAGCAGCGCAAGGAAAACTGGTTTAAAGAATGCGTGCGCCACGGAGGAATTCCTTTGTTTATAAGCACTGTTCAAGATCCTGCTGCAGAACTTATAAAATTTTTCAGCAGCAGGCACAGACATTCATTTTAGGAAAATGGCATGAAGAAAAATCTTTGCTTTGTTTTTAGCTTGTGCTTTTTTATTCAGTTTTTAGTTGCTCAGAATCCAAATGAAAATACAGCGGCTTTTGGAACGCAAGTTATGGTTCCGCGCGATGTCTTTATTGGCGACAGCGGACAGATTCAGTATTCGTTCAGAACGCCTATAGATTTTTTTTCTTTTGCAGATCCGTCAATGATAAAAGATGAAGTTCTTTCACTGAATCTTTCTTCAAGTGATTTTTTAGAAAATCCGGACGACTGCCTTGTTACAAAATCGGTTCTTGTTAGAAACGGCGTAAATTACAACCTTTACATAACGATAATTCCTTGGAAAACTGGAACAATAAAATTTAAGGAATTCAGCTTGGAAAAATTCTGCCACGGGCAAAACAGCGGCAAGGAAAATGTTGACTTTAGAATTCAGCTTGCGCCGGTTACAATTCTTTCGCTTGTAGAAAAACTTGAAGTAAAAAATTTAAAGTCTCCGCAGGCTCCTCTTTTGCTTCCAAATACAAATTATTTTTTGTGGATTGCAGGCTTTTTAGTCGCCGGATTTTTTTCATTGTCTTGCATTGTCCTAATAAGGCTTCCGCATATTTTGAAAAAATTGAAATTTTTAAGAGAACAGTTTGAACTTTACAGAAATGCAAAACGGACAAAGAAAAAGATTTCCAT
>ERZ1035070.8-NODE-8-length-60982-cov-8.456628_pt1 | contig 60982 bp, 60 predicted proteins | sample MGYA00520603_ERZ1035070 | MGnify/ENA primary metagenome ERZ1035070 (study PRJEB33766, sample SAMN09781695) | gut metagenome | biome: gut microbiome | host: Homo sapiens | place: Madagascar | study: EMG produced TPA metagenomics assembly of the PRJNA485056 data set... | reverse complement strand
TATACTGAATAAATTTCAAAAAACAACTTTTTGACAAAAATTTATTGATTTTTTTCCGCATTGGTTTAAGTAATGCCAGCTTAAAACACAAGAATTTTCCTTGAGTAAATAAGTTATTTACCACAGGCAAATAGCTTATTTACCCAGGGAAAATAGACTATTTGCCTGTTAGTAGAAAAATCTTTGGATTTTTCCAATCCGTGTGGCAATAAACGCTTATAAAAAAGACTCCAACGCAAACTGTTCAATATATTTTATAGATTTGCATTACAAAAAAACAGCCCGGATTTTTTGTCCGGGCTGTTCTTTATGCAATCTAAAACCTAGAAAGCTGCAAGTGTTTTTTCAACGCGCTCGCAGGCTTTTTCTTTTCCAAGAATCCATATTGAGCCAATCAGCGGCGGAGAAATGCGGCTTCCTGTAACGGCCATGCGCACAGGCATCATAAAGTCTCCAAGTTTTATTCCAAGCTCCTCGGCATATTTTTTTGCAAGGGCTTCCGCGTCATCGTGGCTCATTCCGAAGATTTCAGAAACAAAAGACTTAGCCTTTTCAAGAACTTCCTTTGTCTTTGCCTCGTCAAGCTTCTTTGGAATAATTTCAGACTTTGCAGGAACAGCAGGCTCTGTAAACATAAAGCGGACCATTTCAGCGGCATCTGTAAGGAAGTGCAGGCGTTCCTTTATAAGCGGCATAAGCTCCAGAAGCTTTTTCTTTACATCTGTGCTCGCCATGTTCATTGAAGAGTCCACGCAAACAGGCTCGCCGTCGCTTCCAAGCGCAACACCGGAATATTCAGGACCTACTTTTGGCTTAGGCTGAGGATTTTCAGGATTTATTTCAAGGGAAGCATCTCCAGTTCCTGTTATAAACGGCAATGTCCACTTGTAAAGCTCCTCGTCAGACAAAGCGCGGATATACTGGCCGTTGTACCACTCAAGCTTCTTGTAGTCAAAAACAGCAGGCGCCTTGTTCAAATGCTCAAGCTTAAAGTTCGCGGCAAGCTCATCAAGGCTGTAGATATCGCGTCCATCCTCATAAGAGCAGCCAAGAAGAGCCACATAGTTTACAATCGCCTGCGGAAGGTAGCCTCTTGCGCGGAACTCGTTAAGCGAAGTCGAGCCGTGGCGTTTTGAAAGTTTCTTTCCGTCTGAACCATTTACCATTGGCAGGTGGCAGAATTCAGGATGCTCCCAGCCGAACGCCCTGTACATTTGAACATGAAGCGGAGTTGAAGGAATCCATTCCTGGGCGCGCATAACATGGCTTATCTTCATCAAATGGTCGTCAACGATATTCGCAAGGTGATATGTCGGAAATCCATCGCTTTTTAAAAGAACCGGATCAGGGGAAATATCCTCGTTCTTCCATACAATGTCGCCAAGAAGATGATCCGTGAATTTTGTTTCACCTTCAAGAGGAACTTTAAGCCTTATTACGTAAGGTTTTCCGGCGGCAAGATTCGCCTTCACTTCTTCTTCTGTAAGGTGGCGGCAGTTCCTGTCATATCCCGGTGGCATTTTGTTTTCTGTCTGAATCTTTCGGATTCGCTCAAGACGCTCTGAATCGCAGAAGCAATAGTAAGCCTCGCCTTTTTCCACAAGCTCCTGGGCATACTTCTTGTAAAGCTCGAACCTTTCGCTCTGAACATAAGGACCGTACTCGCCGCCCTTGTCGCCGCCTTCGTCCCAGTCGATTCCAAGCCAATCCATTGTGTCGTAAAGATTCTTCACATATTTTTCATCGTATCTTGTGCGGTCTGTATCCTCAAGGCGGAGAATGAATTTTCCGCCCTTAGACCTTGCAAAAAGATAGTTAAAAAGCGCAGTACGCACACCGCCGATATGCTGCAGTCCCGTAGGAGAAGGCGCATAACGAACCCGAACTTCTTTGTTTTCCATAATAAATATAACCTCTATAAAATAGAATAAAAATATTCAAACTAGATACACAGATTATACCGACTGAAAGAGTTTTACTCAATAACGAACTGAGTGCATAACAGTGCAAACGCATTCAGCAAGCATAGAAACAGAGCCGCTAGAGATTTTCGGTGCATACACCAACTACTTGATGCTCTCTAAAATAAAATTGATTTAACTGAAAAATTAAATTGAGATACAAATAAAATTAAGTTAAAATCAAAATGAAATTAACTTAAAATCAAAATGAAATTAACTTAATTTCAAACCGAAATCAACTTAAAATTGAACTAAAATAAACTTAATTTTATAATCAAGTTAACTTAATTTCACAATTTCGCAGGCAGTGTATATGGATGCCGGAAGCCTAATGATGAACAGCAGCAAGCACCGCTGGCAAGCACATAAGCAGTAAAAAATTCCTGTGGAACTTTATGATTAAGTCTGCTATACTGTCGCCATGAATCTGATTGAGCTTAAAGATATTTCCAAAAACTACAAGATGGACAAAGTTATTGTAAAAGCCGTGGACAAGGCTTCTTTTTCAATAAAGAAAGGTGAATTCGCGGCGATTTCCGGTTCGTCCGGCTCAGGAAAGTCCACGCTTCTGAACATAATAGGGCTTATTGACCTTCCAACTTCCGGCTCTTTGCTTTTAAACGGAAACGATATCTACGCGCAAACAAAGCTTTCTGCGGACACAAAGCTTTCTGCCGTATTGGACAAAAAGCTCACAGTTCTTAGAAGAAAAAACCTCGGATTTATTTTTCAGACATTCAATTTAATTCCAGTTTTGAATGTAAGGGAAAATGTGGAGCTTCCGCTTACGCTTGGATCTTCATTTGCGACAGAAACCATGGGCAAGAAAGAGCTTGACGAATGGATTGACTTTCTGATTGAAACAGTCGGACTTTCCGCATGGAAAAACCACAAGCCATCTGAGCTTTCAGGCGGACAAAGGCAAAGGGTGGCAATTGCACGCGCGCTGGCCACAAAGGCTCCGGTGATTCTTGCCGACGAGCCTACCGCAAACTTAGACTCAAAAAACGGAGACCAGATTCTTGAGCTTATGAAAACCCTGAACAAAGAGCTTGAAACAACATTTATTTTTTCAACGCACGATGCAAAAATCGTGAACATGGCAGACCACGTTATAAAGATTTCCGACGGAAAAATAATAAGCGCATAAAATAGAAAAGGAGATTTTTATGGATTTTTTTAGATTCCTTGGAAATATTGTATGGTTCATACTCTGCGGATTTATTTCCGGGCTTGCCTGGCTAGCAATTGGCTTGATTTGGTGCATTACAATTATCGGCATTCCAGTGGGAATTCAGTGCCTTAAGCTGTCCTGCGTTTCGTTCTTTCCATTCGGAAAAAATATTTTGCTTGGAACAAAAACAAGCTCACTCTTGCTGAACATTCTTTGGGCTGTTTTTGGCGGTCTTGAGCTTGCGATTGGATATTTTGCGGCAGGAGTTCTTTTGTGCTGCACAATCATCGGAATTCCGCTTGGACTTCAGTGCTTTAAGCTCGTAAAGCTTGCGTTCCTGCCATTCGGCGCAAGGATAGAAATAAAAGTATAAAACGCTATGCGATCTGCTTGCAAGCTGGGATTTTTTTCAAATCTTTTTCCAGTCTGATTTCAGCCTCTCGCAGATCCAGCTCATTCTGCAAATTAAGCCAAAATTTTGAGGTTGTTCCAAAATATTTTGCAAGGCGCAAAGACATTTCTACAGTTATCTTTCGTTTTCCGTGAACTAAATCTAAAACTGTGCTAGACGAAACACCTAAATCTTTTGAAAGTCTATAAGGCGTGATATTTAATGGCTCAAGAAATTCCTCTGTAAGAATTTCTCCTGCGGTTGGCAATTCAAATCTTTCAGACATAGAAAACCTCCGTTAATATAATAGCACAATTTTTGACAATTTCACCTTACTATCTTTCCGGCTTGGTGAACCTGAAGAACTTCGGGGCTTTGTGGTCAATGTGCCACCCGCCATCATAGAAGCCGTTTTCATTGGCGGTGGGGCTTACAAAGATTACTTTCGCAGGATTTTCTGTGTCGTACAAAAAAGTGTTTGAATTCCAGTCTTTTTCCAAAAGCTCCTTGGAAAGTCCTTGCGCAGAAATTTTTTCCTTGGGTGTGTAAAAACTGATTTTATAGCTTCCTTTCTTTAAAAGAAGATGCATTGCCATTCCGCCGCAAAGATAATAGTTACGCTCATAAGGGATTCCTTTATTTGGCTCGCTGACCCAGGAATAGTTCGCCTTGGATTTTGTGTAAGTTACATCTTCGCCGGTTTCCGCGTCTTCGAGCTTCAAGTAGCAACGGGTTTCGTTTATCTGCCAGCTGTTTTCGGGTCGGTAGATTATGAGCGACCAGGGATTATGGCGCACTTCATCTTCCGCATAAAGACAGATTCCGTTCAGAAATAAAAGCAGGAAAAGCGTAATGGAAAAAAGTTCAGTTTTCTTTGTTTTCATTTCCTTTTATATTAAGTTTTTTCTGATAAAAAATAAAGAACACAAGATTCAAGACGATTCCAAAGACTGTTGCTGTAGGAGCGGCAAGACCAATCACTGAAAGGCTGGCATCCGGCTGAACAGACATAATGTACGACATCGGAAGACGCACAAGAAACGACTGTGCAAGTCCCTGAATCAGTTGATACAAACATACAGATCCATACGGCAAAACATTCTTAAAAAATAATTACAAATTCATCATTTTCCTGTTGACATTTTTTTTCATAAAATATAATATATCAAACATAAGCAATGCGGCAGTCGTATAACGGCTTATTACCCCAGCCTTCCAAGCTGGAGACGAGGGTTCGACTCCCTTCTGCCGCTCTCGGACCTTAGGTTTTTCTAAGGTCTTTTTTTTTTGCCTATTAAACCTTGCTTATTTTTGGAGGAAAGAATGAAAATAGCAGTAGCAGGAACAGGATACGTAGGACTTTCAAACGCAATTTTGCTTTCACAGCACAATGAAGTTTTTGCAACAGATATAATTCAGGCTAAAGTTGACTTAATAAACAGCAAAAAATCTCCAATCGTTGACAAGGAAATTGAAGAATACCTTGCGAATAAAAAACTCAACCTTACGGCCACAACAGACGCAAAACTTGCCTATAATGACGCTGACTTTATCATCATCTCAACTCCAACAAACTACGACCCGGAAAAAAACTACTTTGACACATCTTCTGTTGAAGCGGTTCTAAAGCTTGTAAAAGAAATAAATCCTGAAGCAACAGTTGTAATAAAATCCACAATTCCAGTCGGCTATACTGAAAAAATCCGCGCGGAAATGGGAATAAAGAATCTTCTGTTTTCCCCGGAATTTCTTCGTGAAGGACATGCGCTTTATGACAACCTTTATCCGTCAAGAATCGTTGTAAGCTTTCCAAAAGAACAGCCGGAACTAAAGGAAAAAGCAGAACTGTTCGCATCCCTTTTAAAAGAAGGCGCAATAAAGGAAGACATAAAGATTCTTTATCCAAACTGCACAGAAGCAGAGGCAATCAAGCTTTTTGCAAACACATATCTTGCCTTGAGAGTCGCATATTTCAACGAGCTGGACACTTATGCGGAAGTACGCGGACTGGACACAAAGTCTATTATAGAAGGAATCTGTCTGGATCCAAGAATCGGAGACTTCTACAACAATCCTTCGTTTGGCTACGGCGGTTATTGTCTTCCAAAGGACACAAAGCAGCTTCTTGCAAACTACAAGGATGTTCCACAGAATTTAATCCATGCGATTGTAGATTCAAATTCAACACGCAAGGACTTTATCGCAGACCAGATTATCGCAAAAAAGCCAAAAGTTGTGGGAGTTTTCCGCCTTACAATGAAAGCGAACAGCGACAATTTCCGCCAAAGTTCAATTCAGGGAATCATGAAGCGCGTAAAGGCAAAAGGAATTCCTGTAGTTGTTTACGAGCCATCTTATAAGGAAGATGAATTTTTCGGCTCAAAAGTAGTAAAAGACCTCGCGGAATTCAAGAAAGACTGCGATGTAATTATTTCAAACAGAATGTCTCCTGAACTTGCAGACGTAAAGGAAAAAGTCTACACAAGAGATTTGTATTCTCGCGACTAAGGTTTAAAGATGATTTTAATAAACGGAAACTTTCTTTGCAGAAACCTCACAGGAATTGAAAGATTCGCTTGGGAAACTTGCAGGCAGCTGGACTTGATTGTTTCAAAAGAAGACAATATTGCGCTCTATGCTCCTGCGAACGCAAAGTCAGTTCCAGAATACAAAAACATTAAAATCATCGTGTCAAAAAAAAGTATTAAGAGCTTTCCATTTTGGGACATGGGAACTTTTTCTTTGGTCTGCAAAAAATTAAAGGCAACCGGACTTAACTTTTCAAACACTGCTCCGCTTGGAAAAAACTGCGGAATTTCTTTTATACATGACATTTATGCAAAGGATTTTCCACAGGACTTTAAAACATTTAAGGACAAGCTAATCAGGCTTTACTGCCGCCTAAGTTACTGGAACATCGCAAAAAACGCAAAAAAAATCATAACAGTTTCACAGTTCAGCAAAGAACGGATTCTAAAGGCATACAAAGTTTCACCACAGATAATAGAAATTATTCCGAACGGCTGGGATCACTTTAAGTCAATAGAACCTGACAATTCAATATTTGAAAAGTTTCCCAAGCTTGAAAAAGGCGGATTTTACTTTACACTCGGAAGCCTTTCAAAGCGAAAGAATTTAAAATGGATTGCATCTTACGCAAAAAAAAATCCAGAGGAAAAATTTGCGGTTTCCGGAAAGGCAATATCCGGACTTGTTCCAAAGGAGCTTGAAGACCTGCAGAGCCTTCCAAACGTAATGCTTTTAGGCTATGTAACAGACGGTCATGTAAAATCGCTGATGGAAAACTGCAAGGCGTTTGTTTTTCCTTCTTATTATGAAGGATTTGGAATTCCGCCGCTCGAAGCCCTTTCCTGCAAAGCAAAAATAATAATCTCAAAGTCAGCAAGCCTTCCTGAAATATACGGAAATTCCGCCCATTACATTGAATGGAACAACACGGACTGCAATTTAAACAACCTTCTAAAGGAAAAGACAGAATCCCCGGAACCAATTCTTGAAAAGTACACCTACAAGAATTCCGCGGAAATTCTAAAAAAAATCATAAAAAATTAAAAAAAAACGCTAAAGTCAAGCCTCCGTTATGCCGATAATCATATTGAAAAACCATGGCTGTTCAACTTCGTAGAAGACATCAGCCAGGCTATTCAATGTAAAAGATTGCAGATGTAGCCTTGTAATACAGATGTAGTCTTTTACAATTTTAGACCGAAAGGATTTGGTCTTTATAATTCCATGGAGGAAAAATATGGTCATCAACCACAACATGTCCGCAATGTTTTCAAACCGTTCTTTAGGAGTAACCCAGGGTTCACTCACAAAGGACATGGAGAAACTTTCTTCTGGCCAGAAAATCAACCGCGCGGGAGACGACGCTTCAGGACTTGCAGTTTCTGAAAAAATGAGATCTCAGATCCGCGGATTGAACCAGGCTTCAAGAAACGCAGCAAACGGAATCAGCTTCATTCAGACAACTGAAGGATATTTGCAGGAAACTACAGACATCGTTCAGCGCATCCGCGAACTTGCAGTTCAGGCTTCAAACGGAATTTATTCAGATGAAGACAGAATGCAGATTCAGGTTGAAGTAAGCCAGCTCGTAGCAGAAGTAGACCGCATCGCTTCTCAGGCGCAGTTCAACGGTATGAATATGCTCACAGGAAGATTTGCACAGGCTACTGGAGAAAACACTCCTACAGCTTCTATGTGGCTCCACATCGGCGCAAACATGGACCAGCGTATGTCTGTTTTCATCGGAACTATGACAGCTGCTGCTCTCGGAATGAGAGAAATTGGAACTGAAGAAGTTATGACAATTGCGGCTCCAAGTGATGCCAACCGCGCAATCGGAACTCTTGATGAAGCTCTAAAAATCATCAACAAGCAGAGAGCAGACCTTGGCGCATACCAGAACCGCCTTGACTATGCTGTAAAGGGACTTGATATTGCCGCTGAAAATACACAGGCATCTGAATCAAGAATCCGCGATACAGACATGGCTTCTGCGATGGTAGAATTCACCAAGAACCAGGTATTGTCACAGTCTGGAATTGCAATGCTCGCTCAGGCTAACAGCCAGTCACAAAGCGTCTTGTCTTTACTCCAATAGTGTGATATACTGAATACAAAGAGCATGGACTTTTCTATGCTCTTTGCCGTTTGCAGGTTTGATTTACACTTCAACTTTGCTTTCTTTTTGAATCTTTCCCGCAAAAACAGCTGTGCTTTTAGACACGGCTTTGCTTTGTTTTAGAAGCCGATCTTTGAAAATTCTGTTTTCCATGATTGTCTGTAACAGCATAGACGGTTGCTTAAATTTTTTACAAGGGAAATAAAAGCAACGGTTCCTGCTGTACAAGGTCTAAAACTTCTGCCGGGGGCGCAAAAACCAGCAGAAAGCCTTTACAGACGGGCATTTTGCATGATGCATTATGTACGATTCATGGAGGACATTATTATGGTCATTAATCACAACATGAGCTCAATGTTTGCAAACCGCACATTGGGAGTTTCTAATTCCCAGTTGATGGGCAACATTGAAAAACTTAGCTCAGGCGAAAAAATCAACCGCGCTGGAGACGACGCTTCAGGACTTGCAGTATCTGAAAAGATGCGCAGCCAGATCCGCGGACTCAACCAGGCTAACAGAAACATTCAGAACGGAGTTTCTTTCATTCAGGCAACAGAAGGATACTTGCAGGAAACTACAGACATTCTTCAGAGAATCCGCGAGCTTTCAGTTCAGTCTGCAAACGGAATCTACAGCGATGAAGACCGCATGCAGATTCAGGTTGAAGTTTCTCAGCTTGTAGCAGAAGTAGATCGCATTGCTTCACAGGCTCAGTTCAATGGAATGAACCTTCTTACAGGACGTTTTGCAGAGAATTCTGTAACAAACAATGTAATGACATTCCAGGTTGGCGCTAACATGGATCAGAGAGTAACAGCTTTCATTGGAACAATGACAGCACAGGCTCTTGGTCTTAAGGGAACTCAGGGTACTGACGAACAGATAAGCATCTCTACTCCAGATACAGCTAACATGGCTATCGGAGCAATTGACGCAGCTCTTAAATCAGTTTCACGCCAGAGAGCAGACCTTGGCGCATACCAGAACCGCTTTGAAATGGCTTCTAACGGTATCGCCGTTGCAGCAGAAAATATGCAGGGCGCAGAATCAGGAATCCGCGACACTGACATGGCTGCTGAAATGGTTGAATACACAAAGAATTCTATTCTTGCTCAGTCAGGAACAGCAATGCTTGCTCAGGCAAACAGCCAGTCTCAGAACGTATTGGCTTTGCTTCAGTAGTATTAAAAATAACGGCGCAAGCTGTAACCGTGTTTTCTGAATAAGAGAAATCTGGATGTCTTCTTTTAGGCAGCAAGCACGTAAGAGCGAGGAGGGGTGCGCCCCCTTCCCCTCTCTTCTTTTTTATTTTTCAGGAGGAAATGTCCATGAATACAATCAGTATGAATGGTCAGACAATGGCAATGGATGGCCAGAAAGTCTACAACGCTTTCTCTCCGCAAAAAGGAGAAGCAAAGGTTTCTGTAAAAGGAACTTTGCCAAATTCAGCTTCGGAAGTTCTTCAAAACTTTGAGGCGAACCAGGCAGATTTGGAAGCGTCAGTACAGGAACTTCAGCGTCTTTCTGACATTGTTACAGGCCACAAACTGCATTTCAATGTAAATGACGAACTTAACAGAGTTGTTGTAACAGTTGTAGACGCATCAACAAACGAAATTATCCGGGAAATACCGTCAAAAGATATACAGAGAATTCAGGCAAGAATGAAACATGCCATCGGTGTACTTTTTGATGAAATGATTTAATGGCAGACGGACTGAACATACCAGGCGTAAGCGACAAATACAAAACAAATGATCTCGTTGAATCCTTAATGGAAGTCGAACGGATTCCTTTAAAGCGTGAGGAGTCCAATCTTGAGACGTATAAAAAGCAGCAGGACGCCTGGCGTGGAGTCAATCAGAAAATGTCTTCTCTGCGCGACAGTGTAAAAAGCCTCTACTCTTTTGAAAATCCATTCAGCAACAGACTTTCATCTTCTTCGGAAGAATATGCAGTAACAGCAGACGCAGGACGCGAGGCGGAATTCGGCTCATTTAAAATAGAAGTTCTTCAGCCTGCCGCATCAGACAGATTTTTAAGCGAAGAAATAGACAGCGATATGCAAGTAGCTCCGGGAAAATACACTTATTCCGTCGGAGAAAAAAAAATCGACTTTAACTGGAAAGGCGGAAAACTCAATGACTTTGTTACTGCCTTGAACCGCCGCGGAAACGACACGATAAAAGCAAGCCTAATTGGTGTAAGCGCAAATAAAAAATCACTTTTAATTGAAAGTTTAAGGACAGGCGCAGAAAATCGCCTTGTATTTGAAAAACAAGCACTTGACTTTGCAAAAAAAACCGGCATGATTTCCTCTGCAAAATCTGAAACCACAACTTTAAAATATTCTTCACTTTCTGCAAAAACGCCGGAAACAAAAGACGAAATCCACCAGGAAAATATTCCGGCAATCTCAAAAAACAATGTCAAAGCAAGAGGAAACGACATTACAATAGAACCAAGAGGCGGATTTGAACTTGATTTTCCGTCTTTGATAAGAAAAAGCAGCTCTGGAAAAATAGAATTCTCTTTTACAGAAAAAAAAGTTCAGGACATAACAGAAGAAACTGTCCAGCTTCCAAAAGAAAGCCTTGAGCTTCCGGCTCCGCTGAGCGTTACTTATGAAGGAATCAGCGTATTCAACAACCCAAGCGATTCTACACTTCCGCCTGCGCAAGAACAGCAGGAACAAAAATCCAAGCCTGTTGAAATTTCAAGCAGCCAAGTATTTTTTATAAAGGATTCGGACGGAAACGAAAAGCCAGTTGATTCAAAGTATTTTACAAAGGATTCAAGCGGAAAAACAAAAGTTTCCGTGAGCCTTTCAGACTTTCCAAACGCACAGTCGCTTGTTGTAAGAAATTCAAATACGGGCAAAGAAATTTCAATGACTGCCCCGCTCTGTTTTGACGAAAAAAAATCACTTGGATTTGAGCCTAAGAACGCAATTTCAACTGCGCAGGACGCAAAGCTAAAATATGAAGGAATTACAATAAGCCGCCCGACAAACGACATTGACGACATAGTTCCAAATGTTACCCTTCACGTCCATGAAAAAACGGAAAAGCCCGCGAACATAAAAATTGAGCCGGACACAGAATCCGCAAAGGATGCGATTATAACTTTTGTGGGCAAATACAATCAGGCAATTGCAGAAATGAATATTCTTTCTATTAACAAGCCTGAAATTGTTTCCGAGCTTGACTACCTTTCTTCTGATGAGCAGGACAAAGCATACGAGCGTCTTGGAATGTTTCAGGGAGAGTTTACTCTCACAAACGGAAAATCATCCTTGCAGCAGATTGTTTCTTCAAACTACAGATTTTCTGATGACGCGTCCGTTACAATGCTTTCGCAGATTGGTGTTTCTACAAATGCAAGCGGAGGCGCAAGAGGCTACAGTCCTTCTCAGATGCGCGGATATCTTGAAGTTGATGAAAAAAAACTTGACGAAAGCTTAAAGTCAAATTTGAATCAAATAAAAAATTTGTTTGGCTACGATTCTGACGGAGACTTGGTTATTGACGATGGAATCGGATACAAGATTGACAGGCAGCTTACTTCCTGGGTTCAGTCAGGCGGGATAATTTCTTCAAAAACAAATTCGCTTGAAACGCAAATAAAAAATTCAAATTCAAAAATCACACGGCTTCAGACCCAGCTGGACAGAAAAGAAGCTGAACTTAAACGGAAATACGCAAACATGGAAGGCACGCTGAACAGCCTTGAAAGCCAGCAGTCCACAATGCAGAATTTTTCAAACCAAAATAACGGCAGAAACAGATAGGAGAAAATCATGGAACTTTTTGTAAACGGTGAAAAAATAGACATTACGCTTGAAGATGAAAAAACAGTCGGCGAAGTTTTAAAGTCATTTGAAAAAGAAGCAGAAAAAAGCGAGGCCACAACAATCGGCATTTTTCTTAACGGAAAAAAAGTTCTAGCAGATGATTTTGATAATGCCTCAAAAACTCCGCTTGAAGAAAATACAAAAATCGAGCTTACAGTTTTAAGCAAACAGGACGTAATCGATTCCCTTGGAAAATCAAAAGACAAATTTTCTTCGCTTGCAAAAAAGCTTCCAGAAGTTCCGGTCGCGCTTCAAGGCGGAAAAGACAAAGAGGCAAACACTGTAATAGCTGAACTTGCAGAAGCAATTGACGACTTTTGCCACACAGCGGCTTTGAGCGCATTGTTCCCGGAAGTATATTCAAGCATTGTAATAGACGAAAAAAGCGTTACAGAATTTTTTGAAGAGTTTGCGCCGCTTGCAGCGGATTTTGAGCAGTCACTTGAAACAAAAGATACTGTAACTTCAGGAGACTTGTGCGAATACGAAATTGCGCCGCGTCTTGAGCTTATTGCAAAGGCTATAGAGGACGGCCTTAAAAAGTAAATATCATGGACACAGGCTCACCTATTGAAGCACGTCTTGCTTCAAGCGGATTCGTATATTCTTTTGTCGCTTTTTTTGTTGTTGCAGCTATAATTCTTGCGGTTTTGTATTTTTTATATTTAAAATACAAGGCGTTTATAAAATCAAAACAATGGATTGAAGCAAACAAGAACAGAGAAACAAAATTTTCAGATGTAAGAAAAATTGCGCATGAGGCAAACCTTGACAGCATAGAAAAAAAACTGTTATGGAGCATCTGCAAAACACATCATGTGCGCAACATTCAGTTTTCTTACCGCTCAGAAAATGAAATGCAAAATCTTTTTAAATCCGAATTTCAAAGAATGAATTTGCAAAATCCGCGGAACGAAGAAAAAATTTCAGTTTTGTTTTCATTAAGGTATAAGCTCGAAAAACTTTACGACAGAAAACATTCCATAACTTCCACAAAATATTTAAGACCCGGGCAGCAAATAAGAGTTTTAGATGAAAACCGAATTCCGCATGACGCGACAGTTCAAAAGAATACGCCGGAAGGTTTTTATGTAGAAATTTCCGCAGAACTAAAAAATTTTAAGCCAAAGCCTCTTTCAAAGTTTATGATAAATTTTTCTTCTGCAACAGGAATGCTTTACCAATGCGTTGTAATAGCGGCACGCTACGAAGACATTCCAAACGGAAAAGAACTTCTTCTTATAACGCATTCTTCAACGCTAAAACTAATCCAAAAGCGGATGACAAAGCGGCAGGGAACAACCATTGAATGTCTTTTTTCCGCAGTAAAGGAAGTAAAATCCGGACGAAAAACAAAATTTGAAGTTCAGCAAAAAAAGTACACGGGAACATTTATTGATATTTCCGCAGGCGGATGCAAAATTTCATGCGGGCTTCCAATTTCAAAGAATCAGTACATTCAGCTTTACTTTAAGCTTCCTGGAATCATTGAGCATCAGGCGCAAGGTCTTATTATAAAGTCAAAAAAATCCGTGGATGAAAAAACATTTGTGCTGTACATTAAATTTACCGATATTAATATAGCTGCAAGAAATGATATTTATGCTGCGATTTATGATTATTTTTGAGCTTGGAATTTGATTGCATTATGAAAGTTTTAGAAATAAATTCGATACAAAAAGAAGACGGATACATTTACTACATTCATCACTACAAGGCGATTGCAAAAGTAGAAGTTTTGTCTTCAATTATTTCAATACCAATAAGTTTTACTGTAGAAACAAATCCACTTGGAATAAGAACAGTTGAGCTTGATCCGCTTCCGGCTAAGCTTGACTATCCAGTTATTCCTATAACAAAAGCAATCAAGGCTCTTATTGATAAAATGGCGCAGGAAGGTTCTCTTCCGCAAGTTTAATGGCATCGGGTAAAAAATGATTTTCCACACAAAGTCTTCAATTGAAACAATCTCACTGGGAGAAAAAATCGGCTCTCTTTTAAAGCCAGGCGACATTCTTGCAATGACTGGAACTCTCGCAGCCGGAAAAACCACAATAACAAAAGGAATCGCAAAATCCCTTGGAGTAAAAGACAATATAACAAGCCCCACATTCTGCCTCGTAAGCGAATACGAAGGTGAAAAAATGCCTTTATACCACATGGACGTTTATAGACTTGAAGGCGAAGAAGACTTTGCAAACCTGGGTGTTGAAGATATGCTCTACGGAAACGGAGTCTGCATAATTGAATGGAGTGAAAAAGTAAAAAAAGAGCTTCCCAAAAAGTCTATCCTTGTTGAAATCACACCGCAGGAAGACGGAAGCCGTAAAATAAAAATTGAAAACTGGAACAACGGAAAAATCGACTGGAACGAGGAATAAAATGAAAGCTCTTGCAATAGACTGCGCAGTTACAAAACTTTCTGTAGCCGCAAAAAATGAAGGCAACACAATAAAACTTACACTCGATATTGGAATGAAGCAATCTGAAAAGCTTCTTCCTGCAATTGACTATGTAATGAAAGAAGCAGGACTTTCTGCAAAAAACCTTGACTACACAACCGTTACGCTTGGTCCAGGAAGTTTTACAGGACTCAGGCTTGGTCTTAGCGCGCTCAAGGCAATCACTCTTTCAGACAATGTTCCGCTTTATGGAATTCCTTCCTTGGAAGCATACTCTTGGCCTTATAAAAAAGCGATTGAAACAGTTCTTCCTGTAATAGAAGCAAAAGAAGATGAGTTTTTCTATTCATTCTATATACGCGGTGAAAAAATCAGAAACGAAGAAGATTCAGGAATTGAAGAAATCTTAAAACAAATTGACGCGGAAAGTTCTGTTCTTGTTTGCGGACCTGGAGCAAAAACATTTGTCGAGCGGACAAACGAAATAACACCGCTATATTCCCTTCATTGCTTTTGTCCGGAAAATGACTGCTGCGAAAGTCTCTTTGAAATTGCAGAAAAAATGATTGCGGAAAAGAAAGAACCATTAAAAGACTATGACGGTCCGCTGTATGTAAGAAAAAGCGAAGCTGAAATAGTCCTTGAATCAAAAAACAAAAAATAATATTTTTCTAACAAAAAAAATCAGCCAAAAAGTTTTCCTAGGCGCTCCATTGAAATCTGCGAGGCAGCGGCTTTGTTTTCCGACTGGATTGCTTCAAAAACTTCCTGCCGGTAAACTTTTACATTGCTAGGAGCTTCCACGCCGATTTTCACTTGATCGCCTTTCACATCTATCAGCGTAATAACAATATCGTCTCCTATACGGATTTTTTGATCTATTTTTCTTGAAAGGATAAGCATTATTTTGCCTCCTTTCGTTTTAATGCTTCAAGAATATTGTGCTTTGTTGTGTACTTTGAGCCGTCAAGAATAGCCTGCATACACTGATGATTTTTCTTGTTAATTATAAGAGGTCCCTGGAAATTCGCAGTTACCGCGCTGCCATCATCAGGAACAGTTACAATTGTAAGAACCATTACATCAGCAGGATCTTTTATGCCGATTTTTAAAAGCTCGTTGTCATCAATTTCAGCTTCATAATCATCTGTAATTAAAAACGGATCTATTAAAAGAAACGCAAGATTTTTTTCCTGAAGTGACTGAAGCCACATAAGCGGCTCATACTCACTGTCCACAAGAGCAAAATCCGTATATTCTTCAAAGCCAAAAAGCCCAGAAGGTATAGAAATCAACCTATCGTTGGAAATTTCAACACAGCCTTTAGTTTTTGTTTCTACCAGCATAAATAATCCTATGAATATTTTTAAATACTAAAATCCTAGCGCATATAATTGAGCAGAGTGCTTGAATACATTTTTCCAGCATTGCTCATTGTTGCCTGGTTGACATATTCCATCATCTTTAAATCTGTTATGGCTTCTGTCAAATCAATATCACCTTCTCTGCTTACAAGCTGAGTAACATTCACATTGTTTGTCTTTGAACGCTCAACATTATTCATTGCACGCTCATAGTCGCTTCCTGACTTTGCAAGGCGAGTTGTAAGATTGTTGATTCCATAGTCAAGAGTTCCAATCACGCGGCTTCCAATTGACTCTTGGTCTCCCTTGAGCATAGAATCACGCAGGGCAATAACAGCGTCAAACAAAGAGCCACCGGAAACTTTTACAGCGGAAGTGTTCACATTGTAAGGCGGAAACTGGCTTGAATCTTCAATCATTCCCATGTCTGCCAATGCGCTGCCAGTTTTATCTTCCATCCAAACCTGATGAGAATCTGTAGTAGAAAGCGAAAGTCCTTGGGAAACAGGATCGATTGAAGCTTTTACCGCAATTCCAGAATTGTTAATTTTTGCAGCAACAGCATAAACATTGTCGCCAGATTTTATAGTAATATCTGCACCGTCAATATTTATAACAGAATCTTCCAGCGCCTGCCAAGATGTCAAATCACGTTGCCCTATAAGATGCTGTGGTTCTGCCCAAAATGTTTTTGTTCCGCTGTTGTCAATCTGAAGATAAGCGTTTTCATCAACTTCGATTTTATTAATTCCGTTGTTTCCCTTGTAATTTACTTTTTCAATAAGAGCCTCATCGGAGCCTGGAATATTTCCCATTACAACATCGAAGGCCGCGCCCTTTGTTCTTGTTCCGGCAAAAAGAGTGTTGCCGTCCGGACCTACAGCATTTGCATTCTGAATCATTTCCTTTAAAAGCTCATTGACTTCAACAGCCATGTTTTTCAAGTCATCTCCAGTATAGGTTCCGTTTGCTCCAGTAATAGCAAGTTCTCTGACACGGTGCATAATCTGCAAATTCTGATTTATATAGCCTTCCCTGACATTCATCTGATCCGCAAGAGTCTGCGCATTTTTTTCAAACTGATTCACACGTCCCAAGTAAGACTGATAACGCACAAGATGTCCAGCCGCAATCGGATCATCACGAAGGCTTCCGATTCTGCTTTGAGTTCCAATCTGGCGGTTCTTTATTGCCTGATTCACTTCCTGTTTTCTAAGCTGGTACTGGGTATCTGTATTATTAAATTGTGAGCTGATTCTATGCATATTCTACCTCGTTTCTAAAATAACTTAAACTCCAAGACGGTTAATCAACGTATCAAGAAGCTCATCCTGCACCGAAATAAATTTTGCAGCAACATTATATCCATGCTGAAACTTTATTATATCGGCAAGCTCTTCATCAATGTTTACACCAGAAATACTGTCGCGCAAATCCCTTAAGTCACCCATTATTTTGTTTTGAGTTGCAAGCTGGTTTTGCGCCTGCTCACCTTTTAACCCAACGTTGGTTATAGTATCAGCAAAATAATCATCAAATGTGCGCTGGCTTCCAATCATTATTTTTGTATTTCTGATTGCAGCCATTTCCACTGCCGCTCTTCCATCGCTAGGCTCTGCGAATCCCTGGGAATTTTTAAATGCGGCTGCCACGCTTGAAACATCATTCTGAATAAGTCCGTTTACTTCGATATATGCAGACGGATTCAAAACTGGAGAAACCGCAAACTGCGCTCCTGCAAGAACATCAACCGCATTCGCACGGTTAAAGTCATAAGCATTGTCCGCGCCGCTTCCCTGCAAAATCCCTGAATACCCCGTAAGAAACATTCCAGAATCTTCAACATGGCGGATAACAAAGTCAGGATTTTCCATTCCTTTAGAAGAAGTTGCTTTTAAAACAAGACAACTGTTTCTGTCTAGATAAGCCTTTACCTCTCCGTTGGAATCATTGATTCTGTTAATAACATCTTCAACTGTGTCTGTTGAAAAATAAGCAACATCAATATTTCCACTTGCGCCGTTAATTGTCATTGTTCCAGAAAGACCAATCTGCTCCTGCATCTTAAGCGCATTTGTTCCTGTCATGCGGAAAATATACGAAGTGTCTTCCACACCATCGCCATTTCTGTCATAGTTTCCGTTTACGTTTTCCACAAAATCATGCTGAACAAAAAAATCCAAACCTGTTGTATTGTTCTTTCCAATGGCATTCCGGTGAACATCATTCACCAAATCTGCAAAGTTAAGAGCCATTGTATTTAAAGACTGAATTTCTGTGCGGATATCCTTGTCGCGAAGCTCTACCAAAGCTCCGAGTGTTCCGCCATGAAACTCCGCGTCAAGCTTTGTATCAGACCACATAAGTTTTCCATAGCCGTTATTGTCAAGCTGACCGACAGTTTCTATCTGACGCGCAAGGCTTCCTTGGACAATAATCTGCCCGTCTGTATGAACCATAAATTCATCAGGATCTTTTTGAGTAACAGTAACATTAATAAGAGATGAAAGTTTTTCAACAAGCAAATCGCGGCGGTCCATAAGATCATTCGGATTGTCCCCAAGACCTTTGCTCCTTACAATTTCACCATTTACAGAAGCAATCTGGCGCGAAAGATCATTCACCTGCTTTACAACAGCCTCAATGTCGCCGTTTATCTGGTCTCCAATTCCACGCAGACTTTTGTACTGCTGCTGAATTGAATTTGTCAAAGTCTGTCCGCGCACAACAACAGCAAGACGAGCCGCATCGCTTTCAGGATAAGTAGAAAGTTCCTGCCAGCCCTGCCAGAACTTATCCATGTTTGTTCTTACAGAAACATCATTAGGCTCATTGTAAACAGATTCAATCATTGAATAATATTTGTCGCGTGTTTCCCAGTAAGACTCAACATTCTTCTGCTCAACAATGCGGCTTTCCAAAAGCTCGTCTTTTATTCTGTTTATGCTTTCAACATCGCAGCCCTGTCCTATCTGGCCTGGAACCATCGCGCGCTCCAAGTCAGGACGGTAAATAGGCTCAAAGGATTTTACAATGACACGCTGCCTAGAATAGCCTTCTGTATCCGCATTTGAAATATTGTGGCCGGCAGTCTGAATCTGAGTTGAATGAGCCATAAGGCTTCTTTTTCCAATTTCTATTCCTGCAAAAGAATTCGCCATAATTCTACGCTCCTTTTAAATGCTTCTATTTACAACAATGCTCTGTGCATAGTTTTTTCTCATTGTGCCGTTCGGGGAATAAATTTCGTTTCTCTGCTGAGATGCGCATTGATCCATGACTTCCGAAATAAATTTCTTTGTCGCGCTCACATATTTTGCAAGAGCGTCATTTTCAACTTTGCTTCTTGAAAGTTTTGTCTTTACGCGGAGAAAAACATCCTTTACTTCAGGATGAAAATAAATATTTTCTGAAACAGATGCGATTTTTTCACGGAACTTGTCAACCTTGGAAAATTCACTTCCAAGCTCGTTAATATTCAGGACATACTCTTCAAGCCCAGCCCAGCTGCGCTTTACAACACACTCGTGAATTTTATTCTGCTCCATAAGCATAGAATCAAGAATTCGTTCCTGTTCATTAAGCACACTGATCAATTCAATTTCTTTTTCTTCCGCCATAAGTTTTTCCTTCAAAAAGAAAGTTTCTATTTAATTTTCGGAATATAAAGATTTTTGTTTAGAGAAAAATTTAAAAGACTGAATGGCGACTTTTACACTTTTGTGTCATTATCAGGCTTGACCCGAAAATCCGTTAAAAATCTTCAATAGATTTCTGTGTCGTAGCACAGGAATGACAAGATGCAGAAAATAAAATTATCTTTGGCCGGAAAGCTCAATGTAAATCTGATCTGCAAGTCCCAAAGAAGCGTTTTTGGTAATCGATTCCGCCATATTGTCATACATCATGTCATCGTACATTTTGCGGGCATATTCGTTGTCTTTTCCGGCAAGACCTGTTTTTTGAACTGTATTGCGCATTGACGAAAGCATCATTTTGACCATGTAGTTTTCCATTTCCATGGACTGCGCATAAAGCTCGGAAGTCTTGTCAATTACGGGAGTTTTTCCGCTTGAAGTTTTTGAATTTGCGGCGAATCCCTGCGGGCGTGCTGACTTGTCAGAATCAGAAGTGAATGCTCCGTAGAATCCCTGAGTGTAGTCCCCATTCAGGCGATGGTTCCTGGCAACTTGGCTTGAAGAAACTCCTGACAAAGATGCTCCTTCAGAAATTCCTAATGCAGTTTTATTTTGCATTTCCTTTACGAGCGAAGAAAACTTTTTTGCTTCATTTTGAAGAACAGCAGAGTCGATTGCATTGCTTCCGTTAGACAAAGTGCCTGTTATTCCAGTTCCAGAAATTCCGTTTACCGCCATGATTCCACCTTATTTATATCTTCGGCATTTTGGAGTCAGAATTTTACAAGATTTTTATAGACAGCTGCTGGCTTTAGTCCAATCATGGAATGAGCGTAACCAGCTTGTTTCAAGCATTGACGCAAACTACAAAACCGCCTATGTTTATGGCCAAGACGGATAGCGGAGCAACAAGTATACGCAGAATTCCGAGACGCTCTACTTTAACAAGATGTGGACGCACCATACAGACAGCGGCAACAATGTCTACGGCGGACAGACTGCAAAGAATATTTATCTTGGGGACACTAGAATCGTCACAAAACTAAATTCTGGACACGAGCCAACATACAATGAAGAGTATTACAAGCAGTACTACTATCATAGCGACCACTTGGGAAGCGCGAGCTTAATAACGGATTACAAGGGAGATGAGTACCAGAGAATCGAGTACACCCCCTTACGGCGAGACCTGGATTGAAAAGACTTCAAACACAGGGCTTGAGTACCAGCCTTACAGGTTCACAGGAAAGGAAATTGACGAGGAGACAGGTCTGTACTATTATGTAGCGAGGTATCTTGACCCTAGGTACTCAAGGTGGATTTCTACTGACCCGGCACTGGGTGAGTATATTCCAAGTGCTGGAAAGGATATATCTAAATTACCGAGTGAAGGAATTTACAATCCATTCTCCCAAAGTCTGTTCAACTACTCAAACAACAACCCAATTAAGTATGTTGATCCAAACGGGAAAAATCCTGTAGCCGCCGCAATTGTTATTTCTGCAATACAGCAACTCAAAATGAAAAAACTGTAAATATTTTATTTGAATAACATGAGGAAAGAATGAAAATACATGAAATTGTAATACTAGTTATTATGTCAAGTCCGATAATGGCATTAAACTATAAAACTCGAAGTTTAGGCTATTTAGGATAACAATAATCATAAAACTCCATACAAAGGACTTTCAGCGAGCTCCCTGGACTGGAATACAAGCGTTACAGTGGGGCTGAGCGGAAGCGTCGGGGCGAACCTGATATAGAAAGTTACTTTGTTCAAATATAATTCTTGACAGAATAATGTTATTACATAATAATTACATTATAAGGAGGCATACAATGTTAGTTCCTGTAGTTCCTATCGGAAATTCTAGGGGAATACGGTTCCCTAAGCTTGTATTGGACAAGTTTCTCGTCAAAGATAAAATGGATATGGAAGTTACCGAGAAAGGCATCCTTCTTACTCCTGTGAAAGATATTCCCCGTGCTGATTGGGCAGAGACCTTTTGTTCTATGCACGAAAACAAAGAGGATGTTTTGAAAGAAATTCCTGAATCAGGAGATTTTGAATGGGAATGGTAGTAAATCAGTATAATGTCTATCTTGTGAACCTTGATCCGACCGTAGGGCATGAAATAAAGAAGACGCACCCATGTCTTGTTATTTCGCCAGATGAGATGAACCATAACATTGATACAATCATTGTTGCTCCAATGACGACAAAATCTCATTCATATCCAACAAGAATTCCAGTAAAATTTGACGGAAAGCAAGGTTGGATAGTCATGGATCAGCTAAGAACAGTTGATGGAATCCGGCTTGTAAAACATTTGGGAAAAATAACAAAAAAAGAAGTTTCAGAGGTAAAAAGAGTTATAAAAGAAATGCTGGTTGACTAAACTTTTAATTTTTGTACTTTCGGTTAGCGATTGTAGTGGCTCGCCTTTAGGCGAGTTCTCAAGCAACCGAAGGTTGCGGCGAATGAAGCGAACAGCGGAACCACGGAAAGCGCGACCTGCCTTTAGGCAGGAAACCGCCAAAAAAGGAAATTATACCAGTACGGACAAAGAACGCGCATAGATTACGGCAATGGAACATTTACAGAATATAATTACGACCCTGCCCGCAGATGGCTTGATACCATAAAGACTGAGAACAAATGGGGGCAGAGTTACCAGAACATAGCCTATAGTTTTGATGCGGCGGGCAACGTACTTGGCTATAAGAACGACTGCCTTGACTCCGTGACAGGAAACTACAAAACGAAGCAGACTTACAGCTACGACGATTTGTATCAGCTTATAAAAGTGAGCGGCGAGACTACATATAACCCCTACCAGTCCAGCGCGCCGGAATTTGTCTCTGCCTACTCGCAGAGCTTCGCATTTGACGAGGCAGGACTTGGCAACATGACTGCTAAAATCTCTACAGAAACTGTAGCACCGCAGAAATCAATCGGCGACAATCTGAACTACAGCTTTGCATACAATTATGACGAAAATTACGCACACCATAAAATTATCGATATGCATAAAAGTCTCTATCGCGATGCTTAAACTGATTAGCTTCGAATACATATGATTTAAGATGACTTACATGATAAAAACCACAATTTTTACAATAGTATTTGCGCATGGGTTTGTATTTCTGTCCTACTCCCCAGCTACTGTAATTATGGCGTTTACATGCATTTATGATGGTTCCAGCTTCCCTTTCGGTATAGCAAATTTTGCGCTCCTGGAAACAAATAATGTCGTTTTGACTCTGGTCTTTCATATTAATCCTCCTGATACTATTACTAGTACCAGGAATAAGAGGAGTTGATATTTTTTTGTAAAAAAAGTAATTATTTATTCTTCTTCGTCTGTTTCTGATGTATATTCATCATCATCTGGATTTTCAGAAATTGCACTTTCAATTCGTGGCATTTCCGAAGAATTCTCGCCATCTAACCAAGACAACAGATAGTCAAGAAATGGATTTTCATTCTCTGAGTCATCAATTGTAAATTTAATCTGTCTAGGGACAAGTACTTTTTCTTTTCTTTGTAACAACGAATAAATATCCTCTACCAAGTCAATAAAGCGTTTCATTTCTGATTTAAATGGGGAAAAAATATTTCTATACTCATCTCCAAAATTACGCGCCATAATTAAATTACATAATAATTCGAGATAATACCTTGTTGGATTCAGAACTCGATTTGTTAATTCACAATCCCTGATATTTGATAATTCGTTAACCAATTTCAAATATATCTTATTCAAAATCAAAGAGATTTTTTCAGGAGATATCTCTCTAAGTAGGTTTTCTCCTCTCCACAAGGAAATACATAACGCCTGCAATTTAAAAGAAATTAAGTATTCGTTTTCTATATTAACTGCTAACAACCAATCAAAGAATTCTTTTTGTTTATCGGTTTCTGCATTACCAATAAAATAAGCAACTTCAAATAATTGTTGCTCTAATACTCTCCAATGAGTATTTTCAAAGTCCAATTCCTCAAAAAAGTTTATATCAAGCCATTTCGATGTTATCTCTATTGCATCCTTATGCATGAAACATGTTTGCAAAAGAAGTTCATCCCAAAGCAGTGATTGTTGACATATGTTATCGTTATTCAGTAATACTTCTATTACTTTCTTTGCATTATCCACAGCGTTTGTAAACCCTTCAGGGACATCTTTTCTCTCATGAACAGATAAACTGGAGTTCCAGATTTGTATAGCAGGAAATCTTAAACTTCGTCCAAATGATGTAATTTGTTTATTACTAAGGGTGATACCAGGTGTTACTCCGAAAGTCCTATATACCTTGTTAACATCTTTAATCAAAGGTTCTCGTTTTGTATTTAATGAAAAAGAGATTAAATTATCAATACGAATCTTCTCGGTAAAACTATGTAATTGAGCTTTATATACTTTTGCATATTCGTTCTGAGCTATTGAAACAGAAAAAAAGAAACCATGATTATCTTTTTCGAACGAAGTTTCCGATGGAACACGACAAGTATATCGATGCAATTCATTTGGTCTATTTTCAATGAAATCAAAAATACTTTTAATTCGGTTGAAATTCTTCATCTGCCAGTCTGCAAGATCACGAGATTCAGCTGTATACCCATCATTCCAATTTACAAACTCACTCCAAGAACGGATAGGAGGGAAATTTGGAACCGGAAATGCATTCTCATCAATTTTGCGCCATTCAACTTTTGCACGAATTAATTCTGAACTATTTACTGGTACAAAATACAATTCAAAAGGATGTTCTTCACCATATATATAGTACATCTCTAGCTTACATTCGGTATTTTTCTTTAATGGGAATGCAGAATTGCTTAAGCAAGCCTCATATCTAAGAGAGTTTACAGCTCCTTCTCCACCTCGACTCAAACGAAAATGGTAAGTTTTTACATTCTTATTAAGAATAAATTTTTCTGGAATATCAATTCTTTGCCTTTGTCCCCGAATTGGAAGAACTGTTTTCCCATATGTAAGATTACTTCCCGAACGTTTTCCATTCTTAAGATAAGTCATCTGAAGAACTGGAAGATGTTCACTCCACATAGGAATCTCTTTAACCATTTCCTGAATATGTGCACAGAAAGCAACTCCGTCGGACGCTTCAAATGATTTGTTGAAGAAGAACCAGTTATCAGCTGGAAGTTCCAAACGAGCATTCTCAATTGATTTCTGTCCAGAAATAATAACTATCTTTCCCGCCTTTTCAATTCCCTCTGTTTCAGAAACTGTTGATTTAATATAATCCATAACTTTTGAAGGATTATAATTTTCTATAATAACAGAAGGATGATGTTCCCACCTGATTCCATAAGGAATTTCTGAATAATCACTCAGTTTAAGTACTTTCTGATTATTTAATTCAAAGGTTGTCTTAGCCTGTATTGGAGTAATAGAAAAAACTGAATTATCATTACTCTTTTCTATTACAAAAGCAAAATCGTCCTCACTTAGTGAAAGGTCCTTAAACTCTTCACTTTTATGAAAAGCGAACACCGTTCCAATACTACTTGGCACAGGATTTGCATTTGGAAAAACTGTATTTGCAGTTGAACGGATTCTACTTAATGAAAAGTCTTCTAAATAGTCTGGTAAAAGATAATACAGCGTATTTGTGTTATAAAAGTCACGAATACTATTCATGAAATCATATGCTGCAGAAGACAATTTTTCTTCTGATAGCATATGCTCTTCTGAATCAAAGAAAACATCTTCAAATGAAACAGTCTCAATTTTAATATCATTAACTCTTTCAGAATAAGAGGCTGGAGAGTTAGATGTTTCAAGGTTAATCCAATCCGTCTCTGTGTTTGCAGTCCAGAATTGACGGATTAAACTTGTAGAAAAATCTCGGCTTTCAAAATTGTCAGTATTTGAAACAGAAACAGATTTATATGGGAATTCTGAAAAATTAATTGCAGTATATTTTTGTTCTTCCTCAAAACCTGCTGGAATTGTTCTATTTTCTGATATCTTATCTATTGAGTTAGCCAATTTTAGAGAAACATTATCTGCATCAGATAAAGTTACAAGAGCTCCTGGCATTACTTTATTCTCTATGATAAGTTTATCAAACTGTATCTCGATTATATGCTCTTTTCCTTCTTTTGGAATTACAGTTATTTTATTTGAATTTATTTCAAGAGCATATTCTTCAGCTTCTACCCGTACACAATTAGCAGATTCAAACGGAATATTGCAAATCTCAAATTTATTGTAATCAAATTTAAGTGGAGACTGTAAGATTTTACTTCCCTTACTCTGAAGAATTGATAGTGTCTTCCAGAAGATATATACCGACAAAAGTCTATCTATATCATTCCAGTCATTAAGAATCATTTCATCTAAATCCAATAAGAACTGCCAGCCTCGCCAGATTTTTCTATAATTCTTATCATGGAGAAGAATATTGTTTGGAGGAAGATTCTGCCATTTTCCAATACGCTCTGCTTCTTCACTTTTCAACCAGCGTCGAATTACGGAATAGAGTCTGGATAAAGTAGAATCTTCATTTTCTAATTCATCAAAACACTTCTGACGTTCATCCAAAACATTTACCAGTCTTATCAAATACTTTTTTAAGAGTCGATTTTCAAGAGTATCCGCACCTTGCTCTCTTTTTACAGCAAGAATTGTTGGCTTCACTGCAACTTTTTCTTTTACCGTTCTTCCTGGTCTTCTAGAAATCTCCATTATTCCTGCAGAATCTATTTCACGAGCCTGATAGATATTCATTCTTTCATGAGAACGAATAATTTCATTTCTTGGACTTTCAAGCAGATATAAAAGAGACCGTCTATTGTAAGATAAACTTTTATATAACCAATCAAACTTATTATTATTTGTTTCCTCTAATTCTTCTTTATTAAAAGGAATTACTCCTGATACTTTATCCAGAAAGGATGTAATATCGGATAAAAGAGGGTCTCCTGTATTTGGATCAAATTTTAGAACCGAAAAAAACCAGTTTCGTAGCTGAAGCAAAAGAACAGCTTTTGGATTCTTTCCTTTGAGAGAATCTAGAAATATCTGATAATCAATAGTTCGTTTATCTTCTAATAAGAGCATTGTTTTTCCATTAATTACTTTGTAGAAGTTTCATTCAAATATTCTGAAGTTACCCAGAGGAACTGTCCATCACCAAATTTGATTGCATTATCGAAATCTTTAGCAATATTCACAGAATGGCCTAAGTTCTTGAAGTTTTCAATACTAGTTCGGATTTCATCCAAACATTTTTTTGATTCACCACGAGTTTCAATACCTCGAAGCTTTGGCATAATCTTCTGAACAAGCTGATCTTCAAATGCAGGGTCTATTTTTTTTGAGATTTCCTTTATAAAATCTTCATCTGATAAATTCTTTGGACGGCAAATGAATTCTTCTCTGACATCTGGATAGTTCCAAATATAGTTCTCAATTGATTGCCAAACACGATGACCAATTGCACGACCAATATTTGAAATCGATTTATTAATCTTCTCTACTAATTTTTTATAAGGAGTAATTATTTTTTCGGTTTCAACCACCTGCTGATCATTAAGAATAAGTTTCCATGAGTTCCATGTTTCAACAGAAAGATACCTTTCTTCTGGTTTTACATTACGATTCAAATTAAGACGTCGTTTGAATTTGTCAGGTCTAGGGAAGTTAATAACGATACCACGGTCCAATACTTTATCAGAAAGACTCTTTGTTGTTTCATCCTGATTCATGGTCCCAACCCAAAGTACATTTCTTCCCATTGGTAATGGATAAGCATCTGTACCACCTAGTTTGACAGCAAGTGCTGGAAATTGAGAGTCTTCTTCTTTCTTTCCACGGCGCTCTTCCAATTTACTTAAGAACTCAGCAAAGTATTGTTCTATGTGAGCAAGGTTCATTTCGTCCAAAAGCACAATATTCATCTGTTCTTTTAAGCTGCATTTATATTCTTCATGTTTCTCGTTTTTTTCACAATTTGCTGTCTGAGTCTGAACAAGATATTGCAACAATGGCTGTGCCTCGAACTTACTTGAAACAGTATTATAGTAACCAAGCATTGCTTCCTGACTATCCCAGTTAGGCTGAACTGGTATATTCAGACAGTTAATTCCTCCAAATTTTGCATATAACTGAGGAAGCTCAGATTTACCTGTTCCACTGACACCAGCCAAAACAGCTAAAGGTGACCATTCGGCTGTTTTCAAAGCTGTGTGGAATGCCTTTAATATACGAGGATTAAATTCAAGTCCATATTCTTTTATTCTTCTGCTTACTTTATCGAACCATTCCCTTTCCTGTTCAACAGATTCATTTGCAACTGAAGCAGTAGTATTGTTTTCTTCTGACTCTCCTTTCCCTGCTATTGTGGTATCTGGAGAAGATGTGTCTTCATCATAATCGATATATTCATCCTCATCATCTTCCTGAATACTTGTTACTTCAGCTTTTGTTTCGGCAAATAAGGCTTCTTTTCTAATTTTTTCCTCTGTGAAATTCTCATGAGGAGCCATGATTGTTTTTATCTTGTCACCGATAAAGGTCTCTTTTTCATACAAATCTCTATAATGCTGCAGAGCCTCAGTTAATTCAGCATTCAAAGTATCAAGCTTCTGATTGCTCTCTTCCAAGATTATCTTATCCCGTTCAAGGGCCATAATAGTAAGTCTGTCATGTTCCCCCAAGAACATACTGTTTTTTACTTTTGAAAGTTCCTGATTTAATTCATCTCTTTGATCTGAAACTGTTTTAAGTTCAATATCTTTTTTAGCAATCTCATTCAAAACATCATCTGGATATGAGGCAAGTTCGCGTTCGAAATCCGTCACTTGTCGTCGGAGACTCTGGATTTCTGTAAGAATAACTTCGGGTTCTTTTCCCCCAAAACGTGTTTTAATTTCATTAAAAGAATTTATCTGTGTCTCAAGATCTGCTCGTTCCTTACTAAGACGGTCATGTTCTTGCTTATAATTATCGAGTCTGGCTGTTAATTCTCGAATTTGAGCATCAGCAAGTTCTCGTGCTTTTTCATCAAGCGACTGTTCTTTATTTAAAACATTTTGTTTTGCAGCATCTAGTAAATCTTTATTTATTTCATATTCTCGACGTTCCTGATCTAATTCTTCCTGATTACTCCTCAGGCGATTTTCATCCTCCCGAAGCTTTCTTTCCTGTTCTGCCAAAAGATTTCGTCTTTCAAGAAGTTCTTCATCTGTTTCCTGAATTCTTTTATTGGTCTGTTCAATAAGTTTTGCTTCATGTTCTGCTTCCATCTGTTGATGTAATGAATGAAGATTTTCGCCATATTCTTCTTGTTTTTTTAGAATTTCCTGCGAATAATTCGTAATCTTCTCTTCAATTATTCTATCTGTATCCGCATTTCGTTTTGCAAACTCAGACTCGGCTTCCCGTCGTTTTGGTTCAAAATCAATTTTCGCTTTATTTAATTCGATTTCTTTATCATCAATATACTTTTCTCTTGAGTTTAATTTTTCTGAGATTTGTTTTTTTGTTTCTTCAAACTCATGTTTTGCTATTTCGAGATTGCTTTCTTGTACATCCAGCAATTCTGCCTTGTAATTCAAAGCTTCTTCTTTCTTCTGCAGTTCTAATTCTTTCTGCTTGTTGACCTTGTTTTTACCAAACAATCCCATTCTATCACTCCTATTCGATGAAATTTAAAATCTCTTTTATTATATAAGTGTAGATATTTTTATAAGTTGATACTTCTTCTGAAGAATATTCTCTCACGTCTTTATGACCACGTTGTTTTAAAAGCTTATCTATATCTATGAACATTTTTGGATGTCTAGATGCTATATCCTTTAACTCACTCTCACCTGCCAAAAGAATAAAACCAATTACAGCTGCACCCAATGTATCACAAGCTCCACATACAGCTTTATTAACTCTCCTATAATTTACTGTATTAAGAGATTCAGGTAATACACCAGAAGTTAGGTAAAATCCTGCATTTTTACATTTTTCTGATGCATATTTTGTATTTCTTTGTTCTTTAACAGGCGGATTCACTCTTCTTAATATAGATACAATACTTTCGTCAAATAATTGTTGTATAACTGAACAAATACTTCCAACAATATATCTTTGTTCATTAAAACTCATACTACAATTTATCATTTGATTAACAATATTCGAATTTAATGAATTAATTGTAGAATTGCCAAATGTTTTATACAATTTCAACTTTGCATTAAAACGCTGATTATATTTTGTAGAGAATTTCTCATATTCAACATCTTGGATTCTAAATCCAGAAATTGCTTTAATATCATCTTCTAGTTCAGGACAAAGTATTGTCGAATAACTAAAAACTAGATTCATATACTTTGAAACAATTTCATATTTTATTTCATTTGCTGCAACTCCTGATCCATGAGCTATATATGTTTTATCACGTAACTCTTTTAATGATAATAATTGAGAAATAAAATCTGGATGTTTCTCACAAAGATAATCCAATGGCGTTTCATCTTGCGAATTAGCATAAGCTAGCATAAGACATAGAAGTGGCGCAAATTCTGACTGGCCACCATCTCTCATTTCTTTAATTTTTCCCCTATAAACTTTTAAGGATTGCTTTTCTTGTTCTATCAGTTCAAATCCAAGAGTTTCAGCTAATGGATAATACAAAACAGTACTGGAATCTATAGCTTCTGTTTCAGAAAGCATCTGTTTATTCAGCATTCTTGCTTCTTCATCAGCAGCTCTTATTCTACTATCTTCTTCATTTGTATCATGATTATTCTGATAATGCAACTTCATCACATCTTCAAAGGCTGAATATAAATCATAAATGATTTGTTCTCCTTTCCTTTGAATTTCCAGACGCTCTGTCACACCCTCTTTTATATTCACATTCTTTATTGATTCAATTTTTTTATATGTTTCAAATAAAGGTTTCGATACACTCGGATAATTAAATCTTGGAACATCACTTATAGATTCCTCATTTTCAGCATCTTGCGTTACTGTTCCATTGTCAAATATCTTCTTTAACCATGGATTTTTCTCACAATTTGCTTCCCGAATGAAATCTGTATAAATATCTGATATTCCTACACCAGTAACATCAGTTGAATATATGTCTCCCGCAGTAGTTGCAAATGCACTTGTTGCAACTAATACGTATTCCTCTGTTTTTATTTCTGCTTTATTCGATGAGTTATTCAAAGGTATTTTATCTTCATTGTCAGCAAATTTATTAAATCGTCTTATAGCTCGTAAAATCAAAGCAGGTTCTGGTTTTGTGAACTTATTTCTTTCTATAATGTCTAGAGATTCAGGAAAAACCAGATCTGCTTTTGAATCTGCATTTCCAGGAAGAAAATATCTAACATATGGAGTATTCTCTTTGCCTGGAAAAATACCTTTTATAGAGTTCAGAGGTGGATTTACTTCTGCATAATCAAGAAGTTTTCCTGAGATTAAATCTTTCAAAATACAAACAACAATAGGTTCTGAATTTTGCTCTGATAATACTTTTTGTAAGCATTCAGTTCCTTTTTCTGTGATTTCGAAAGTATTAGGCTTCAGAAGTGTTTTAGAAACCAATCTATTTTGAATAAATTCAATTATTTCAGGTGTCATTTTCATATTAGATGACACTTCCGCTGTTGTTGTTATTTTACATTCAGCCAACCCCAACACAGTTCTTTCAAAAACATCCAGGAGCATTTTTGACGATTGAACTTCAACCCTATATAAAGCACAAGGCCATAATAAATTTGTAACAGTGTTTTTAACTATCGGGAACGCTGATTTAGTTGAATAATCGTCATTATGAATGATTTTTTGAAACATTCCTCTGTAATAATCGATAAAAGGATTATCTTTATTTTCCATAATTAGACTCCTACTCCACTAATTACATCTTTAGCACTGATTACTTTGCCAAACTCATTATTCTCGCATAGTTCAATGAAGGCATTTAATGCTGGTACTGCTTCTTTCGCAATCTTACTGGTAAACAACTTTTTATCCCCAGTAACTACAAGAACTTTTTTCTCACGACTCATACTTACGCATAATCGATTCTTTGACATAAGAAAGCCGAAAAGCCGCTGCTGCTCTTTTTCGCCCTCTTCTGAATCTCTCAAACATTTACATTTGTTATAAGCATTCGTATAAATTTTCTCAGAAGTACTTCGAACAGCACACAGAATAACTGCATCAAACTCCATTCCCTGGAAGGCATCTACTGTTCCTATCCTGATTCTTTCCTTCAATTCCATCTTTTCACCAAATTCATTTTCTTCAGATTTATCATCCGATTCAACAAATTTGTATTCATCAAGAAAATCACCATTCTTATTACATATTCCGAGATTATTTAATTCCTTTCTTACTTCAGCACATTGAGCAGAATAAAAACTAATTATTCCAAAAGTTTTCTTTTTTTCTAAATCACTATCAAGCCATTGTTTCAGCATTTTAGCAGCAACTCTAGCTTCTGCCGTTCTATAACGGCTTTTCATATTATTCTTTTGTTCTTTATAATCACCCTCATCATGAGGAACATCACACCAGACAGCAGCTTTTCCACTAACAAACGGTAACTTATGTGTGAATTTCTCTGGTCCCAAAGGAGAATCAAATCCTTCTCCATGGGGTTTATAGAAGCATTCACTTACAAAATTTCCCAATACTGGATGCATGCGGTATTGTTTATCCAATGTTATCTTTTTTGCTACTTCCAACTGATTAAATAATCTTTCAAAAGTACTTTCATTCAAATATTCGATTTCTTTTTTATTTGCTGTTGCTTCTTCCAGTTGCCTTTCAATTTCCTGATCTACTTGCTGCGGTAATTGTCTCTGATCACCAACAAGGATAATATGTTTTCCTTTTGCCAAAGGAATCAATAAATCAGGAGGAGCAACACGTGCAGCCTCATCTACAATTACATATTCATAAGGAGTTTCTCCAGTTGTATCTAATCCCATACCTCTTCTTGACTTAGATATTTCACTTCCTTCTACTTGCTGTACTGTAGCTGCAAAAACAGGATTATATTCTAGGAGCGTATTCCATACTCCTTCTGGATTTGTTCTCAGTTCACTAATAAAACTTGATAATACAGCATTCATTTTTTCTGCGGGATCTAAAGGATTGTTCTTTATTCTTTCTGTTACCTCATCAAGAATCTGATTAATTGCCAGGTTTTCTTTTCTTACGCGGAAATCGTTAGCTGGCAGATATTCATCAATAAGAAGTTCTTTATATTCTTCAAGCTCTTCGAGAAAATCAAGTGGAGCTTCCGGCACCCATCGACAAGCTTTTTCAAGAGCTGTAGAAATAGACTGTCCATTTTCCTTCAAGATGTCAGCTAATTCTAAAGCTCTGTATACTCCATCATCCTTAAAAGAAATTTCGTCTGTTCTAAGAGAATAAAGAGAACTAATAATCTGTTCATTTGAAAACGAATTCTCTAGTCTAGTAGAATCATCCAACAAAGCTTCAACTCGATCTATAATTGATTCAGTTACAAATCTAGGAGAGAGATTTTTTATTCCCATCAACAGTTTTCTTTCCATCTCTTGAGACGGAGATTTATGATAATCTAGAAATAAACTCTGAAGATTATATAAATCCATTGATGATTCAATTGCTGGATTTGATTTCTCAATTTCGTTAGCTTTCTTAATACTCCATTGAATTATACGATCCTCTGTATTTGATAAACTGTATTCGTCTTCCTCTCGAGAATGACCAAATTTAATTGATGGAAGAGAATTTACTGAGAGCCTGCGATTAATATTACTTACAGCATCATGCTGAAGACTGGTTACCAATATTTTTCCAGCAATTCTATTTCCTTTCTGGAAATCTTCATTAAGCGATTCAATAATTGCACAAATTACTGTTGTTTTTCCTGTTCCAGGAGGTCCCTGAATAATTGTCACATCAGGACTATTCAAAGCTAGAGACACAGCTTTTGCCTGATTAATAGTTGGCTCGTGTTCAAATATTTTATTCTGAACCTTTGCTGACATTTTTTTCTGACTTCGATTAATTCCTGGAACTGAAAGACTTGCAGACTCCTTCCCATCAAGAATTAAAGCCAACCCACTAATCTGACTTTTTCCTTGAACAATATTTTGTCGTGCGCGGCGTCTTCTTTCTACCTGAATTTGATCACCGAAAATTGAAAGAACAATAAATAAATCTCCATTGTCTCCTCGTTTTGGTACAGTTCCTGCTTTTACACTATTTTTGGTTTTAATATCAATGTAATCAGGACCAATAGAGACAATCTTCAAATTACTCCAAAGCTTTGTTTCCTTTTCCTGTTGTTTTTCTTCCTTCGAAGTGTCTTCTTGGGAAATCTTTTTATCTACATCTTCTTTAATCCAATCTTCATAAGTCATTGAGTAATTTTTCAAATAAGGAGGAAGTTCTTGGACTATATCTACTCTATCAAGATCTACAGACAGCTCATTGATATCACCTTTATTTGCACTATCTGAAAAACAGAATCGTAGTGTATGTGTATCTCCAATAGGTTCTGGCTTTCCAGATACAACAACATATCCAACCTTTCTAGATGATTTAAGAAGTCTTTCTCCAATCATATTATTATATTGGTCCCATTTTCCAATATAACTGCTACCATCCTTCAAGTCATTTTCAATTTCAATAGCATTTAAGCGGGAAATTGTTTCTGCACCTTTATCGTTAAATTTAATTTTTCCATGGAAAAGACATACAGAATTATCAAAGTTTCTTGGAGTTCTATTTTTTATGCCTTTAGCAAAAAAGTAAGTCTCTCCTTTATTTTCTGAGCGTTTAACTAAAAGTTGTCTGTTTTTACTTACTAAAGAAAAATCTCCTAATTCAGCCGACTCATTCTGGAAAGAGTTAATTGTCGCAGAAGAACCAACAAATAAATAAAAAGGATCTTCTTTTGAACCAATTGCGAATTCAAACTCAAAAGCTTTTCCAATTTCAAATAATGTCTTTCCTCTAATACCATTCTTTTTTGCTGAGATCGGATTATCTTTATCCAATAATTCGTCAGTCAAATTAATGACAAATTCTTGTTTTATTGTTCTTAATCCGCTGAAGAAAACAACTTCTATATCAAAGCTGTTATTAGATAGAGAATCTGTTATTTCAAATAAATTTGGGATTCCTGAAGAAAGTCGATTTTCTAAAGCTGGTAATTCTTCACATTTTGTGATTCTTACCATCTTCTTTAAGTCTCCTTTCATATCTAAAATATAAGCGTCAGGAATTCCATTGTCTCTAAAAATTTGACCTACAGAGACTCTTTTACCATCTTTCGCATTTAGGATATCCGGAGAATTATCTGAGTAAGGTTCAATACGACATTGGAAATGTTCACCATATCTTATTTCATTCAACTTCATAACTTATTCTCCAATAACTTCAATCCGAACTTTTTCGGACATAGAGTCTTTGTAAAATACAGTAAATACAGAACTCTTATTTAATATTCTTTTTCCAATGAGAGTTTTTTCTTTACCATCCTCAAATACAATATAAGGAACAATTGAGTCATTTAGTTTTATTATCTCAATAGTATTTTCCTTCTTTTTTATGCCAATAACAGGTTCATCACCGTTACCAATTCTAAAAGGTTCAAAGCATCTAGAAGGAATTTCAACTTCCTGCTCATCCGACAATTCATGAACAAAAATCGATTTCTCACCATTAGCCTTATTTGTTGTTACCTTCAAAATATCACCGGTCTTTCCAGAACAATAAGGGCATTCATCTCTTTCATCAGAATAGTAATATGTCATTCCACAAGAACTACATCTTATTGTCTTATCTGCAGCTCGTGCGAATGCAAGTGGCCATCGGTTTAATGGAGTTCTTAATTCTGGTTTTGTATGTCCAACTCTAAATGTATTATCAAATAGCACCATTAATTCAGGTGTTAAAAATAGTTCCATTACCTGTTCATAGCTACCATAAGAATTCGAATCATCTTCCTGATCAAAAATCCAAGGAAGCGTTCCATCATCCTTAAAATCACCATTATCTTTCTGCGCTTGAACTGTTACGGTCTTCGCCCAGTCATCATCCTCATTATTAATACCTATAACTTTCTCTCCTTTATATGGATGCATCATGGTAAGAATATAAAATGCTGCTACAGCAAAAGCGTAGGAATCAGAGAATATAGTTGCACCATTCTGACCATTAATAATCTCTGGAGCTCCATATCCTGGAGTAAAATATGTTTTTCCTTTTCCTGCAAAATTAATATTATCTGCATCAATTAGTCCACCAGAAATATTTTGATCTTTTTCCTTATACATCAAGTTTCCGGCAGAAATATCACCATAAACTAATCCATTCATATGCAAAGCAGCTAATAATTCAGATACTTTATAGAGAGCTTGAAGACGTGTTCTTAATCCTCCAGAAATACAATAATTGGCCCAGATTTCAGCATTTTCAACAGGTTTTCCCTCCTCATTACATAACCAAGAAGGGATTTCTTTTACTGTTTCTTTTAATTTTAAGAATGACTCAAAACTTTTCATTCCATTCATAAAAGTCATTACATAACCTGCATGACTTTTTAAAATAGACAATGGTTGTGACAGATTTATATCCTTTGGAATTGGAAGTCTTCGAATATTATTTAGGCGTTCAGAAATCTCTTTTATTACATTATGATCAACAACAGGTGATCCATTTGAGTCAATTGCAATTTTGACAGCTATATCCATGTCATCCTTTACATGATAAACAATTCCCTGACCACCATACCCAATTTCAGAGGAAGTATGGAATACCCTATTTTCCATATCAATTACAGTGAGACTTTCTTCTTCTGTGCTTTCTTTCATACTCATGCTCTATTCTTCCTACAAACAAAGACTGCAGTCTTATCATCACTATGTCTTGGAACAGGCCAATGTGATATCCAGTTTTTCATATCCTGTTTTATTTTATTACTACTTTTAGACAAATACTGTTCTGTCAATTCTGAAACAAATGTAACATCTGCACCTTTCTGTAAATCATCAGAGATTCCATCTGAACACAAAAAAACGCTTTTCAAGTCTTCAGCAGGAAGAGTTCTGATTATCCAGTCATCAGGCAATACTTCATATCTTAGTGATTTTGTCATGTTAGAAAACGATTCATCTTTTGCATCTGTCATCACAGTATTTTTTGATTCATCATCAAAAATACAAGAAATCATTCCATCTCCTAACTGGAAAAGGTAAAGAGTACTATTGTGATATACTGCCCCCAAAAAGGTTGCCGAACAATCTCTAATATCAAAAGAACCTTTCTGAATTTCACAAATCCAATTTTTTACAAAAAATGAACTAAAATCCTCTGGCGATTTATCTTGTCTAGAAATCCATTCTTTTGCTAACTTCACAAACAACCAGCATGCAGTTTTAGAACCAAAATCAGAATGAGCCTTACTTCCCAGCCCATCAGAAACTGCTGCAATAAAGCATTTCTTTGACAAGAATAAATAATGAGAATCCTGCATAGGTAATTTTTGTTTTATATGTAAAGGCCCTATGCATTCAGCACAAGCTCCTTTCCATTTTGTATTCCACATACCTTATATATCCTAAAAATAAAGTGATTCTACTGCAGCCGAAACTTCAAGAGAACTAAAAATATATTTGTTCTGCTCAGTAGCCATTAGATTTTCTGGAAAAAAAGATTTTCCATTTATGAGTCGAGAATCTGCACCAACCAAAATAATTCTAAGTTTTGAATTAGGATTATCCCTCAAATATGATGTCAGATTAGATTTATCTTCATTAGAAAAACCATCTGTTAAAAGCAAACATGCCCCTGTATTCAGTTTAATAAATTCGAGCAAAGTCTGTATTGAAGACTTTCCATTGAAATCAATACTTATACGTTCATCATTACCAGAAATTGACCTTATATCTTCTCCCCAAAGGAAAAAATTACAATCAATTCCTTCTAATAATTGTAATTCCCTAATGATTGATTGAATTATTTCGGGTTTCCCCATTGTATTCATGCTTCCTGATTTATCAATTATTATATTAATCATTCTCACATCCAATAATTTTCTTAATCTGTTCTATTAAGTCATCTCCAGAAACAATATCTACATTCGGAGTTTCCTTAATTTTCTTATCCAGAATATCTGAATCAAGTGCTTTAGAATACGCAAGTATTCCTTTTCCTTCTATTCCCCCATAATAACGAGCAATTGTAGATAGCTTTTCTATATGTTCAACCTCAGGCCGACCAGATTTACATTCAACGATAAAAAGTTGCTTACCATTTGTAAAAACAACATCCATCTCTTGATAGATATAATGGTCTGAATCAAACTCAGAGATAGCTTTATTAAAATCGACTTTTATTCCATGTCGTATATCAAGTAATTTTCCCTTTTCATAAAGTGGATATAGATGATTATATACATATTCTTCAAACCATCCGCCCTTGATGTATGTACTAAACTGTGTTTCATCTTCAAATGCATAATCCACAGGCCGTGTACTTACACTATAGGGGCCTTGTGCCAATGGCATAATCTCTGGATGCCAGGGGTCTTCTATGGAAAGTGAATAATAACATTCACTTTTATTCATTTCTTGAATATCTTTATATAGGTAATTAATTTTCTTTCTGGCTTTCCACATCTCATCGGTCATTGCAATTGCATTTTCATCATCTGCACCGGTACGTCCATAATCACAAATTCCAAGGCCATTACTATTTAACAAGATAAATGATTCAACTTTGGTAATCGGCTTTAACTCTTCAACAGCAAAATCATTTAAATATGTTATTTTAAGTTCTTTTCCACCAACATAAAAAGGAACGCCGCCAAGTTTCCGACATGCATTCATCGCCCCTGCATACATCAGTTTTGTTCCACCGGTCAAATTAAAACCGATTCTTGCATCCCATGGTAATTCAGTAGAGTCCTTAATTATTTTATCAAACACATCACTAGGATTATAAGGATCCGCTTTTATTTGTGAGAACTCACAACTCTCTGGAAGAAATTTTCTCATGCATTCTGCATCAAAATTTCCAGATGATACGAATACATGCTTTTTACAATTAAAATGATTTACACCTAACAATGCAGGTATTCTCTGTTCTCCAAACAAAGTATATATAACATCATAACTGTCAGCTTTGTTCTCGTCTTTTGGATTCGGATTCTGTTTAGAATTCCAGGCCAACCATTCCTTTGGAGGCATAATAGGTACTGGAGGTTTTCTTGGATCTGAGCTGGCAATAAGACGTTTTGAAAGCCCTGGAAACTTGAAGGCAGCCAGAGCCCATGAAAAAGCCATTAATGGAGTTCCAGGACTCAAGAAAATAGAAACACGACATTCAATTTGTAAATTTGAAATGTGTTGTAATGCTTGAACTGCTGCACTATAAATTCCTTCAGAATCATTGAGTTCAGAAAGTGTGACAGATATTAACCCAACCGAAACAGATTTTCCCATTTCGGAGATTTTTCCCTCAATAAAGTTTATGAAATGCTTGTGTGCGGCAGAACAGTTCGCATATTCATATGTGAATTTAAATTTCGCATCAGGATCATCCGAAGCACTAACTTCATTCAGTTTAGATTTAAATTCTTCATTAGAAATGCTGTCATCATGTTTTGTGTAGCCAAGAACGATAACATCAGTATAATCACCGTCTGCTAAAGCTCCTAAAATAGGGCCACTTTTTTCAAACCCCAGTGATGACTTAAAATCTGTAATGCCATACCATGTCACAAGAAAATTTTTCATAAACCCCACCTTCAACCATGTATTACCAATAACTTCCTGTATCTGGAATTGCAGCCACTGGTTCAACAATTTCCTTAGGTGGTTCGATTTTCATAATCACATTTGGATTCTGCGAATGACTTCTTGTTGCTACACTCATAGTGACAAACTTGAAGAACTTGTGCATTGATGAAGCATCTTTTGCGTAAAATAAAGGATTCTCTGTTCCTTCAATAAAGCGCTTAAGCACAGCCTCATTTGCATCACTACCAATTGCCATAGCCATGCGGTCACATTTTGAAGAACGTCCATCTTTAATGAAATTGTCCATTGGTGCTTCCCAGTCGTCATTTGGAGCTCCATCTGAACAAAGAATAACTAAAGGACGATAGGCACGGGAAGGTGTTGTTTCTTTGTCTTCAATCATATCTTTTGCCATGCGAAGAGCAGTTCCCATTGGAGTATTGCCCTGTGCTTCCAATTTTTTCATTTCGACCTTGGATGCATTAGTATATGGTAAAGCAAGTTTTACTCCATCATATCCAAAAGTAATAACTGATACTTGAATTTCTGTTTCAAGCTGTTCTTCATGAGCAAAATCTTTAATCATATCACGAACAGCAGAATCAAGTTCTGCAATTTTGGACTGTTCTCCGCCCGCATTCATACTTGAACTTGTATCCAGAAGTAATACAACTGGAAGTGGTTTTGCTTTTGCTACTGTGTACTTTGATGGATCGAATGCCATAGTGTTTTCTCCTTAATAGGGTTAGTACCCTTAATTTGATTTTGTTACTTAGATTAGTAGCAAAAAAGCATTAACTTGATATTTTTTTCTGAACTTTTTCAAAAAACTCAGAAATTCTATTACTTATGTACCCCTCATCTTTTCCATACTTTGCAGCCAATTCGCCTTGTGTTGGCATTGATTCGTTGGAGAGGAATATTTTAAGTAAGTCAACATCGAGAAAAGATCTTGTTTGTAATAGTTCAACAATCTGAGCAATTAAGAAAGACCTTTCTAAAGTCTGAAGTATTCTAAGAGTAATAAAAGATGAAAGATATTCTTTTTGTCGATTCTGACATTTATCAAAAACCTGTTCAATTACTGATAAATCTTCCAAGGCATATTCTGTTTTAAACACGTCTTGCTCAGGAGTCAAATAATTATTATGAACTGCTTCAGTTTCAAAGATTGATACAGTATCTTCTTCTTCACTTTGTTTTATCTGTTCTTCTACAACTTGCGACTGATAATATTTTAGGATCAAACCTTTTACTTCTTCCACAGACAATTTTGCCTGCTTTGCAAGCCAGATTTGTACCTTTTCATTTGAAGGATTTTTTCCAATTCGCTCAGCTTCCTTTACAAGCTCAACTTCCCTATTATATTCATCCTTAGTACACATTCTGAATTTCTTTACTTCTGACTTCTCTTTTTTATGTCGAATTTCTGTTGCTAAGCAAGTATATAGGTAGCCTATATATGTTGAACATTCTTGTTCCTTATATTTTTCTACAGTTCTTTTTACACAATTGGTAATCTCAATACTTGCCTTACAAACATCTTCTTCTCTAAAACACATTAAAGTCCAATCCCAAATTGGTGCATAAATTTTTTGAAGAAGTTTTTTATAATCTAGAGACTCTTTGTCTGATATTTCTCGAATTCTAGAGAATATGGCAAGAATTTCTTCTTCCTTCTTTTGCTTGGCTGCATTATTTGTCATAGGTACCACCTTACAAAGAGAAGAATTCATTTAAGCTTTGTCTAGCATCTTTTCCATTATCTGCAACCATTGAACTTGTAAGATTATTCAAATAATACAATGAAGTAACATCATACAATTCGGGATTACAAGGTTTATTATTATCATCAAAATCAACCTTGCCATACACCACACTCTTTACATCACAATTCAGGAACTTTTCTGCAAATGAAATAACACACATTAGAATCATTGGTAAAGGTTTTGGACCATAAGTAATATCTGCATAAATTTCTGTATGTTCTTCAATCTTATCCAGCATATCCTGCAATCGTTTTTCATGAATATCTTTTGTTTCTTTGAACTCAGAATCTAAAGTTTCATAAGATATCTTAGCTCCGATTTCAGAATTAATTTCGTCTAATTCCTGCATAAATAAGCCACTGTTTCTTCCACTATTACCGGCTTTATCTTTGGTTCGTAAAAGGATAACCCGTACCTCATCATCCTTTTTTAATGATTCTGCAAGAATCGCATTTATCGGAAACATCACCTCTTTTGAATAATTAAAGTTTGTATTACCTGTATTAGCGTAAACCATAGCGTTCATGTTTTTTTTCATCGGAATATCGCAAAATATTATCTTTTTCATATTAGAAATCTCCTTGAATTTTATCAAATTTATATTATTAGGAACGAAAAATTCCAGAGTTGATATTTTCTGTTAATATTTTTTTCATTTTCTTGCCTTAGCCACAAAATTTTATTAAGCACCTATCAAATAGGTACTTAACTTAGCCTTTCTATTATAAACCTACATATAATAGAAAACAACTTACTTTTTATAATATTACCTAGATTTATTTAGAGGTGTTTTTATCTATCCTTGTTTAAAATTTGGAATTGGAATTTCAAATTTTTTTCCAATTCTAAGTCGATTGTATCATTAAAAATACCAATAACTTTTGCTTTCACTTTATATTCTTCATCATCCTGAAGAAATCGAAATGTCAGCATTTCCCCCGGTTTAACCACAAGCTCCATTTCTTCCCAGATTTCAGAATGTTTTTCAACAAAGTTTTCAATAATAGTTAGAATTCGTGATGTAAGATTTTCTTCTTTATTTAATATTGACCTTTCCTTATTAAGAGATATCTCAAACGGTTCCAAAGTTATGTTATCCATTATTCTTATTTTTGGAATATAAGGTTTTTGCTTTCGCAGATTCAATATACCATCTAATAATTCAGGATGATTATCCCTATCGACTAAAGATAAAAGTTCATAACCAAGTTCCAATACAAATTTGTCTTCCATTCCTATCATAATCTTAATACTCCTTATCTCAGATAAATTAAATTATCCTTCCTAACAATAATAAGGAGCGAATTAATTGAAACCTTGATATTTTATACAAGAAAAATTGAGTTTTTTATTCCTCTTCAAAATTACGATAATCTAGCTTCTTCCTATCCGTGCGTTTCTGCAGCCCCTTTCCGCCGGAAGCCTTCTGCCGTAAATCGCCGTTAGTCAAAACTGAAATTGACTTCTCACTGGACTGGCGGCGCTTTTTCGCATCCCCATCCAGCAGTTTCCAAGATTCTTCTTTCTTAATCAGAATATCATTCGCACTGTTAAGATGAAGTGCGTAAGGCAGCCCATTGTTTTCACCAAGATACTCAATGCAAACTTCCAGATCTTTAAGACAGATTCCGGCCTTGTTCTTGCCGGTGATTTTGGCATTCTCCCGAACCTTCTTTGCGAGGTTTGCTTCTGTAATAAGAGACTTTTCTTTCATCTGCTCAAGTGCAGTTACTATTTCTTTTTGAATCGGTGTAAGTTCGTTCATTCTGCTTTCCTTTAATAATCGAGTTTCCCAATGTAGTGAAGTTTTTCTGATTTTGCAAGCTGACCCGGATTTGTGCCCGGCTGTCCGACAGGAACCGGCACTCCTAATTCCTCATAATACTTCTTCCAGTAATCAGAAAGCTCTTTTTCACCGTCTCCAAACTTCATTGGGACAATATCAAAAATCGGTAAGATTTCTGCGATGTACTGAGAACAGTAAAACTTTCCGTTGTCAAGGTAGAAGGAATGATTGTATTGGCAGCCTAAATATCTCTCTGCCCTCTCCTTGATGATTTCGGCATCAATCTCCGGGTAGCGGTAAATGAAAACTTCATGTTTTTCTTCTGCAAGATATTCTTCAAGTTTCTGTTTGGCTATGCCTCTTTTTCGGGAAGCATGGTAAAGCATGCCATCAAAGTAGATTCCCACGTGACTGTATTTTTCTGTTGTTTCGATAATCGCTTTTGATAAGTCTGATTCATCACTCATAAAGAGCAAGTCACCGTTTTGTAAAATACTTTTGTTCATCCTACTTTCCTACTACCACTTGCCCTGCAAATGCCAGCCCAACTCCTACAACCACACTCAGTGCAACATAAACAATAGCAAGTCCGATATGTCCTGTCTTGATAAGAGTCTCTGTTTCCAAAGCAAAGGTCGAGAAAGTTGTAAATCCTCCGCACAAGCCGGTCTTTATTAAAAGCACAGTCTTTGGCGACAGCGAACTATTCTTTACGGCAAGAGCTGCAATCAGTCCGATAACAAAACAGCCCAGAAGATTTATCACCAGAGTTTTTACCGGAAAGGTAAATGGTTCTTTTAGGGGAATCAGACCTGTCAGATATCTGAGACAGGCTCCGATTCCACCGCCTAAAGCTACTACTAAACAATTCAACATATTAACCTACTTTGCCACCTGCATAGCCATGTACATTCTCATCTTAACATCTTTGTTTCTTGTGTTGAAGATTCTTTCAAAGTAATCTGTCCATTCGTAGCTTCTCCAGTAACCGAAGTCATCTACATAACCGTCATCTGGATTGCGGCCTGCAAAGTAAACTCCGTTAATCTGATTGGCTTCATACATACTTGAAAAACTTTTTAAAGGGTACATATCTTTGCAGAAGATAAAGCTGATAGTTGTATCGGGATTGTTCACTGAAGTAGCATAACCTTGAAGCCCCCAGACTTTCTCATAACCGTTCACACTTTTAATATCTCCCATTACGTTCAAAGTAAGTCCGTAATGCATCAGGTTTCTGAACTTATAGGCGTAGAACACATTGTCGATTTTCATGTATTCATCGTCATAGATTGTAACTGTGTGAAGATTTCCCATTTTGTCTTTTGCCGTAAAGCGTTTCTGATAGGACTTATCTTTATCCATCAGCTCGGCTCTGACCTATACCTGCTCCAGAGTCTTGTCAAAACTCACTTTGTAGCTGTTTGAAAAGAATTCTTTTGCAGATACAGATGATATTGTTCCAAATATAATCATTACATATAGAAGAAAGTTGCGTATTTTCGCCATAATTCATACCCCTTACATTACTGCTTTGTCCACGATGTATCCTGGGCTGCACCAAATGCTAGATACCCATGCAAGTTCAATGTTGTTACAGAAATATTTGTGATTGTATATTGCTTTCCTTCAAGATAGTCTGCACTACAATTTGAAAGTGTCAGATACTTACCGTAGCTGTTTTCAAAACTGGACCATTCAAAGGTACTTTTCTACAGTAATGGACCATTCTTATAAACTTTGAGTTCACCAGTCTTATCTGCATTAAAAACAAGATAAGAGTTCTCGTCTTCCCAGCGTCCGATTAACTTATAATCAAGAGCCGAACCGCTGAAACCTTCTACTGTAACTGTAATACTGCATGACCAGCTTTTTGAACTATCATCCCAGTCGATTGCTTTTACAATAGCTGAACCAGGTCCAATTGTGGTAAGACTTCCGCTTCCAAGTTCAACCACATCAGAGCCGCTCTGAATCTCGTAGTAAACTGAACTATCACCAATCAATGAAGCAAGATTTACGGTATCTCCCAGATTCATCGAATATGAAGTGAAAGAACTGAAATCCAGAACTGAAGTATTTTCTTCATCATCAAAGAGTGTACTTGCTTTCTGCTTATAAGTTGCATAAAGAGTCACAGTTGAAGTTACTTTGAATGAAGCACCTGCTGCATAGGCAGTTCCACTTCCGTCTGCACTGGTATTCCATTTATCAAACTCGTAACCAGCTCCGTTCTCGCCATAACTGTTTCTTTGATAATGGGTCATTTCTATCGCACAGGAAGGAAGTTTTATAGTCTGTCCTTCGTTTGCTTTCATTGATGAAGGTGCTGTGTTATCTGTTGACAAAGGCAGCAGCGGAAAAGCAAACAGAACAAAATACAAGAGAACCTACAAATGGAACGAGCGTAACCAGCTTATTTCAAGCGTTGATTCAAGCTACAACACCGCTTATGTCTACGGACAGGACGGACAGCGTTCTAATAAATACACGCAGAATTCCGAGACGCTGTACTTTAATAAAATGTGGACGCTCCACACAGACAGCGGAAACAATATCTACGGCGGACAGACCGCAAAGAATATTTATCTTGGGGACACACGAATTGTAACAAAGCTCAACAGCGGAGACGAGCCGACCTACAACGAGGAGTACTACAAGCAGTACTACTACCATTCTGACCACTTGGGAAGCGCGAGCTTAATAACGGATTACAATGGCGACGAGTACCAGAGAATCGAGTACACTCCTTACGGCGAGACCTGGGTGGAAAAGACAAGCAACACAGGGCTTGAGTACCTGCCGTACAGGTTCACAGGAAAGGAAATTGACGAGGAGACAGGTCTGTACTATTATGTAGCTAGGTATCTTGACCCTAGGTACTCAAGGTGGATTTCTACTGACCCTGCGCTGGGTGAGTATATTCCAGGTGCTGGAAAGGCGACTGCAAGCGAAGCGGGCAGCCTGCCGGGTATAGGAGGAATATTTAACACAGCGAATTTGCAGCTTTATCACTATGCAGGAAACAACCCGATTAAGTATACGGATCCAGATGGAAGAATACAGTTTCAAGTTCAGGCAAAGTATACAATGCAAGATACAAATTGGGGCTCACGCCAACTTACAGGAACAACAGAAGAATCAAATACACTTGCAAAGGCTGGTTGTGCTGTTACACTTGCTGCAAATCTTTTTAATACATTGGGTTTTTCTGATTACAATCCTGCAAAAGTTAATAAAGAATTTGTCACTAGTGGTGCAATTAATTGGGAATCTGTTGGTAAGAAATTAGGAATGCAAGTTGAAGCTGTAAAAAATACACAATTAACAAAAAGTATTCTTAATAAACAAAATCAAGATAAGAATACTGGGTATCTAACTTTTGTTAATGTAAATTATGAATCTGGAAATCATGATCATTGGGTTGGAGTAACTGGAATTACACAAAAAGATGGAAAAGACTATTTGATAATATCTCAGACATCTGAAAATGATAATGCAGTAGGAAAAGATAATTTACGAGGTAAACAGGGATGGTTAAAAGATGACAATGGTAATATTTTAGTTCCTGTATCCGAAACAAAAGGGTATTTAAATTTCAAGGCATCAATAGTATATGAATAAGTGGAGTAATATTATGAGAAAAATACTAGTTATTACATTAATGTTAGGAATTTTATATCCTATATATTCAGAAACTATAAGAAAAATAGTTCCACTAAAAAATGATGAATTCTTAGATTATACATACAGTCAAACTCAAAATGTATTAACGATTTATAAGGCAAATGGATCTGATAAACAGATTTGTTTTGAAAACGATGAAGCTTTATGGGGCGGATATCAGATTTCAAAAGATAAAAAAATAATGATTTTTTGGAACGATACTTTTGAACGTAATATGCCTTTGTATTATTTAAATGGTAATTCTGGGGAAATAAAATTTATTGGAAAACTTCCGCTAAATGCTCGTATTGACCGGACTGGAAAATATCTAATGTATGAAGGTGTATATCAATCTGGAATTTTTACTATATTAAATTTGCAGACCGGTAAGGTAGAAAAGGAATTGAATTGGAATATTTTAAATAAAAGCAAATGGATAAAATATGGAGGTACATTCTCTGTTTTAAAGTCAGCTGATAAAAATGAATATGATTTTATTATTCTTTTTGAAATAGAAAACTTATCTATTGCAAAAGCCTATGTGAAAATATCCTCTTCACTAATTATTACAGAGTTTGACGACAGTAATTTAAGTGAAAAAAAATTAAGAAAATCTGTCGATTACCAAAGTGAATATACAGGATGGTATTAATTTTATTATAGATTACTGCCGTATCAAGTGTTTCTCTTGCTAGAGAAAAATCTGAAATCTTGTTCTGCCCAAAGTGAACTTGGACTTTTTTAGGAAAGCTTATAAGGTGGTTTAAGCCTGCTGCTGTTGCAGCCGATAAGCTTTTCTGTTGATATCTGCAGTATGAAGTTTTTCTCTTCGTTCTGCAAGCCTTGATTTTTTTCTGCCTTCAAAATAATCCGCTGGAGTCAGATAAAGAAGTGCGCCGTGAAGACGCCCGTTGTTATAAAAATCAATCCACTGTGCCATCTTTTCTTTTGCATCTTCATAACCGAAGTATGCTATTTGGCGGACATGTTCAGTTTTCAGCGTTGAATGAAATCTTTCTAATTTGCCGTTGCAATTCAATTTTTAGCGTTTAAGTCCGGCGGCAGTCTGAAGCATATTGTCGCTAGTCTGAATTGCCTTTGAGTTGAACTCATAAGCACGCTGCGCAACAATCATCTGAACCATTTCATTTACAACAGAAACATTGCTCATTTCAAGAAACTTATGCTTTGTAATTCCCATTCCGTCAATTCCAGGACGTCCAGCAATTGGCTCTCCAGAAGCGTTTGTAACTTTGTAAAGATTGTCGCCTGTGTTTTCAAGTCCGACTGCATTCGGAAATCTATAAAGCTCAAGCTGGCCGACTTCAACAGGCTCAAGCTCGCCGTTTACTTTTACGTTTACCCTTCCGCCGTCAGAAATAGAAAGTGTTTCAAGCTGAAATCCTTCCGGCATGATTATTTCTGGCATTACCCGAAGTCCGTTTGCCGTTACAAGCTGCCCAGTCGAATCAACCTTAAATGAGCCGTCTCTTGTGTATGCCCAACTTCCGTCATACTGCTGAACCCTAAAGAATCCGTCGCCAACAACCGCAACATCTGTGTCAACTCCGGTCGCCTGCAAAGAGCCTTGTGTCATAATGCGCTGTGTTGCTCCAACTTTAACACCGCTTCCCATCTGATGTCCAACAGGAGTTACGGTGTCTTCCGTAGCCGGAGTTCCAGCAAGCTTTACATTCTGATAAAGAAGGTCTTCAAATTCAGCACGGTGCTGTTTAAAACCGGTTGTATTTACGTTAGAAAGGTTGTTTGAGATAGTGTCTATATTCATCTGCTGACCGTTCATTCCTGTAGCGGCATTCCATAAACTTCTTACCATTTTCTAATTCTCCTTATTAGCGGTTTACAGTAACAACTTTAGACCAAAGCATGTCCATCATGCTGTCTTCTGTCTGAACTGACTTCTGGTTCGCCTCATAAGCTCGGTTTACTTCTATCATCTGAACCATTTCGTTTACAACATTCACATTGCTTGCTTCTGTATATCCCTGCAAAAGCCGCGGACGTTCATCTCCTTCCGCAATATACGCATCTCCTGAAATTTCATTTGAATTCCAAAGTGAAGAGCCTTGTTTTTTTAGGAAACGCTCGTTTTCAAAGCGTACAACTTTTATTCTGTCAACAAGTTCGTTGTCTTCATTTGTATAAATCATTCCGTCCTGATTCACAAAAAATTTGTCATTAGGAACATGAATCGCTCCGTTTTCGCCAAGAACGGGATAACCTTCCTTTGTCAAAAGAATTCCTTCTTTTCCAAGGTGAAAATTTCCGTTGCGTGTATAGCGTTCACCTGCCGGAGTCTGGACAGAAAAAAACCCCTCTCCCCCCAAAGCCATGTCTGTTTTAGTATCTGTTGATTTAAAAGAGCCTTGACTAAAATCTGTGTAAAGTTCGTTTGTTTCAACTCCAAGTCCGATTGAGCCGATTATAGGAGCCGCATCCGCAGAACCGAACGGTGTTTTATACACGCCGTCTGCTGCAGTTCTTCTAAGCAAAAGCTCGCTGAATTCCTTGTTTACAGGAATTTCTTTTTTAAAGCCTGTCGTGTCTACATTTGCAAGATTGTTCGAAATTGTGTCCAGCCTGTTCTGCTGAGCATTCATTCCGCTTGCTCCGATATACCAGCCTCTAATCATAACATAACCTCAATTATTTTATCGGAATCCGAATAAAAAAGTTAAGCTAAATCAGTTTGCCGAAAATATCATGCACGCATTTTAAACAAATTTTTTCTTGTTTTTTGGGGAATTGTAGTTTATACTTTATTCATTCTACTTAAACTTTTTACGAGATTATAAAAATGTACAGTCCACGTTTTGCCGCAATGATTTTAATTTTTTTTGCCACGCTGATTTGCTTCGTAATAGCTCTTCTTCTGCTGATTCTGCATAAAAAAAGCTACATGATTGAACACGACAACATAACAGGGCTTCCTGCATACAGCCACTTTGAATTCGATGCAAAAAAGCTTCTGAAAAACGCGCTTCCAAACGAATACATGATTCTTTCTCTCAATGCAGACAATTTTAGAATCATAAACGACACTTACGGAATTCTCTGCGGAAACGAAATTCTAAAGCTTCTTGGAAAACATTTTGCCTCCCAATGCGGAAAAAACGAATTCGTGTGCCGTTTTTATGCAGACAACTTTGTTTTCCTTATAAAAAACATGGAATTTTTCTGGGACATAGAAGAACGTGTCTACAACATGACAAACGTAGACAATATCGTAAAAAAATATCTTCCTCCAAAATACCAGTTTACATTCAGCGCAAGCATTTACCGCATAGAAAATCCGCTGGACGACATAGAATCCATGATAAGCAAGGCTAATCTGGCTCAAAAACTCTACAAAAATCATTTTGCAACCCATAGAGTAATCGAATATACAAGCGAGCTTAAAGAGTCCTACAGTTGGAACAGAGAAATTACGCTTTCTATGGAGGAAGCCTTTGAAAACAAGGAATTTGAAGTTTTTTACCAGCCAAAGTTCAAGTTTGAGGACGAAACTATAATCGGAGCTGAAGCTCTTATAAGATGGAACAATCCGCGCAAAGGTTTTCTTCCACCTGCAAAATTCATACCGCTTTTTGAAGACAACGGCTTTATAGAAAAAATCGACAAATTTGTGCTTAACAATGTCTGCAATTTTCTTGAAGAATGGAATAAAACCAAGGAAAGCAAAAGCAATCCGCTTACAATTTCCTTCAATCTAAGCCGCTACAATATTTACAACCCGAATTTAATAAGCGACCTGAAGCAAATTTCACGCAGCTACGACATCGGCGACAACAAAATAGAAGTCGAGCTTACAGAAAGAATCATGGTAGACAATCCGAACCGCCTTATAAAAATAATGGACGAAATAAAAAAGGCAGGATTTTCCGTTTCTGTAGATGATTTTGGCGCAGGATATTCTTCACTGAATCTTTTAAAGAATATGCCGGCTGACGTAATAAAGCTGGACAAGGACTTTCTTTCGTCCCAAGAAGAAAATAAAAACCAAAAAGAAAGAATCATAATAACTTCTGTAATTGAAATGGCGAAAAAGCTCAACATAACAACGGTTGCCGAAGGAGTCGAAACAAAAGACCAGTGCGAAATGCTGAAAACAAGCGGCTGCGACATCGCACAAGGATTCTACTACGCCAAACCAATGCAGGAAAAACTGTTCAAGGAATTCCTCGGAATGAAAGAAAAGCAGTCCGTTTAGATTTTTTTCAGAAAACTGATAAAAAATGATTTTTTTAGAAGTTTCGTATAATAAAATCAAGATATTTTGTTGCAAAATTCAGAAAGTGTTTTATAATATTGAAAGAACATTTCAAAAAATTTGGGCATAAATCTCAAGTTTTACCAAGCGGAGGAATTTAATAATATGGCTTTGAAAAACAAAGAAGAACCAAGAGTTCTTGCAATCATCTTGGGCGGAGGAAAAGGAACAAGGCTCTACCCTCTTACAAAAGAAAGATCCAAACCAGCGGTTCCTTTCGGCGGAAAATATAGAATTGTTGATATTCCTATTTCAAACTGCATCAACTCTGGCTACAAAAAAATCTATCTTTTAACACAGTTCAACTCTGCGTCGCTCCACCTTCACATAAACAATTCCTACAATTTTGACCGCTTTTCAGACGGATTTGTAGAAATTCTTGCGGCGGAACAGACTCTTGAACATTCAGGCTGGTATGAAGGAACAGCAGATGCAGTGCGTAAAAATTTCGGACATTTTAGAGTTCAGCGTCCGACACATTACATAATCCTTTCAGGCGACCAGCTTTACAAGATGAACCTCAAGGATTTTATGAACAAGCATATTGAAAGCGGCGCGGAAATCACAATTGCGGCAAAAGCAGTAAACCGCCGTGATGCTTCTGGATTCGGAATCATGCAGGTTGACGACGCAAACCGCATTACAGCTTTCATGGAAAAACCGGCTGCGGATATGAACATTGACGCATGGAAAATTCCAGAAAAATCAAGAGGAGATCTTCCCGCAAGCCTTGAATATCTTGCTTCTATGGGAATTTACATTTTCAATGCTTCAACAATGGAAGAGCTTTTGAATAATGACAAGACTGACTTTGGAAAAGAAATTATTCCAATGGCAATAAAGTCAAAGCAAGTCAACAGCTACATTTTCAACGACTACTGGGAAGACATCGGAACAATCCGTTCATTCTATGAAGCCACATTGGATCTTACGAATCCTGTTCCAAATTTCAACCTTTACGAAGAAGACAAGCCGATTTACACACAGATGCGCAATCTTCCACCAAGCAAAATCAACAACGCAAACATGACTGCGACACTTGCAAGCGAAGGCTGCGTAATCGAATATTCGCGCCTGCAAAAATCTGTAATAGGAATCCGCTCAATAATCAACGAAGGGTGCGACTTGAACGGCGTTGTAATGATGGGTGCTGACTTCTACGAAAGCGAAGATGACAAGGCTGAAAACAAAAAGAAGAAAATTCCAGATCTTGGAATCGGAAAGAACTGCAAAATAAACAAAGCAATCATTGATAAAAACGCCCACATTGGAAACAACTGCTGCATAAACATCAACGGAAAGACCTATGAAGATGGAGATCACGGTTTGTTCTATAGTTCAGACGGAATCATTGTTATCAGAAAAGGCGCGGTTATTCCAGATGGAACAGTAATTTAAAAAAGAGACTGCTCAATAAGCTAAAACTGTCATTGTCGTACTTGATACTGCGATGTTTCTGAAAGAAACTCGGTTAACAATCTCTAGACACAGATTTCCGGGTCAAGTCCGAAAATGACAGAAAAGACACTTTTAAGACAGCCCAATTTTATATTGCACGGGATTTTATAAAGGAAGTGCCAAAATGCACATAAATATCTTTATAAAACCGTGCTTTTTTTATTCTTCAGACAAACCGCCAGGATTCATCGATGCAAGGAAAGCTTCGTTGTCCTTTGTCTTTCGCATCTTGTCGCGGATAAGCTCAAGCATATCGGCATCATCCATAGGATTTAGAACCTTGCGAAGAATCCACATACGCTGAAGTTCTGCTTCCGAAAGCAAAAGCTCTTCTTTTCTTGTGCCGGATTTTTTAATATTAATCGCCGGGAACAATCTGCGCTCTGCAAGTTTTCTGTCAAGATCGATTTCGCTGTTGCCAGTTCCCTTGAATTCTTCAAAAATAACCTCATCCATGCGGCTTCCTGTTTCAATAAGAGAAGTTGAAATTATTGTAAGAGAACCTCCCTCTTCCACATTTCTAGCCGCGCCAAAAAATCTCTTTGGTTTATGAAGCGCATTTGAATCAACACCGCCGGAAAGAACTTTTCCAGAAGTCGGAACAGTCTGGTTGTATGCGCGTGCAAGACGAGTTATAGAATCAAGAAAAATAACAACATCGCGCTTATGCTCAACAAGACGCTTTGCCTTTTCCAAAACCATTTCCGCAACCTGAACATGACGAGTCGCCTGCTCATCAAAAGTTGAAGAAATAACTTCCGCATGAATAGAACGCTCCATTTCTGTAACTTCTTCCGGACGCTCGTCAATAAGAAGCACAATCAAATAAACTTCCGGATTATTTACAGTTATGGCATTTGCAATTTTCTGCATCAGTGTTGTTTTTCCGGCCTTTGGAGGAGCAACAATCAAAAGACGCTGGCCTTTTCCAATCGGAACAAAAAGATCAACAATGCGGGTGCTAAGTTCTGTTGAAACTGTTTCAAGACGGAGTTTTTCGTTAGGATAAAGCGGCGTAAGGTTTTCAAAAGGAACACGAGTCTGCGCAACGTAAGGATCTTCAAAATTCACAGTCTCAATGCGCAAAAGTGCAAAGAATTTTTCACCTTCCTTTGGGCTTCTTGTCTGACCGTAAATCGTATCTCCAGTTTTTAAGTTGAACAAGCGGATTTGGCTTGGCGAAATATAAATGTCATCAGGTCCGGGAAGATAAGAGTTCTGCGGACTTCTAAGAAAGCCATAACCGTCAGGAAGAATTTCCAAAGCGCCTGAAGCAAAAATAATTCCGCCGTGTTCCGTATGCGCGCGTAAAATAGAAAAAATCAAATCCTGTTTTTTCATAGGAGCCATTTCATCAGCAGAAATTCCATACTGAACGCCGAGTTCTCTAAGTTCCGGCATACTTTTTTTTGTAAGGTCATTAATTAAAAGCCGCGGTTTTGACTCATATTCTTCTGGATTTTCAATTTTTTGGGCAGCCTGAACAGCCTCTAGCCTAGCCTGAAGATTTTTTTCATAGTTGGTATTGTTATAACGGTTATTGTTGTAACGGCGGTTTCCATAGCGGTTGTTGCCATTCCATCTTCTATTGTCATAACGTTGGCGGGGCACATAATGCTCTTCATGCGCCGAATCAGAATTTGACTCTGAAGATTCATGGTGGGACTGAGTTTGTGGCTCAGATAAAGATTCAGAAGTCGCAGAATCATTTTCCTGTGGCTCAGAAGAAGATTCCTCAGAATTGTCCGGCACTACACTTTCTTGTTCAGCTGCTTTTTTTACTATCCGCCGCCTTCTTACCTTAGGAGGATTTTTTGCCTCGTCTGATTCTGTAGATTCAGGATTTTCATTTCCTTCCAACTGGCTTGCGGCTTCTTCTGTCTGAATTTCCGCTGCTTCATCTGAATTACGGCGTTTTATAATTGCCATAGATTACTCCAAAATAGGCATCCCAAAAGAAATGGCATGTCGTTTTTATATGCAAGAACTGCAATAAGTTTTATGATTTTTAATTTCAAAAAAAAGCCAGAATAAAAACTTCCAGCATATTTTATAAAAAACCCAGCACAAGGGCATTTTTTGATAAATTTTCGGAAAAATAAAAGAACTAAAATTACTAATAAAACAGTTTTATTTTAATCTTACTACTGCATTTTTGTCAATAAAAATTAATTTTTAAAACTACCTAGCTTCATTCGACTGCATAATAAGTGAATTTTTATATTCTTCCGAAGCAACAGAAAAAATATCAGAGGCAGGAATTTCATCAATCATGGAAATTTTACCTTCAAATTCCACACCGTCAGAAATACGAAGCCTTGCCGCCTTTAAATCTCCATGAACCTTGCTTCCATCGCAAAGCTCTATGCGGTCTTTTGCCTCTATATCTCCTGTTATTTTTCCTGAAACAACAATTGAATTTGCGCTCATCTTGTCAACATCGCAAACCGCAGTTTTTTCAATTTCAAGATCGCCAGATGCGTTTATTGTTCCATGAAATTTGCCAGTAATAACAAGATTGTCTGAAAATTCCAGCACACCGTCAAATTCAGTTTCCTGTCCGAATACTGTTAAATTTCCAGTGGAAAATCCTGACATCAGCACACCTCTTGAATCTTAAAAATGGAAAAGAATTTAATTCTGCTCATTGGAAACTTCGCTCACAGGCAAATCCCATAAAGCTTTTTTTAATTCCTGACCAGAACGGAAAGCGACAACATAATGAGGAGCAACAGAAAGCTGCTGTCCTGTTTTTGGATTACGGGCATTTTGCCTTCCTTTGCGAAGCCGCGCCTCAAATGTTCCAAAACCGCGCAATTCAATTGTATTACCATCTTTTAGAACCTCTTTCATCTGATCGAAAAGATTTTCCATGATGGTCTGAACTGCAAGCTTTTCGTATTTTGTATTTTGATAAACAGCTTCCAGCAAATCGTTTTTTGTAACTTTTTTTGAAGACATTCCAATACCACAAACAAAAGGATGCTGTTTTTTAACAACATCCTTCAAAGTTTATTTTGCAGCTGCAAAAGTTACATTGTAAAGAACAGCCATGCGGCTCTTTTTGCGTGCGCAAGCATTGAGTTTTATTACACCCTTGCGGTATGCATTATCAAGTTCTGAGTGAAGAACCTTTAGTTTTTCCTGAGCAAGAGGCTGATCCTTTTTAAGGATAGCTTCCATGTATTTCTTCAAGCTTGTATGTACTCTAGACTTAACTGCCTTGTTGCGCATTCTGCGAACTTCGCTCTGTGCGTGTCTTTTTTCTGCAGATGTTTTCTTTACTGACACAGGATACCTCCGAATAAATTCCTATGAAAATACCGTCTACGGCTTTGATTTTTATTTAAAATCTTTAGGTCTGCGCTCAATGCGTTTGCATTTCTGGCATTCCGCAAGATTCTTGAGTTTTCCGTTCTCAAAAAAAGTCTTCATTACAATTTCACCGCCGCAATCTGGGCAAATAAATTTCTGTGTTGCAACAGTTGTACGAGAGTTCTTACTGGCTCCGGCCATCGTCTTCCTCCATAGTAGATTTGCAGCTTTCCATAAAACCGAAAGCTTTTTAAATTTGAAAGAAACAGCGGCGATTCAAAATGGATGAACCTTAGAAACAACCACAGATTTCTTTATATGTTCTAGAAATATACACAATTTAACATTCGTGTGTCAAGAACAGAATAGCAATTCTAAGCAAAATAAAACTACAAATATCCAAATTCTCAGCATAAAATCACTGAAAAAACTCAAAATTACACAACAGAAGAAGCAACAGGAAGTTTTCTCCATTCTTCAAGCTGACTCTTTATAAGCTCTCGGGATTCCTCAAGGATTCGCTTTTCCTCTTCCTTTGTTTCAGGGAAAGGATAAACTTTTAGAACTTTTACGCGGTACGAGCCTTTGTGAAGATTCCTAAAAAGAGAATTAAGCCTTGAAATCTGCCAGCCGCCGTCAAGAGCGCAAACTGCAACAGGAAGCTTAGTGCCTTCAACGAGCCGCCTGAATCCAGCCGCATAAAACTGACCTACATTTCCGTCGCGGGTTCTTGTTCCTTCTGGGAAAATTACAGGAATCTGTTTTTTTTGCAAAACACGGGAAGCAAAGCTGTCTATAGAAGACATTGCAACTGAAGGGCTTCCGTGGCGAGGAATCATGCAGTGTCCTTGAGTTTTAAGCATTTTTCCGACCATAGGAACCGAGCCAAGAGTGTCTTTTGCAACAAACCGCGTTTTTTTTCCGCCGAAGTATTTTAGATAAGCAACAATGTCAAAAAGGCTCTGGTGGTTGGAAATCACAACAAACTGTTCTGGAAGCAATTTCAAATTTTCCTTATCGCCAAGAAACTGAAATTTTCTATACAATTTTAAAATTGCAAAAACAACTCTTGCACACCGGCAAGTTATGTAATCAGACCAAAAGAGAGCTGTTTTCCTGCTGAAAGGATAAACAAGGCAAAGCATAAACGTAGGAAAAGCAACCTCTCCAAGGCAAAACAAAAGTGTAATAAATCCAAGCATGGTCTGATTATACCAAGGCTTTTTTTATTATTCAACAAGGAGCAAGTTAACGTCGTCCATTACAAGCCAAGCTCCGTTAGCACCTGACGTAGCGTCAAATTCAGCTTTTATTAGCGCGCTTACAGTTATTGACTCAGTTGAATCGTCAAGTTCAATTACAGGAAGCTCCGCCTTAAAGAATTTTTTCCAAGTATTTGGAATTGTAACATCGCAAGTGAATTCGGTTTTGGTTCCGTCTTTTTTACGGACAATAGCCTTGAAAACTGTTCCGCTAGGATTTTTTATTCCAGTTCCTTCAAAATATGCAAAGCACTTGTATTTTCCGGCTGAGAATTCTTTTACAGTCTGGGAAACCGTGAATTCAAAGTCGTCTTTTTCCCATGCTGTAAAGTAGCATACGCCTTCTTTTGCATTCTGATTGTTCTTGTCAACCTTTGGAGTTCCTTTTCCAAGCGGATTTTCAACAGTCCAGCCAGTAAGATCACCGCTCTCAAAGCTCCCGTTTACAAGGAAATTGCTTGCAGTAACATTTACAGTGCATTCAGCATTTCCGCCTTTTTTAAGCTTACCAGGAATTTTGTATTCACCAAAGTCAGGCTTTCCAGTTACGTTTTTTTTGGCGGCGGCGTCCCATTCAACAGGCTCATCCTTTACAGAGCCGTCATTGTAAACAACTTTTACGGTTTTCGGCAATTCTTCCTGTTTTCCGTAGGCGAATTCAACATGAGGATTTTCTACGCGGATTACATTCAGCTTGCCTTTTGAACCTGTGCGCGCATATTTGAACACATTAATTGAATCAAGGCATTTTCCGTCAAAATCAAAGAAAGCCTGATTATCCCAAGTTCCGCCGTTTCTTGCAGATCGAACTTCCTTGTCGTATTCAGCAGCATAAGAAGAAGCCCAGCCACAGCCGTATTTTTCCCATGCTTTGAAATTTTCTTCAAGAACAGACTGGGCATTCGGAGCTTCAGGCTTATAATGGCGGACAGGAATCCATGCCGGCTCCCAATAGAAAACTCCAACGCCTTTTTTTACAGAAGCAACAGCCGCAATTACGTCCCGAACCGCAACAGCCTGACCTTCAACAGAGAAAGGATAGTCAAATTCCTGCTCAGAAGACATTCCGGACACAACGTTTCCGAATCCGTCGCCGTCATCATTTGTAAACGGATATGAAGTTTCCGCGACCATGACTTTTTTATTGTAAATATTTGAAAGTTTTTTCAGAGTGACAGAAAGTTTTCCAGCTTCTCCGTGCCAGAAAGGATAATATGAAGTCGCAAAAATATCGTAGTCAACATTGAATTTTTCAAGCAGCCCCGCCCTTTTTTCCAAATATCCTTCAGAAAGCGGATCTGTGTAATGAACCACAATCTGAATGTTTTTGTCGAAATTTCTTACAGCCTTGCAGCCTTCTCCTACCAAGCCCAAAACTTTGTCATCGTACATCTCGCCGCACATTCCATTGTTGATTTCGTTTCCAACCTGAACCATTGTAACTTTTACGCCGGCAGATTTAAGTTTTTCCAAACTTTCAGTTGTATATTTTGACAATGCGGCTTCTTTTTCATCAAATGTCATGTTTTTCCAGGCTTTTGGAACTGACTGTTTGTTCGGATCAGCCCAGAAATCCGAGTAATGGAAATCAATCAAAACGCCAAGACCTGCATCAGTGGCTCTTTTTCCGATTTTCACAGCAGTTTCAATATCGTTGTTTCCGCCGCCGTAGCCGTTTCCGTTAGCATCAAAAGGATTATTCCATACACGGATTCTAACGCAATTCGCGCCGCCCATTTTTAGAAGCTCAAGCAAATCAGCCTTTTTTCCGTTCGCATCATAAAAAGCACCTCCGGCATTTTCCACGGAAATCATGGACGAAACATCAACTCCCATAATAAAATCATCAGCAATATTTTCAACAGGAAGAACTGTTATATTTGCTGAACCTGTTTTTTTTGTAGAAATTCCACAGGCCGCAAGCGAAAGAACTGAAGCACAAGCAACTGCCGCTCCAATGCATTTTCTAAAAACCTTCATAAAACCTCCAATTTTTATACAAGTTATCAACACGAGTTGACTTTATTATATATCACCTTTTTTCAGAAAGCAAACATTTTCTTTTATTTAAAACAAAAAAAAAGCGGAAAATCCACAAATGGGACTTCCGCCTTTATTTTACTTGAAAAGCAAATTATCTTTTTCTTACAAATGCGTCCTTGAATCCTGCATTCTTGAACTTTGCAAGAATCGCGCCGTATTCGTCCACAGAAAGAGGTCCGACAAGAACACGGTAATTTTTTCCAGCAGGAATGAGCGAAACAGGATATTTTGAATACTTAACAAGAATATTCTCAATATTCTTAATGTTTCCCATTGTTGCAATCTGAATATAGTAGCAGTTGCTTGCAAGGGCGCTTTCAGAAGAAACCACATAATCCTGAATACTTACAGGATATTCAGTCTGCAAAGGTTCTGGCTCACACTTTTTTTCCTCTGGAACAGATTCAACTGGAACAATTTCAATTGGCTCGTTTTCTATAGAAGCATCTACAGGAGGCTCAGGAGATTCCGGCTCGGAAGGAACAAGAACAATCGGAGCATAATCACTGCTTTCGCTTTCTCCGCTAGACTGAGCTTCCGGCTCTGCATTTGGTTCTGCAACAACTTCCTCTGGCTCTGAAACTTCTTCCATCTGATTTTCTTCCGCAGCGGAATCCTCTTCAATCGGAGATGGCTCTTCCACTGTTACAGCTTCCTCTTCGGTTTCATCTTCGGTAGGAGTTTCCGGCTCTTCTTCCTGCGGCTCTTCCACAATAACAAGCTCCGCATTTTCTTCTTCCGGTAAATCTTCCGTTTCTTCTTCGATTGGATCCGGCTCTTCAACTGTTACAGCTTCCACTTCGCTTTCTTCCGCTGGGGACGGCTGTTCAACAGCTTCTTTTGATTCAAGGAATCCGTCTTCTACGCTTTCATAGTCCTCGTAAGGCTCTTCTGGAACTTCGCATTCTTCTGTTGGAGCAGGAGCTTCAACAATTACAGGCTCTGTTTCTTCTTCAACGGAAGACTCGTCATCAGCAGAAACTTCTTCTTCAACTGGCTCAGCAGAAAGCTTTTCCTCATCTGAAAAATCAGTTTCATCTTCGGAATCGATTTCATCCACCGGAGTTTCAGCCTCATCTTCTACAGCCGCAACCTCCGCATTTTCTTCCTCGGCGCTGTCTTCCGTGTCCGCAATCAAAGGAACTCCGGCAACCGCAACAGGAGCAGCAGGTTCCACGGAAACAGCAGCATTTTCAGCAGGCTGACTAGCGGCTTCTGGCTCGGCTTGAGCAGCAGGCTCGGCTGAAACATCTGATACTGGCTCTTCTTTTGCAGCTGGCAAAGTTTTTTCATCAAGAACCGCGTTTCCTGAAACTGTCTCGTCAAAATATCCTGAGCGCGGGGCAAGCTTTACCTTTACGCCTGAGTTCCGTTCTATTCCAAGGCTTTTCGCAGACTCTTCCGAAATAAGAATGGCAATTCCGCCGGAAGCATCCAAAGTGCCAAGGTTCAGAATCTGCAAAGTGATTCCAGTGTTCGGATTTGTAATTGAAACACTGTCTCCCGGAAGATAACCGGCAGCCTTTCCGAAATATCCGGCCGGAAGCTCATCCTTGCCGGCAACCTCAATAACGCCTTCAACCGACGCGCTTGAGTCGGCAAAAATAAAAACGGAAATCAACAAAAATAAAATTCCAGATAAAAACTTTTTCATACGTCCCCTACCTACGGATGATTTTATATATATCGTCTGCTATTCCAAAAGCAAAATCGGAAAGTCCCTTGCGCTTGTCCTTGAACTGGCTTGAAGCAGGAGGAATTTTTTTTCCGCTGCCAAGAACCGCTCCCGAGCCGACATTCAGAACTTTATATGAAAGGCTTGAAAGATTCGCAAGAAGATCTGCGTCGGGATTTGTTGAATTTGAAGAGCTGAAATCTGCTGTAAGCTCCACAAAATAATCAACGCCGCCTTCCCAAGCCTCCTGTCTGGATTTTTCAAAAAAAGAAGCGTCATTTTCCACACTGTCAGAAGCAATGGCCGGTGAATTTGAAATTATGATTCCCTTTCCAAAGAAAAAGTCGAACAAGCCTTCCTCAATAACGTAGGAAGAGCTTCTAATTTCCGAATCCCCGTGCTGGACAATCTGAAAAGCGACAGAAACTGCATTGGCACAGAAAACCGCGCAGCCCACGATGAACAGCAGAGCCAGCCTCTTGAATCTCATAGGGAAACCTCTTTTT
>ERZ1035070.5-NODE-5-length-79940-cov-12.592189_pt1 | contig 79940 bp, 70 predicted proteins | sample MGYA00520603_ERZ1035070 | MGnify/ENA primary metagenome ERZ1035070 (study PRJEB33766, sample SAMN09781695) | gut metagenome | biome: gut microbiome | host: Homo sapiens | place: Madagascar | study: EMG produced TPA metagenomics assembly of the PRJNA485056 data set... | reverse complement strand
GTTTCAGGTGCGTGTGTTTCACAACGTGCAGGTTCGAGTCCTGTCTTGGGCACTGTTGATTAAAAGCTTAGTGTTGGAGAGGTGGCGGAATTGGTAGACGCGCTACTTTGAGGGGGTAGTGACAATTGTGTCGTGGGAGTTCGAGTCTCCTCCTCTTCACTTCTTTTATTTTTATTAAGCGGAAATAGCTCAGTTGGTAGAGCACGACCTTGCCAAGGTCGGGGTCGCGGGTCCGAGTCCCGTTTTCCGCTCTTTTTTATTTGTAATCGAGAAACATGCCTATTATGAATTTATATTTGAGATATTTCGATCAAGAGACATTTGTTACAAATGTTGAAGAAGCAATAGACTTTTTGAAGAGCATTCCTGAGGTTGGAGTGGATTCAGCACTTGAAGCAGATATTCGTGATTATGCAGCAAGTGATGTTTGTTATCCTAAACGTTATAAGGTTCGCCCTCGTGTCTATTTTATTGTGATTAAAACCACTGCGGCTAGTATGCAGGATTTTAAGGAGAAGAAGGCTTTGCGTTCTGGAGCTACTGCTGAGCAGGCTAATGTGAGTCCTGCTGTAGTCCGTTTGAATGAGGAGCAGGCTGGTTGGTATGAAGGTTGCTTGGATTTCAAGCGAGTTGTTATGGTGCCAGCCACGGGTAAGTTTGAATACCGCGACACTCATTTCGTTGCCAATGTCAAGGCTCTTTCTGGTCTAGACTGCTATAATCGTATCGTTGATTACTTGCGCCAGCGTGTAGACTCTCGCAGCCAGTTCCCATCAGCTAAGGGTAAGAACTTCACATTCCGTTATCTCGGTATGTGGAAATAACATCTTTGTGTAGGAGGTAATTGTTATGAACAAAGTGATGTTGATAGGTAATGTGGGGAAGGATCCCAATGTGCATTATTATGATGCCGATCAGGCTGTTGCTCAAGTTTCTTTGGCTACAACCGAGAAGGGGTACACACTTGCCAATGGAACACAAGTGCCTGATCATACTGACTGGCATAACTTGGTCTTTTATCGTCAATTGGCTAAGATTGTAGAAAAGTATGTTCACAAGGGTGACAAACTCTATGTGGAGGGGAAAGTGCGCTATCGTTCTTATGATGACAAGCAGGGTAAGCGACAGTATGTTACTGAAATCTATGTGGACAATATGGAGATGCTTACGCCACGCCCTCAGCAGCCTGCGCCATCTGTTGCAGAAGCTCCGCAAAATTAGATGATTTTGTTTTTCAAACATAAAGGGATTAGGAATTGGATATTTCAATGATAACTGACGCCTTGGGTGATGTGGCTTTTCAAGAGCCCACTACTGGGGTTTTTATAGCTGCTGTTTTAGCAGCTGTATTGTTAGTCATGTCTGCATTTGCCAGTGGCTCAGAGATAGCTTTCTTTAGCCTCTCGCCTTCGGACGTGGCTGAATTGGAAGATGAGAAGACAGATACTGACAAGAAGATTCAGATGCTCCGTGAGGATTCGGAGCGCACGCTTGCCACTATTCTCATTACCAATAATTTTGTCAACGTAACCATTATTATGCTCCTCAATTATGTCTTTGCCGGCATTGTGGAGTTTGGTCCTAAGGCTTATTGGTTACAGTTTTTGATTATTACCGTCATCCTCACATTCTTGCTCTTGCTCTTTGGCGAGATTATGCCAAAGGTATACAGCCGTCAGGATCCATTGAAGTTCTGTCGTCGTTGTGTGGGAGGCATTTTGCTGGCTCGTAAGATATTTTGGCCTTTGGAAACCATTCTGCTTAAAAGTGGTGTGATGGCTGAAAAAATCATACAAAAGGAAAATCATGTTTTGAGTGTGGACGACTTGGAACAGGCGCTAGAACTGACCGACAAGAATGATATCAAGGACGAGCAGAATATGCTGAAGGGTATCATTCGTTTTGGTGATGAGACTGCCAAGGAGGTGATGACTAGCCGTCAGAATATCGTGGACTTGGATATTCGTAGTAGTTATCCTGATGTATTGAAGTGCATTGTAGATAATAACTACAGCCGTATTCCTGTATATCAAGATAACACGGATAATATTCGTGGCATTCTCTATATCAAGGATTTATTGCCACATCTTACCAAGGGTAGTAATTTCCGTTGGCAGAGTTTGATACGTCCTCCTTATTTCGTTCCTGAAACCAAGAAGATAGATGATTTGCTCAGAGAGTTCCAAGAGAATAAGGTGCATATCGCCATTGTTGTAGATGAGTTTGGTGGTACTAGCGGCATCGTAACCTTGGAGGATATCTTGGAGGAAATTGTGGGAGAAATCAATGACGAGTATGATGAGGAAGAGAAATTCTACTCGAAATTAAATTACAATACCTTTATCTTCGAGGGCAAGACTTTGCTTACGGACCTTTGTCGTATCTTGAATGTGGATGACGAGGAGTTTGCTGAGGTAGAGGGTGATGCCGATACATTGGCAGGACTGCTCTTGGAGATTAAGGGCGACTTCCCTAGCATCCATGAGAAGATAGATTACAAGAACTATACCTTCGAGGTGATGAATGTAGACGAGCGCCGTATCAGCAAGATTAAGGTAACTGTTCATCCTGTGAGAAATCAAGAGGAGCATGAAGCGTAAAGTCATGGAGTAGGTCATTGGTTGATAAATCTTAAAGAGTAATAGATATATGGCAGTAGTCAATATACGAGAAGTTTATCCAGGAGTGAGCTTAGGCTTGTGGCAGATGGATGAGGATGTGGAACAGTTGTTTGCCCAGTATCCCCATCTGCTAGCTTATCGCTCCCAGTTGGAGGAGAAATATAAGAACGATGGCAGGAAACTGGAGTTTCTTGCCATTCGTGCGTTAATGTATGAGATGCTCAAGATGCGTGGCGCTTCCAAGGGTTTGCTCAGCCATGCTGGCGACATTACCCACAATGAAGCAGGTAAACCGCTGTTTCGTGGCTACCATATCAGTGTGACTCATACCAAGGGATATGCTGCGCTCATTCTTTCCAAGAATCAGGAGGTGGCTGTTGACATCGAGTACTTCAGTGATAGGGTGGAGCGTATCGCCTCTAAGTTTCTCCGTAAGGATGAGAAGGCTGAAGGGTTGGATTCATTGTTGGTGCATTGGTGTGCCAAGGAGACGGTATTCAAGCTCTTTTCTGAGGAAAACCTCCAGTTTGATGATATGAGAGTGAAACCATTTGATACGATGTCTGACTGGTCGTGTGATGTGGAGAATCTGAAAAGTAAGAAGACTGCTCATGTTGATTTTGAATTGACTATGGAGTTTGTACTTACTTATTCAGTACTCACAAGTGAATAACACTATGGTAAAGAATATAGTTTCACTCTTGATGGGTGGCTTGTTGCTGAACTTTCCTCTTTCTGCCTTAGGTCAGAATGCAGAGGCGAAGTCGGATGTCAAGGTATGGAAGGTGGTGAGGGAGAATCCTCAGAAGTATTTCCCACATACCGTTGCGCCAGGTAACTATAGTGGCATCACTCATCTACACGATGACCTCTATGCTGTGGTAAGTGATAAGTCGGATAGTGCGCTCTACTTCAACTTTCAGATACAACTGAATCCTGTGACGGGTGACTTGGAACGAGTTGCTAATCTCGGGTTTACAGAGTATATGGATGGCAGTGAGAAAGTCTCGCAGTCGTCATGGCAGGGCATCCAGACAGGATTCGACCATGAGGCTATCGCTAAAGCCTCCGATTCTACAGTCGTTGTGGCGAGCGAGGGATTCTATCGTCTGAAAGAGTATCCCATTATTGAGCTGCGTGATGAGCATTCCGTATCTTCTGCAAGGAGAAAAATCAATTTTCAACTTTGGAGCCAAGAATGGTCCTCTTCCGACTTTTATCCCAACTATGTCTTCGAGTCCTTGGCATACGATTCCATCCGCCATCTTCTCTGGACCATTCCAGAGAGTACGCTTCGCCGAGATGGAGAACCCGCTACGCCGCAGAATGGAGCGAAGAACAAGCTCCGACTGATGTGTTTCGATGGCAAACATCAACTTACTTCTTATGCCTATCAGATGGATGCCCCAACCACCAATCGTGAAGCTCAAACATACGTGATGGGAGTGAGCGAACTCTGTGCTTTGCCCGATGGTCAACTCTTGGTCTTGGAGCGTGAAGCCTTTATCCCTAAGGTGAAGTTGGGCGCATTCTGCCAGTGCAAATTGTATGTCATAGACCCATTGCACGGAGAACCTTGGAAGATTTCTGAACCGATGAGTCAAGATACACCTTTCCTGAAGAAGCGTTTGCTCACGGAGTGGAAGACTAGGCTAGGACTCTTGGATCGTTCCTTTGCCAATTATGAAGGAATGTGTTTGGGCCCCCAGTTGCAAGATGGTTCGCAAGTGCTCATCTTGATTTCTGATTCGCAAGACCAGTATGCTGGAGTCTTGAGGGATTGGATGAAAACAATCGTGATAGAATAAGGAGGGCGAAATTCATTCACATGATAATACAATAACAATTTAAATAATACAAGCATTATGGTAATAGATTTTGAAAAGATTGCTGAGGCTCACTTGGAGGGCTTCAAGGGTGGACAGGGAAAGCTCGATACCCGCAACTATGCTGACGACAAGGTGAAGATTATGTATTCTACTCTTCGTCCAGGTGCATCAACTGGTCTTCATGTTCATGAGGGCAATTGTGAGATTATCTATGTGGTGAGTGGCACTGCTACTTTCCATTATGATGATACCGTGGAAGAGGTACGTCAGGGTCAGGTACATTATTGCCCAATGGGCCATTCTCATTACATGGAGAATCTTACCGACCACGACTTGGTATATTTTGCCATCGTTCCAGAGCATCATTCATAAAGAATAGCGATATAAAACAAACAAAGGGTGTGAAGCAATCCAATGCTGTCACACCCTTTTTTCGTATGAAACCTATACATCTGCGGCGATCAGCTCACTCTTCCATTCTTGGTGATGATGCTGGTCATCGTCTTTACTACATGGGGTACGTCGAAAGATAAACTTCCTGATATAGAGGGTACAAGAGAAGAGGATTCGAGCAGTGATCCTGCTGCAGTAGCAGCCAAGCCGAAGCGCAGTATTTGGTCGTTCCCTCATCTGAAGTATGGTGTCATCACCATCTTCTTCTATGTGGGAACTGAGGTGGGCATCGGCAACAACATGAACCTCCATGTTATGGACCTTGCCAGCCAAGACATCGCTGTTATTCCAGCTCTCGTATGGACTGATAGGATATCTCAAGCAAGAGAAAATGTAAAAGAAATATACAATAAAGGTTCGATTGTAAAGTAGGGGAAACTTTACGTTCGAACCTTTGTTTATTTTGTTTTCTTCTGCGTATTCGGCAGGAAGCCGGCGATGATGCCAAGCAATGGCAAGAAGGCACTCACCTGGAAGATGAACTCGATGCTCGTCTTGTCGGCTAGCCAACCGAAGAAGGCAGAGCCGAGACCGCCCAATCCAAACATCAGTCCGAAGAAGATGCCAGCTATCAATCCTACCTTATCTGGCATTAAGTCGGTGGCATACACCACGATGGATGAAAACGCTGAAGCGATAATCAAACCCGATAGGAAGGTGCAGATGATGGTCCACGTCAGATTGGCGAATGGCATGATGAGGGCGAACGGAGCCGCTCCCAAGATAGAAAACCAGATGACATACTTTCTGCCAAACCTGTCGCCCAGCATACCTCCCGCCACTGTTCCGATGGCAAAGGCGGCGAGGAAGACGAAGAGGCAAAGTTGGGATGCCTGAACCGAGATGCCAAACTTATCTATCAAGAAGAAAGTGAAGTAGCTCGTGATGCAAGCCGTGTAAAAATATTTCGAGAACACCAATAGCACCAGTATCAGCAGAGCCCCATACTTCGCCCCCTTTGAAATGTCATTGTTTAGGAGCGGTTGCTGCTGCGGATGGTTCACCACATAGGCAAGTCGCGCCTTATACCAAGCCCCCAGTCTGACCATGATGATGGCAGCCAGCAAGGCTGCGAAGGCAAACCATGAGATGGCGTGTTGTCCGAAAGGCAGGATGATGATGGCAGCGAGCAACGGTCCTATCGCCGAGCCTCCATTGCCACCCACCTGGAAGATGGATTGCGCCAAACTCTTCTTGCCGCCCGAAGCCATCTGGGCTACACGGGAGGCTGTGGGGTGGAAGATGGAAGAACCCAGTCCCACGATGCTCACCGCCAACAATATCAAGAGATAATTCTCGGCAAAGGCAAGCATCAGCAGTCCCACGAGCGTAAAGCACATGCCGATGCTCAGGGCGTAAGGTCGGGGATGCTTGTCGGCATAAAGCCCCGTGAAGGGTTGCAGGATAGAGGAGGTCATCTGGAATATCAGCGTGATGATGCCTATCTGTGCAAACGTAAACCCATACTGATCCTTGATAATCGGATAGATGGACGGGATGATGGACTGAATCATATCGTTCAGAAAGTGGGAGATGCCACAGATAATGAGCATCGAATACACTGTGCCCTCCGTCATCGTGGGGTGTCCCTTGATAGCGTTACCTAGAGATTTTATATTCATATTCTTCATCAAATCTATTTCTTTCAGCCTGCAAAGGTACTGCGATTTTTTACAATATCCAAGCAAAAAGCGGTTTTTATCCCAAAATGTTTGGAAGTTTCAAAGAATATGCTTACTTTTGTGGAGGAAAAGATAGAAAACTAAAGAAATAATAGCGAATATGAAAGATATGTTATCATTGAGCCAAGAGCGATTCTCGGCTCGCAAGTTTACACAAGAGGCTGTAAGCGAAGCAGACTTGCAGTATGTTTTGGAGTGTGTGCGCATGGCACCATCGGCATGCAACAAGCAGCCATGGAAGTGGCTTGTAGTGAAGTCGGATGAGGCTAAGAAGAAACTCCAGGAGTGTTATAACCGAGAGTGGTTTCTCTCCGCTCCTATGTATATCATCGGTATGCGCAACAAGCAGGAGAACTGGGTGCGCAAGGAAGACAGTAAGCCTCATGGCGACATCGACGTGGCTATTGCCACCGAGCACCTCTGCCTGGCAGCAGCAGAGCGAGGCCTGGGCACTTGCTGGGTTTGCAACTACGACCCAGAGAAGATGCACCAGTACTTTGAGCAGGGCTCTCGTGAGGATTATGAGGCAGTAGTTATCATCCCTATTGGCCACATCGCCCCCGATTGTCCTCATGCCGAAAAGAAGCGCAAGGAAATGAGTGATATAGTGGAAGAACTATAAACAAGTGATTTATTTTTGTAAACAAGTTATTTACGCCCCGTAAATAACTTGTTTTTTTGTACTAAATGACTTGTTTCTAAAGTACAGAAAAATGCTGAACCCTTGCCATAAGTGTGGTTTAAGGGGCATTATTTGGCTGGTGAAGGTGAACCCTATGTACTCAGAACTTTGTATATACAGCGCGCCTCTAGAATATAAAGAGCCTGTATAACAATACGTTATATTATGTTTTTAACACGTTTTTAACGCAAGCTTTTTAGCAGGGTTCACCTTCATCGCAGCATTTGTCCTAAATGATGAGATGTTGACGGTACCTATGGCAAAGCAAAGTTAAGTGAAATGTCAGCTTTTGGTTGGTGATATAGAACGTGATGTAATAAGAAAAATTAGCCGTTTGCGTCAACCTTATTTTGACGAAGTTGTTGAGAAAATTAAGGAAACGATATTTTAATTACAGAGGGCACGCAGAGCGAAATCTGGAGGAGTAGCTAACCTCACCTTGCGCCAATTAGCCGTTGGTATGGGATAAAAGGATGAAACCTCTTTAAAAACTCTGCTCCAATATGGGTATGCCCTGCTTGCGTTGTCGTGTGTGCAAGCTGGGCTTTTTGTTGATATTGGCTTCGATGGTTATCGAAACTTACTTTGTTGGCGTATGGAGTAAGCTTCATTGGGCATTGAAGTTTATTTCGTTTTTCGTAAGCTATCAGCCCTTTTTGTTATAGCCCTTGAATGATTTTTGAATTATTCTAAGTAAATAATTGGAAGATAATTCTCAATTTATTTGGTGATTCAAAAACTTTTTCCTAACTTTGCCAGCAAAAAGGAGACTATATGGATAAAATAAATGTATCAAACGAAAGAATCAACTCAGAACTTGCCATTTTCCTCTTCAAGGAAGCTGACAACTTCATAGCCTACAGCCCTGCTCTAGACTTGTCTGGGTATGGAAAAACGGAGGCTGAAGCTCGTGCCTCTTTCAACATTGTTCTGAGAGAGTATTTTGATTATGCTATTCATGAAGGTACGTTGTATCAAGACTTGAAGAGTCATGGGTGGATTCTTAAGAAGAATGAGATTGAAACCCCGAAAATTTCTATGCTTATTCTTAAGAATGACGAGTTGAGCAATATTCTTGATAAGAAGGATTTCAAGAAATATCATGAACCAATTAGAGTTCCCGCTTTTGCATGAATACGTATAAATTAAGCAATATTTCTGTTAATGCTTTTCGGGATTTTTTGGCATCAATGGGATGCGAAAAGACAAAAACGGAAGGTGGGCATGAAAGATGGGTTAAGCCTGGCTTGACTCGTCCTATAATTCTTCAGACCCATATTTCGCCAGTCCCTGAATTTATAGTCAAGAATACATTGAGAAATTTGGGAATTTCGAAATCCCAATTTTTTGAATATTTCTATAAGAAGTAAAACAAACTATTCGGAATGAAACAATACGAGGCTGTTATTGAAACAACAGAAAAGTGATTTGATACTATATTCATATCCCAGCTTGCTTTGTCGTGTGTGCAAGCTGGGCTTTTTGTTGATATTGGCTTCGATGCCCATCGAAGCTTACTTCAAAGACGTATGGAGTAAGCTTCATTGGGCATTGAAGTTTATTTCGTTTTTCGTAAGCTATCTGTAACCTAACTATTCGTTTTTGCCTTTGTCTATGAGCAATTCCCCCTTGTTTCTATGTTTTTCGGCATGTTTATCTAAAATAGTTGGGAAAACATGCTTTAGTTTCAGAATAATTTAGTATTTTTGCAGATGCATTCTGCTCGCAGAAAGCCCGAAAGGGCGAGTGGGTAGGTGCTACTTTTATAGAAAAGAGCGTTTGCTTACGCTCATTGTTGCCAAGAAAAGAGGCTAATTGACAAGTGAATTATTATATATATGAAAGCATTACGAATTTCACCAATGTACAAATGTGTAGGATTGGTTGATGCGGATCTCATGGACAATGGTACGCGTCATCCAAATCTTGTGTTGCTGAAAATTGCAGGCTTTTTGTATAATAATCATGTTCGTTTTGAACTAATTACTAGTGAGGATATAAATCTTTCAAGATATACTAATATCTTTTTGTCACGTGTGTTTTCTTTTACAGCTCTTCCTAAGTTCTATACTCAAGCTGTTGGGACAAAGGATGAAGCAAAGTTTCACGTAGGTGGTACTGGCTTTTATGCTACTGAGACGAGTGTGTCAGAATATCGCAAAAAGAGAACGGAGGATATGCAGAAACTAGAAAATGATGCTTTCCTAAATCAGTTCCCAAACACTTATGGGGGGGGCAAAAAACGTCGGAATCGATATGGCAAGACAAATGCCATATTATCATCTTTACGATGAATATGTTAAACAAAAGGTAGCAGAAGGTTATAAAGCAGAAAAGTACAAAGATTATCAAAAGTATTCTATTGGCTTTTTGACTAGAGGTTGCATTCGTCATTGCCCCTTTTGCATAAACAAATTAGAAAGTAAAATTTTACCATACTCTAAGTTAGAATGGTTTATGGATAATGAGCGTGATGAGGATAATCATCTTGTTCGTCCGTATATCTATTTATGGGATGATAACTTTTTAGCTTCAGATATATCTGTTTGGAAACCTTTGTTGGAGCAATTGATAGCATCTGGCAGACCTTTCCAGTTTAGGCAGGGATTGGATGAGCGAATGTTAGCTCAGAGTCCGCATGGTGAGGAGATGGCTAGGATGCTGTCCAAGGCAAAATATCATGGAGATTATATATTCGCTTTTGATAATTGGAAAGACCGAGAACTGATAGAACGTGCTTTGAAAATATGGAAGCATTACAATCCAAAGAAGGGTACGAAATTCTATTTGTTTTGTGGCTTCAAGCAGAATGCTAGGAACAAAAAGAAATTCTATCAAGATATATGGGAGTTGTTTCAACGTATCAAGATACTTATGCAATATGGGTGTGTGGGATACGTTATGAGACATGAGGACTATCATCAAGCTCCTATATCCAATATCTATATTCAGATAGCTCGTTGGTGCAACCAGCAACAGTTTTATAAGAAAATGTCATGTTGGGAGTTTTTGTATAGAAACCAATCGTATTGGGAAGAGCATACCTTGAAAGTGAAAGATAGACCAAAGCTTAAATCGTTTGAAGAGTTTGAGGCAGATTTGAATAATGGCTATTATGAAAAGGTTAAGATGTGCTTGCCATTACGGACATTTGTAGATTTATTGGAGATGTTTAAAGAGCATAGGGCAGAGCTGATAGAAATGTTCAATTATAAAATGGATAATTTGAAAAAACCTTCATTGTGGAATAAGATATAAACAATAAGCGTATGGATGATACCTTCTTATACAAAGTAATATCGCGTTTAAGTTTAAAATCTTTGGATGCGGTTCAAAATGGTCAAGGTTTTAGTGACTTTGACAAATATATGCATGTGTCAAGACCTATCGAAAAAGTCTTAGAGCAAAAGATGTTTGAAATTGAACATAATGGGGGAGGCATTGTGTTGCTAGTGGGAAGTGCTGGTGATGGTAAGTCTCATCTTTTAAGTCAAGTCAAGACTAAATTTGATTGGTCTTTCAAATCTTACTATAATGATGCAACAGTTAGTTGTTCACCTAAAAGGACAGCTATAGATACATTGAAAATTGCATTAGAAGAGTTTTCTGATAAGAAAATTCATACTACGTCTGATAAGAAAGTGGTGGCTATTAACTTGGGTAAACTCAATGCTTTTATAGAAGATAGCGAGGTTAAGGACAGTTATAGGGAAATAGTAAATGTAGTTAAGCCCCTGTTTGATGATATGCCAATTTATGAAACAGAACATATAAAAGTTGTTCTTTTCACAGAGGAACAATTGTTTGAGTTTCATCCAGATGTCGAGATGGATTATCCTGTTGCTTCTGACTTTTTATCAAAAGTGCTGAGTAAAATTGTATCGTGTGAGGAAGACAATCCTTTCTATCAAGCTTATTTAGCAGATTTAGGTAATGGAGTTGGGAAAAAATCTCCATTGATTCTAAATTATGAACTTCTTATGAGCGAAAGTGTACGCCACACTATCGTAATGAGTGTAATAGAGGCTATAATTAGGTTTAATTTGAAAATAACACCTAGAGAATATTTTGACTTTATCTATGCAACTCTTTGTTGGACGGGAAAGTATGAAGAGAAAGATGATTTCTTTGAAGCTTTGTTGCCAACAAAGCTATATCATGGCAATAGTACCAATAAGATAGTGGTGGCATTGTCAAAATTAGACCCACTAAAATATGGAAGTACTCTTCATGATGATGATTTGGCAGTTCTGTTTACTTCATACATGATACCAAAAGATTTTATGGACATGATAGAAGAAGCTAATGTTCCAAGTTTTATCATTGAACGTACCAATAAGTTTTATGCTAATAATGGGATAGATACAGAACGAACTGTTAAGTTTCTTTTCCGATTAAAGCATTTATTGAGTTATCATACAGAGTCTATTGTGTATAGAAAATACTTAAAGGCACTAAGTGGTATATTTTTAAATGATGCAGGTACGATGAAAGAACTATATGACATAGTATCAATGGCTATGCCTCGTCATTATGGTTCATATTATCGAGAAGAAGGTTTGGTACCTTTGAATTTACAAGGAGCAAATTATCATTTCTTCAGTTCTTTGGAAATGGAACCATGCAAAATTGTTTCCATCTTTGATAAGTCCTCTCCAAACCACTTTGCATTGTATATAGATATGTCGTGGCAGATAGGTATTGAGAAGAAAATAAGATTGCGTTTAGATTATCAGCAGTATCAATATCTATTAGATTTAAATGAGGGAAAGCTGGCTGTGAATTACGAAAATGAAAGAAATATTATTTTTAGTAAATTTATGCGCCAGTTAAGTGAGTTATGTGATAGTGGAAAGAAACTAATCATAATAGGTCCTGAGTCTAAGAAAATAACATTTAAAGAGAACTTTGGAAATTTATCATTGAAATGAAAATAGAAGCATATAAAAAGAAATATCATAATGATAATGGTGAGGGCAAGTTTGTAGATAAATGGATGGAAGGTATAAAATTTTTACCATTTACTTCAAATCCTTCTACTGTGTTTGATAAAAAGTGTAGTTTGCAAGGTGTCACAGGGGAATTTTTTCGCTTGTGGGAAGGATGTGGTACTCAACCAATCCGTACAGTGGGTGGTATCTTGGATGAAAAGTTGAATGCTTATTTGGCATCTAAAGGTATGCCAAAAACAGAGATTGAGCATTTTTGCAAAATAGTTAAGGATGTTCTTTTTGTAGATGGAAATTTAAATATTAATGATTCTGCTTTGTTAAAATTTCAGCCATATTTACCATGTAATACCGATATGGTAGAAAAAGAGCAAAGCAAATATAAGTCTGGTGAGATTAAAATAGCAAATTACGTTTATTCGATGAAGAGCGTAAGTATGAAATATCCACCAGCAAGTGCTGATAATAACCTGTTTATAAATGTTTTGAGAGAGGCATTAAAAGGAAATGGAATTCCGGTAAGTGATGCAAACTTAGAAGAGTATTATATACTTCCTTTTATAAAGACTTCTTTTCAAAAAGATTTTCAATGGTTGATGAAACAAGAGGAAATAGTAAAGACGAAGTATTTAAGTTTGTTTTTTTATTTTTATGCTTGTTATAGTGTTGTGCAGTCTGTTTTATCTATTAAAAGAGGCAATAAAACTGAAGTACAAGAAAAGCCTATACCTATGTATTTTATGTTGGCTTCAGAAAAAGCTTCAGCAGGGCATGATGCTGTTTTAAGGGGATGGCAATATCGTTTCCCACAAGGTACTCTGGAACATCTTTATGGAGAAGTACAGACTATTGACATCGTTAACTCTCTATTAGGTGATAAAATCGGATTATATCCAGAATTATTGGCGAAAATGAAGGAAGTTCCATTTACGGAAAATAAAAATGTTTGTGAAACAATTCTTGATTTGTTGCAAGAAGACAAGAAGCAAATGTTTAGCCATCGTAATAGTGAAAGTGCGGATGGCTATAACGAAATTCCGCCAAGAGTAGCGTCGTATGAGGACTTCTTGGAGAAACTACGTTATATTTGCGTGGGGATGCAATCACCGAGCTACGTGTCACGTATAAAGAAAAAAGTAACAGATTTACTTGGCATACGCTTCTTGCAAAGTAGGCGTGGATATCGTGTCATGGTACTTGATAATGAAATGTTGTTATTTTTGATAGCAATGGTAACAAAAAATGAAAAGACGAAACTTGAGGATATGTATAAACTTTTTTTATCTTATGGAATCTGTCTGAATCGTAGTACCAGATTGTTGATAGAAGATTATTTGTTAAAATTAAATTTGTTGGATCGTAAAAGTGATTCAGGGGAGGCTCAATATGTCAAAGTCGTTTTATAAATATATAGTGGTTGATTTGCTTCTTGATTTTTTTAAGAATGCAAGTAATTTGGAAGGTTGCAGATACTATGTAATCATTGAAAATGATGAATATCGACAAGGATTTCTTGATGCGATAAAAGATGCTGCAGAGCCTAAAGAGCTTAGTGGAATATATCATAGTAGTGATTCTTTGGAAGAAGAACCATATCATACATATGTGTTGGATCCTGGTAAAAATCAGGCTAAAATCATCATCGGTTATGATAAGAATGCTACTGAAGATTATTTGACTACTATAAGAAATATCATTGGTCAAAAAAATACTCCATATGAAAAATATGGTGTTCTCTATGTTTTGTCTGATAGTTCTTTGTCTTCTTTGATGACAGCATGCCAAGACCTGCAAAGTCCTGGATGTCCATTGTGTCCATCTTATATCATGTCTGATATCAATAAAAAGATAGACGTGCGAATAACAAAAGAATATGAGAGAAATTACTTGTCTGAGCATTTGAAGAGTATCTCAGATAATATTTCAGATGGAGTTTGTGATTTCTTTGATTTTCAAAATGCGTTGTCTATTCTTGATGAGGAAAAGCTACAAGGACATTTTGTTGAGTTAGATTACTTTTCTGATGGCTGTATTTATGAAGATTCTTTTAAAGCTAAGCCTGCCGAATTAGCTGAAAGAATTAGAGAAAATAGTAACTATTTCCATAAAATTAAAGTCATTATGAATGAAGATTGCGACAAGGAAGATAAGTTGAATCAGTTGCAGAAAATTCTCGACGAAAAGCTTTCTAAAAAAGTAATTAAAGCAGATCTGAAATGGAAAAATATTGATTTCAAGGAAGTTAAAGATAGTATAGAGAGAAAGAGTACTACGGCAAAGTTGTGCTTATTAGACTATAACGTTGATTTTTCAGAGACTAATCATGCTGTTATATCAGAAAAGGAAAATTATACAGGGAATAGAAGTAAAAAATCTGCTAATTTTGCTTTGATATACGATGAACCTTGGGGTAATCGTATAGATGTAAAAGTGGCTTTTAACAAGAACATTAGCTGTAAGAAGCTTAGTGAGAATTGTAAAATTAATGGTAGATTTCTTACGGTAAGCTTACAGAATAAGCCATTCCATCAATCTATAGGGGTGAATGATAACCGTCATGATTTATTCTTTTTACATGTACCATTTTCTGCATCTTTCATGCAAGGGATAGGGGGTAATTATACTATTTCCAAAAAAGGGGAAATAGTCATAGTGGCTTCTGATGATAAAGATCAAATCTGTTTGGGAGTTGGTAGCAATGAAGTGCAGCTATCTATTGATAATCGAGTGAATATGACAGAAAATGATAAACTGATTATCAATTTTGCTGATTATGATTCTGAGGATAAGTTGGCTTTTGGTGTATGTTATAAAGGGCAAGACATTAAATTTGTTGTAAAGTTAAATGTTTCTAAGCCAGTTTTGCCAATTGATTCTGACCAGATTAAAGAACATAAGGATTATAAAGGTATTGCTACGGCAGAAAGTGCATATGGTAAAATTATAGCTGATGGCATAGAACGTCCAGTTGTAAAATATTGGAGAAAATATTTGGAGTGGGAGTTGTGTTTCTTGCAAGAGAATGCTACATATCTGAAAATTCAGTCAAATAGTTTTGGCGAAAAGGAAGTTTTAGCGCAAAAATGTATATTACCACAAAATGTAACCAATGCTTTGAATGCCCTTTATGACTATTTTTTGCAAGTGAATAATGTGCCTTCTTTGAAGGGAATGGACTCAGAATTACGTAATAGGTATGTTGAATATTGGCATGCTGTTAAGAATGCTGTTATGCAGATTCCTACAAATAGAAGCATGACAAATGAAGAATATGATTTGACAAGATTGGGTGTTGTGGTGGATGAAGATGGGAAAATATACCTGTCTCCTTTTCATCCTATAGTTGTGGCTTTTGTTCTTGAACATGATAAGCAGCGAGATTGTCAAGAGGAAACAACAGTAGCCCATCAACTGATTTCACCTTTCTATTTGATGCCATATTTGTACTTTAATAGTCAACCAATGCGACCATATACGGACAGTTCATTTATGAAAATTAAAAATTGGTTGTGTTATGAACCTGTTGATAGCAAACCTCAGGAGCGAACCAATAATATAACCATGAAAATGGTATGGTCCAAGATGCAGGCGTTTATTGGGCATTTTGGCTATCTTTTTCAGGACAGAGATTGTCCAATAAAAATCAGTACAGTGGGTATTGTTGACGACTCAAATGTTATCAAGGGTATCATTGAGTTTATTAAGAAAGAAATGCTAAATGGTGTGCAGAGAATAGAACTCCATGAGTATGTATCTGATATGTTGGAGGAAAGCTTCTTTGAAAAACTTAACCGTTTGGATTCTTCTAATGTTATAGAGGATGAATTAAAGAAGTATGGTTTAGATTTAGAGAAAAAAGGAAGCTATACAAGTCAGGAGGTAATCCATCAGATGTTTACAAGAGTATCTTTCTATAAACATTTGTTGGATGAGTCAAGAGGCATTGATTATTGTCACATTGTGTTCTATCAAATGAATACAGGTAATGATTATGTAGAGCCAAATACCGATGACTCAAGAGTAGAGTTAGCTTTAGGAGGTCTTATTTCTTCTCCGTCTACACGAAGTAAAGATGGAGTGTATGTATTGGGCTATGGCACTAAGGGCATGAAAAAAATGGATGGTTATATTTATCCGATGGCAACTGCTATGAATAATCTCTATTCTAATGAGAAAAATCATGGTGGTAGTCAATTTCATACCCATACTTGCGTAGCTAAGCAGTATCGTTTTGATTCTGTTTCTTTGCTAGATTCTATTTATGATAGAGCAAATTGGGTGACATTTATCAATCCTGAGGTTGATATTGACTTTTTCTATAAGAACAATTTATATGTTATCCATTACACAGACCAATATTCGATAAATGCAAAATATGATAGCATAACTGTAACTAAGCATATCAAGCAGTATGAGAATATGTTGCGTAAGTCTTATGAAAATTATTCATTGGCTGACGAAAGTTTTGACAATTTTAATAATGTAATGATTCATTATTTCAATTGTCTAAACGGAAGTTGGATGCTGGATGTTGTCAATAAAAGTGAGGCTCAAATTAGAGAAAAAATGAGTATAGTGGCAGCAAGTGTTGCTATGTTACGTTTTATGAAGCGCAATAAAAATGTTTGCTGGATACCTGTGTCTTTAGAAGAAATTTTGCGAGTTACAGGTTCAATAGGATTGCAGCAGGAATTTGTTTTCTCAAAAAAGGCTTTGGGGGTGAAAGGTTCCATGTCAGATGATTTGCTTATGATTGGTTTGGATGTTTCTGATCTTGATAATCTTAAGGTATATTTGTATCCAGTTGAAGTGAAATGTTCAAAAAATAGCTCTATGGCAGAAAAAGGTGGTGAACAGGTATGCCATACATATCAGCAGTTGCGAGAGCATTTGTTTGGTGAGCAAACTTTCTTAAAGAATATTTATAGAACATTTTTTGCTTCTCAGCTGTTGGCGAATGCGGAAAAGATGAATGCTAATCAATTGCTTTCCAATGAAGAATATGGGAAAATAGAAGCTTGTCGTTATCAGCTTTTAAATGTGCAATACGACTTGGTTGAAACATTGCCTGTTAAAGAAATGGGACATGCTGCGGTTGTTTCATTCTATGCGCAAGCTTCTCATGATTTGCATACCTCTTTTGTAGAAGATGTTGATGTATGTGAAGTTCATTTTTCTGAAAAGGAATGTTTTCAGTTTGTTGCAGAACCAAATGATAATCATTTGTCATTTTTAGAGACAGATGAAATTGTTGTTGATGCTAATATTAGAGGTCAAAAGAAAGGTATACAACAGGATTCTGTAATGCAAGTGTCTATGGAAAACTTGAGTGACATTGAGGATTTGACGTCTGTAGAATCAGCTGAGAGTGAAGTTGATGATTCAACAGGGAAGATCGCTTTTGCGGCAGATTCATTGAAGAAACAAGGAATACAAATAAAAGTTGGTTGCGTAAAAGGTACGACTAATGAAGTGATTTTTGAGCCAAATAATACGTTTATTGTTTCTCATCCTAATATGGGAATTATCGGAACAATGGGAACAGGAAAGACACAGTTTGCCCGTTCTTTGATAGCTCAATTTGCCAAGGAGTCTGTTCATAATGTAGGAGAACGACCTGTTGGTATGTTGGTTTTTGATTATAAAGGGGACTACAAGGATAAAGAATTCTTGGATGCAGTTAATGGAAATGCATATAAATATAATTATCCGTTTAATCCTTTGAAATTGGTTGAAACAGATGATATTGCAGGAATGAATCTTCCTGCAATTACGGCTGATAGAATCAGTGATTCTTTTGCCAAGGCATATGGGTTAGGTCTTAAACAACAAAGCAATATTAAGCAGGTGATATTGGAGACTTATGAAGAATGTGGTATTAATAAGAATCCTCAAACATGGAAGAAACAACCACCAACCATGGCAATGGTTATTGACAAGTATTTTGAAAAATATGATGCTAATGACAAGGCTTATGCCTTGTTTGACAAATTGCATGATTATGCCATCTTTACACAAGATAACGAAGATTGTGTTTCTTTGTTTGAATGGCTTGATGGGGTTAGGGTAATCGACTTGACTTTGTATCCTGATGATACGAAGAAAGTAATCGTGTCTTTAGTATTGGATCTCTTTTATGCAGAAATGCGTCAATTAGGTGGAAGTCAACAAAAAAATGGATTCCGTGAATTGCGTTCTATGATTATGGTTGATGAAGCTCATCAATTTTTGAAGAAAGATTTTAATTCTTTGAGAAGTATTATTAGTGAGGGACGTATGTTTGGTGTTGGTATGATTCTTTCTACCCAAAATGTAAGTGATTTTAAGACATCTAAAGAAGATTATTCGCAGTTCATTCTTAGCTGGGTGATTCATCATGTAAATTCTATCAGTAAGAATGAAATTGCTAGTATATTTGGTCCGGATAGTAACTGCGAACGTTACATGGATTATATCAATAAGGCTAAAATCTTCGAGAGTATATGCAAGATTGGTAGTAGGGTTGAAGGAATTCGTGATTTGCCATTTTTTGAATTGGTTAAGCAAGATGAACGTTTTTGTAAACAATAATTTTATATTAATGAAAATGAAGTATATATTATCATTAGTTTTAGGACTGTGCCTGTCTTTAGGCGCAAGATGCCAGTCTTTGAGTCAGTCAAATACAAAGCAGACAACAGCATCTCCTGATAACAAGGTCAACTTCCGATTGTTTCAAACAAATAATCGATGGACCTTTCTAAAATTGGATACAAGAAATGGGGAGATAATGCAAGTTCAGTATGATATGGGGGACAATGCAATGCAGTATCCTTTGAATCTGAAACCTTTGGCTTATGGGGACGACGCAAAGCCTGGTCGCTTTTTCTTGTATCCAACAGAGAACACTTTTAACTTCTTGCTCTTGGATCAAGTTGATGGACGTGTCTGGCAAGTTCAGTGGAACTTTGAAGCTAATAAAAGAGGTATTTGGAAAATTGATTGGTAATTTAATGATTAAGTTTTATGACAACAAAAACAAAATTTATCTTAACTTATGTGGGTGGCATCGTCACTGGTGCCATCCTCATGATAGTTGTGGCTTATTTTATGTCTAGGTATAACAATGTGGATCCTGTGGATGAAGTGGACCAGAACGTGGAGCTTTATGAAAAGCCTCAACAGGTGATAAAGACGCATAAGCTAAAAGTTTTTCAGGTATTGGAAGACGGTAGTGCTTTGGCAAGGGTAGAACTTGATATGGAAAATCCTGATGATGACAACTATGGGCTTGTGGTCTTGTTCTTGTCTGATGAGAATTCTACCTATTATGATGACCAAATCATTAGCGTGCCAGAAGGCAAGTGTCTGAGACAGGTTGGTACTTATCATTATATGACGAGACAGAATATGGAGAAGACCGTTCCTGTGGTTGAGATATTTGATATGTAATAAAAAATCCCCCAGTATTGAGGCTTCATGCCTCAGCACTGGGGAAATTTTTATAGCTTGAAGTCGAGGCTGGCTTGGTGGCTACTTACCTGAAGTGTTATCTGGCCTCCCTCGATAAGTGGATAGTTGACTTGTTTCTTATTTTTATCGTTTTATCCAAATATATTCTTGATGGCATAGAGAGGGTATACTCGGATGTCATTATAGCTAGAGAAGTTTTCTAAGGATGTGCGAATACCGTAATCTATGCCTTTTTGTTGCATGAAGAGGCGCATGCTCTGTATGGAGCCTTTGATGCCAGACTTCACTTCTATCGGGCGAATCTTGTCTCCTAGCTGGACTACGTAGTCTACCTCGGCGCTGCTGCCTCCTTTCTCCCTGTGCCAGCAGTACAGGGAACGAGGGTCGTAGCAGGGAGATGACTTGATGATTTCATTGCCCACAAATGTCTCTGCAATGGCTCCATGATTGATGACTTGCATATCAGAGGATGAGAGGTATTCTGTGATGTCTAATCCCAGTATGCTTTGCAGCAAGCCAGTGCCCAGGAATATCATGCGGCAGTAGTCTTTCCTACTTGTCGGGCTGATTTTCTTCATTTCCTTTTGATTTTTCTGATTTTTTTTCTACCTTTGCATTATGAAAATAATGAGAACTATTATATTGGGTGGAAGTTTGCTGCTATTCACTTTGCCTTGCTCTTCGCAAGATAACTATAAGCGATATCATGGCGATGGCATCGACAATGTGCTGGAATATGTGCCTACTGCCGCCGTCTTCGGACTGAAAATGTGTGGGGTGGAGGCGGAGAGCTCTTGGAAAAGGATGCTCACGGTGTCGGTGCTATCCTTTGCCATCAATGGGGGCGTGGTACAGGGACTGAAGTATTCCGTCCATGAAACCAGACCTGAGGGGACAGACCGCAAGTCTTTCCCCTCGGGACATACAGCCATCGCCTTTTGTGGTGCCACTACCTTGATGCACGAATATCGCAAGGTTTCGCCATGGATAGGAGTGGCGGGATATGCCGTAGCTACCACCGTGGCGGTAGACAGAGTGCGCCGCAATCGCCATCACTGGTATGATGTGGTGGCTGGTGCTGCCATCGGTATCGGCTCTGCTGAGGCTGGATACTGGATAGGCGACAAGATATTGGGCACTCAAAAAGCTAAAAATAATCTAAGCCTGTCGGTGGCGCCCACTGGCATAAACCTGGTATGGCAATTGTAACTATAAGCCGCTCATACCTCCCGTCTGGATTCCTTTCTCTTCTTCCTTGAAGTCGTTGTTGATGTTGGATTTGTACTGCTTGAACTGCTTCTTGGTGTTGCCAAACTTCCAAGTCAGGGTCATGGATATCTGGCGCAGTGGCACCTGGACCATCATGTGCTGGGTGTAGTCTCTGCCCACGGTCTGGCTCTCTATCTCGAGCTTGTTGCTCAGCGGGGTGAGGAACATCAGGCTCAGGTCTAGCTTGTCCTTGACCAGTGGTTTGGAGAGGGTGGTGTAGAAGAACGACATGCCGCTCTGGTGGCCCTGCAGGGTATAGCTCTTGGTCTGCATGATGCTGCCCAGCGTCCATTGCATCTCCCAAGGCAGGGTTTGCTGCAGGTTGATCATGGTGGCTGAGTTCCAGCCGTTGTTCTTCATGCCCAGTTCGTCGCTCCTCATGTCGGCGTAGCTCAGGCTCTGGTTCAGCATCAGTCGGGTCTTCTTCAGCATCAGCCAGTTGGCAAAGATGTTGAGGCTGGCTCTCTTCTCCTTCTGCACGTTGCCGTAGGTCTGGTTCAGCAGGTTGTCGGCATCGATAAATGAGTATTGCGCTATCTTATTGTTGCAGAAGTTGTAGCCTGCCGTTACGCTCAGCATCAGTCGCTGCTGGTAGTAGTTGTATACCAGGTTCAGCTGGTGGCTCTTCTCCACGTCCAGGTCGGTGTTGCCGTAGGAGATGCTGGTAGGGTTACTGCGGTCCACGTATGGGTTCAAATAGGTGATGCCCGGACGGGTGATGCGCATGCTGTAGTTCATGCCGATGTTCATACCTGGGTCTATGCTGTAAGAGAGGCTGGCGCTAGGCACCAGATTGCCGTAGTTTCGCTGGAAGCCATCGCCCTTACCCGCTTCATATTCAGCCTTTTCCCAGGTGTGCTCATAGCGGGCTCCTGCCTTGGTGCTAACCTTGCCAAAGGTGCCCTTCCACTCGGCGTAGGCTGCCAGGATGTTCTGGGTGTTCTGATACTCCATACTGTTGTCGGGGTTCAGGGTCTCGCTCTTGTCGGTGGCTAAGTTGTAGTACTTGGAGTCCGACTTGTTGGTGCGGGCTATGTACTTGGCTCCGTAGTTGAGGGTCTGCGCAGGGCTGAGCTGCTGGGTGAAGTCGGTCTGCAGGGTGTGTTCGGTGGCTCGGGCATGGCTCTGGAATAGCAGGTCGTTGAGCTGGATGGCTGTGATGCCTGCTGCCTCCTTATCATAATAGGTGTAATTGTCATTGTCGGTGGGCGATGAGGTGAAGAGATAGCTCAATATCATGTAGCTGGAGCGCTCCTTGTTGAAGAATCGCTGATAGTCCAGGCTGCCGTTGAACGACTTGTAGTCTATCTTCTGCTTCATCTCGTTGCCATAGCTGAATCCGTTGCCGTAGATGCCGCCTTGCATCTGGGTGGTAGGGTGACCGTTCATCTTCTGTTGCCAAGTGGTGATGCCCGCCTGCGCACTGATGTTGCTCAGCGAGTCGAGTTCATAGCTCAGGCTGATGTTGCCCATGGAGAAGGGCTGTTTCATGTCCGAACTCTGCTGATAGTGCATCAGGCTGCCGTCGCTCTGCCGGCGCTCCATGTCGATGTCGGTGTGGTCCATATTGCTGTGGGTGTACATGCCGTTGGCGCTGTAGGTGAGCTTGCCCTGCTGTCCGCTGATGAAGGCGGAGATGCGCTGCGAGGTGTTGCCAGCACCGAGGCTCACATTGCCGTTGTAGCCATTGAGGGCATCGCTAGTTGCTGCGCCGTTGGCTGTGGTTTGCTTGTTCATGATGAGGTTGAGCACGCCGCCCGTTCCCTCGGCGTCATATTTGGCGCCGGGATTGGTGATTACCTCGATGTTCTTCACCATGGTGGCAGGCATCGCCTTGAATATCTGCGAGGGGTTACTGCTGAACATGGGGTTGGGCTTGCCGTCCACATATACCTTGAAGTTGGAAGAACCGTTCACGGTGATGTTGTCCTGTCCGTCCACGGTTACCATAGGTACCTTGCGCAGCATGTCGAGCACGGTAGATGCCTTGGCGTCGGCGTCTTCCTGTACATTGTAGGTCATCTTGTCGGTCTCCATCTTTACCAGTGGCTTGGAGGCTGTTACGGTAACGCTCTCCAGGTCGAAGTCTTTCCAGATAGAGTCGGCACGCTCCAGTTCGCGCTGGGTGGCGGCATCAGTGGATGCATTGCTCTGGGCGAAAGAGCTGAGAGAACTCATCAGAGCCGCGCTCAGCAATATCATGTTTTTTCTTTTCATTGTCTTCTTTTATTTTATAAATTGACTTCTCTTGTATTGAATTGTCTTCTCTTCTTTTTCTGAAATGTGTTGCGATGTGATGAACTTTTCATCTTTTCACGCTGCAAAGGTACAGCTTTATTCTCATCTGGCAATGGATGGGAGAGGGGTTTAACCCAACTATAACATTTTGGCACCCTGAGTTAACATTGAGATAACATTTCTTCATCTTTTCGTGCCGATTGACTTCTTTTTGCCCCGATTGGGCTGTAAATTGATAGTTTTTCGTCCATTCCTTCGCCTTTCTCGTTTTTTATTTGTAATTTCGCAGCTGAATAGCAAAAAAATCAAACTGTACGTGTACGTTTGCAAAAATAGTTATATAGCAAGAAATGCAGGTACGCTCTAAATCATTGTGCAGCTCGAAAAAAATAAAAATATAATAATGATGAATAAGAAAACCGTAAGAATGGGATGGAAGGCTTTCACCTTTAGCGCAGCCCTGATGGCTTCGCTCGGTGCCAATGCCGAAACCATCGAAGTACAGAAGTTTAAGTATGCTGGCCCTTATCCAGTGGCTACCCCTTGGATGGCGGATAGCGTGGACATCAAGGCAGAGAAGTTCTCGCTGGAGAAGTTGCTCGATTCGCCATTGTCGCTCAGTCAGTTGGGCAATGGCAAGGAGGTGAGCTCGCTCCCTGGCGATAAGAATGCCCTGCATCTGGCATCTTTCACCGTGACCAATCAAACCCGCACCAAGGCCACCATTTCGGTGGAGGGACTGAAGCAATATCGCCTCTTCGTGGATGGCGAACAGCAGCAGGTGAATGGCAACAAGGCTGAGACCACCCTGATGCCATCCACCCACACCGTGGTCATCAAGTATCTCGCCTCTCAGGGGGATGAGGCCAAGCCTAAGGTGAGCGTTGCTACCGATGAGAACAAGCAGCTCTTGGTGGGCGAGAACTCTGCCTCCACCAAGCGTGCCTATAATATATATGATGTGATCTGTGCCCCAACATATCCTAGCGTGCAGCTCTCGCCAAACGGCAAGTACATCATCGTGCGCAAGGCTTGGGTAGACCGCCAGGGCAAGAACCACAGCCAGAACGAGGTGCGCAATTATCAATCCAACACCGTCATCGCCACCCTCGATGAGCGCCTCTCTTGGATGCCTCGCAGCAACAAGATGTATTTCACCCAGAAGGACGCCGAGGGCAAGCTCCAGCTCATCACCATCAATCCGCAGAACATGCAGCGAGAGGTGCTCGTGGCAGAATTGCCAGAAGGCTACTTTCAGTTTACCCCCGATGAGAAATCGCTTATCTTCACCCTCACCACTGAGGGCAGAAAGAAGGATCCACAGGTATATGACATCAAGGAGCCAGACGACCGACAGCCGGGATGGCGTGAGCGTAGCAATCTAGCCAAGTTCGACCTCGCCACAGGCATCCTCCAGCCACTCACCTTCGGCTATCACAACATCTATCTGGAGGACATCTCTGCCGATTCTCGCTATCTGCTCATCGGCAAGAACGAGGAGCGACTCACCAAGCGTCCTACCACCGTAACCTCTGTCTATCGCCTGGACCTCAATACCTTGCAGGCGGAGACCATCATCGACAAGGGTGAGTTCATAGGTGGCGGACAGTTCTCTCCTGATGGCAAGAGCATCCTCTTCACCGGTTCACCAGAGTCATTTGATGGCATCGGCAAGAACGTGGACGAGGGACAGATACCAAGCATGATAGATACGCAGCTCTATCTCATGAACTTATCGGATAAGAAGGTGCGCCCACTGACCAAGGATTTCGATCCTAACGTGCAGAGCGTAGAGTGGAGTAAGGCAGATGGCAACATCTACTTCACAGCCGAGGACAAGGACTGCGTGCATCTCTTCCAGCTGAATCCGAAGAGCGGCAAGTTCCAGCTGCTCAAGACTCCGGAGGAATACATCAAGAGTTTCTCCCTGGCTGGAGCTGCCACCGAGATGGCTTTCTCTGGTCAGAGCGCCAGCAATGCCGACCGCCTCTACAAGATGAGCACCAAGGCGCTGAAGAGCCAGTTGGTGGACGACCTCAGCGCCCGCGAGCTGAAGGATGTGGAGCTGGGCGAGTGCAAGGCATGGAATTATGTCAACTCCCGTGGCGACACCCTTTGCTGCCGTTACTATCTGCCTCCTCACTTCGATGCCAATAAGAAGTATCCGATGGTGGTGAATTACTATGGCGGATGCAGCCCTACGAGCCGCACCTTCCAGAGCCGCTATCCTCATCACGTATATGCGGCGATGGGCTATGTGGTGCTCGTCATCAACCCAAGCGGAGCCACAGGCTTCGGTCAGAAGTTCTCCGCTCGCCATGTGGACACGGCAGGCGAGGGCGTGGCAGAGGACATCATCTCCAGCACCCAGGCATTCTGCAATGAGCATGGCTTTGTGAATCGCAAGAAGATAGGTTGCATTGGTGCCAGCTACGGCGGTTTCATGACCCAGTATCTCCAGACCAAGACCGACCTCTTTGCCGCTGCCATCTCCCATGCCGGCATCAGCGACCACACCAGCTATTGGGGCGAGGGCTATTGGGGCTACAGCTATAGCGAGGTATCGATGGCGAACGAGTATCCATGGACCAACAAGCATCTCTTCGTAGACCAGAGTCCGCTCTACAATGCCGACAAGATTCACACCCCATTGCTCTTTGTGCATGGCACTGCCGACAACAACGTGCCAGTGGGCGAGAGCATCCAGCTCTACACGGCGCTGAAACTCCTGGGTCGCCCTACGGCAATGGTATTGGTGGATGGCCAGGACCATCACATCATCGACTACGAGAAGCGCCTGAAATGGCAGAACACCATCTTCGCCTGGTTTGCCAAGTGGCTCCAGGATGATGGCAGCTGGTGGAAGGAGCTGTATGGCGATGAGAAGATGTAAATAGCAGTGGCAGCCCTCGCTCTCTGAGCGGTGGGCGCCATATTATCCATGTTTACAAACTTTTTGGCTAAAAGTTTTGTAGTTTCAAGAATATTGTTTATCTTTGCTCTTGCTAATGACAAATAAGGCATTTAAAGTATGAAATATCCTATAGGAATACAGTCGTTTGAGCAAATCATCCAGGATGGTTATGTGTATGTAGATAAGACGGATTTGGTCTATCAGCTTACTAGAGGTAAAATCTATTTTCTGAGTCGCCCTCGTCGATTCGGAAAAAGTCTTCTTGTTTCTACATTGAAGAATTATTTCCTGGGTAAGAAAGACTTGTTCAAGGGATTGAAGATTGATGCCTTGGAGAAAGACTGGAAGACCTATCCTGTGTTCCATCTCGACTTTAATGGCCAGAACTTTAATGATGGTTCTGCATTGGTCAAAACTTTGGAAAACTTTCTTGTTACGTATGAAAATGTGTATGGTGTTGGAGATCCTAATCAGACCATAGGTACGAGATTTGCAAAATTACTGAAGGCTGCCCATGAGCAGACAGGTCTTCGCTGCGTGGTGCTGATAGATGAGTATGACAAGCCATTGCTCGATGTGATGGATTTGTCAGAGACCATCCAGGTCAACAAAGCGGATATCACTCTGGAGGAGAATCATCGTAATATTCTCAAGGCCTTCTATTCCACCTTCAAGCTTGCAGATGATGACTTGCAATTCGTATTTCTCACGGGTGTAACCAAGTTCTCCCAGATTAGTGTGTTCAGCGGTTTCAATCAGCCAGATGACATCAGCATGGATAATACGTATGATACGCTTTGTGGAATAACAGAAGAGGAATTGCAAAGCTATTTCCATGAGCAGATACAGGAGTTGGCTGCGATAAATAAGCATACAACAGAAGAGATGGTAACTATGTTGAGGAAACGTTTTGATGGTTATCATTTTGGTCCGAGAATGAGAGGGGTTTATAATCCTTTTAGCATTCTCAATACTTTCTCTAAGATGATAATTCGCGACTATTGGTTCCGTACGGGTACGCCAACCTATCTGGTCAGACTCATGCAAAATCACATGGAAAATCTCAATGACCTTACAGGAAAGTATTATGATGAGAGCGAATTTGTGGATTATCGTGCAGACAAGGAAAAAACTCTACCTATGATATATCAGAGCGGTTATCTCACGATTAAAGATTATGATAGTGAGATGGAAACTTATTTGCTTGACTTTCCGAATGATGAGGTGAAAAATGGTTTTGTCACCATGACCGCCAATAGCTATCTCTCTGTGAGAGAGGATGCTGGTTCGTGGGTGCGCAGTGCAGTTGTCGCCTTGAAGCGTGGTGAGCTGGAGAAATTCAAGGCTCTCCTTACGTCATTTCTTGCCAGCATCCCTTACACCGTGCGCCGTAAGGAAAATGAGACGGAGAAAGAGCGATATTTCACATACACCCTCTATCTCATCTTCCGCATCGCCAGCTGTTATATTGTTTATGCCGAAAAGGAACAGAGTTATGGTAGATTGGATTGCGTGGTAGAGACCCCGAAGTATGTCTATATTTTCGAGTTCAAGCTAGATGGCTCAGCGGTAGCAGCCTTGAAGCAGATAGATGATATGGGATATGCCACGGAGTATCTGTCTAAGGGAAAGAATATTTATAAAATAGGTGTAAATATCTCTTCGGAGACAGGTACTGTAGCTGATTGGGAAGTGGGGGAGTGATTTTTGCAGGCGAAATGGAATAGCGAATCAATTATGGTGAAACATTTATATATCATAGCGGGCTGCAATGGGGCAGGCAAGACGACAGCCTCCACTGGGGCCTTTACGACAATAGTAATAATAAAGGTGAAAGAGTTGCTTTTGGTGGAAAAAACACTCCTCTTCGCTCTCTGAGCGGTGGAATGTACAAAAAAAAGGCTGTGTCAGAAATTCTTCTGGCACAGCCTTTTATTTAACTAATAATTCTGATAAAAGATTCATCTTATGACAATCTTTTTGGGTACTCAGAGAGTACGCCAGCTTGGGCTTATTACAAACCTACGTTTTCGCCAGGAGTCGTACTACCTGAATCGCCTTCGCTAGGTGATGTAGAGGTAGACCCAGAACCGCTGGAAGAACCGCCAGTGTTGGTGTTCTCCTCGTAGGTGATGATGCCGTTGGCGCCAGCTTCTACACTACCGTCGCTCTTCACGTCGCCAATGTAGAGCGAGTCGCTCACCTTGTCGTTCTCGACCGAAGCAAAGGCAATGTAGCAAGAGAGCTTGTCCTTGCTCCAGCTGGCAGGAATCTTCAGAGAAGCCTTGCCGTCCATACGGCTTGCCACTTCCAATGAGTCTGCTACCTTGCGCTTGCTGAAGTTGTAGACGATGAGCATGGCAAAGTCGCTCATGTCTGCATCTTCCTCGGCTGAGTTGTCGGTCCAAGTGAAGTTTACCTTGTTGCTGGCTACAGAAGCGGTGCATCCCTCTGCCTCCAAGAGCTTTCCGCGACTGAACATCACCTTGCTAGGATCAATGCCGAATGAAGGGTATGAGCCAGTGAGAGCAGCCTTGAGGTTGTAGCTCATGGCTACGTTTCGAGCATACTGTCCTACCGCATAGTTGCGGAAACCAATCTTGATGAAGTCACTCGCTGGAGATACCAGTTGTTGTGCCAACTTGAACTTCAAACGCTGCGCCTGCTGACGCTTTGTTCTAGGATTCTTGTTGGAAGTTCTCAAACCTTGCACGTAAGCCTTGCCGTTACGAATGCAACCTACTACTGTGCCGACCTTACCAGATACGCCACCTAAAATACCTTGTACTAATTTACCCATAATTTAAAATTTTTGAGGGTTTAACTATAAATTAATTAACACTATGCCAATTCATCGGACTTGCATCGGACTTGCATCGGACTTGCATCGGACTCGTACCGAGCTTGTCATGAGCATTTCTTCTGAATGACGATGCAAAGATACAAAATTGGAAGCCGTTTTGCAAGAAATAAATTCAAATAATGATTTGAGAAAAAACTTAACAAAATAGAGCTCTTCAAGTGCTTGGTAGAGGAGAAATTCAAGTAAGATATATCAGTATTGGAGTTTTTCTGCAAAATCTCAATATTGGTTGTGGGCAAAGTAGAGATTTTCAAGAAGTCTCTACTTGAGTTTTTGAGATTTTTAATGAGAAAGAGGCAAAAACTCAAGTCAGCTACCAAAATCTCAACACGAAAAAAGGGCTAGCCTCTAGAAAGACTAGCCCTCATTATCTGAGTTTTTTGAGTAAAATTTATCTATATTCTTCTTACATTTTTAAATTTATGATGCAGAGGCTCGATTTTGCAGATTTCTCATCGCTCCGATAGAATACGTCTTGTGGAGCAAAAGATCCACTCTAGATTTGACATCATCAGCCTCTTCTTGACATTTCTCCCATTTCTTTTTCTCATCAGCTTTCAAACTGTTGGGCTTCATCAAAAGCATTTTCTTGCTATCCACTGAAAATGCTGAGATGCCGGGGAAACGGTTGACTCCAGGATAATGCTCTTGTAGAAATCGCAAGAAGAGCGAATTTCCACCGTCGTATCCGATGGCTTCCTTTAGCACAGCGATGCTTCTAGTGCTAAAGGTTCTGGTATTGTCCGACTTTCTGGTCTTGACAATCACAGAATCCAAACTCTCTGCTACCTTGATTGCATCTTGCTCCTTCTCAGGATTGTCAGGGAAGAGTAGGAGCTTATTTATGCAAACCTCGTTTTGCATTTGATCATAGAACTGTGCGGCGATGGCATGGTCTGTAAATTTTTGGATAGACCATTGATGAAAACACTTTTGCAGAAGACTCTTGTCGGCTGCTATTTGCTTCACTTCCTCTATCTCCTCCAGATAATCCTCCTTGTGCAATTTCGAGGCAAAATCTTTCACGGAGTCCCACACCTCTTGCAGGCTCTCCTGGTAAATATTCTCCAGTTGCTCTTGCGAGTTAAGGCTTTCCATCTCCTCTTGGATGATGGTTTTGCACATCATAAAGATGGCTATCACCACCTTGTAAAACTTGCAGAACACAGTCAATAGACTACCGATAATCTGCTCTTCTGAGCAACTTCTAATTTTATCTATAGCTGTAAATATATTTCCTTCGAAAATATTCTCTTCAGGAAGATAGCATTCTGGCTCGTCAATGGTTAATAAATACTCTTTGTAGCATTCCTTGTAAGTGTCTTCATTGGTAGGCAAGTCGATGGGGATTTTTTGCAGTTCCGGAAGGGCTTGCTTCAAGTCTCCCACAGTGTCTTTCAGCTCTTCGAATAATTTCATCACCTCCTGGATTCTATCTCTGCAAAGATAGGATGCAAATTGCTTGTTGTATGTATTTGACAACATAAACAGAGCCGAGTACATCATTTCCAGTTTCTTGGTGTTAGCCTGTAGGTTAGCCACCGTAAAAGAGATCATCTCGTAGTCGATGCGTCCATTCAAGAGCATCTCCCACTCATGCTCATCTCTGCATCTCTCCATCGCTAGGATTACAGGCAGGAGCTCCTCCTCCGCCTGGTTGAAACATTTCAATTTGTATTCCTCTGCTTTCATAATAGAAAAAATATTTTTTAGTTTAACATATAGCCCCTCCGCCTGGCATTGGGTCCGTTACCTCTGCAAAGTTACAAAATTATTAAGGCGATTGCAAGAAAATGCTCAACTTTTTTCTGTTAAAAAGTCTAATGTTTTGAATACTAGAAAGATACAGCTTGAGTTTTTGAAAAAATAATTCAGTTCTATTACAAATTTCTTTAGTTTTTATTTGGCGTTCTCAAGTTTTTGGGTAAGAAGGGTGAGACATTGGATGAAAAAAATCAGCATTGTTGGGTGACATACGCAAAAAACAAAGCAGCGTTCCTATATGTGTGTGAAACTGGAGATGGTCTTCAGAGAATGCGTAATCGCCTCTTTCGTTTTGGTGTTGTGCCCCTAAACACAATATTTTTTAGTAACTTTTTGGCTAAAAGTTTTGTGGTTTCAATAATATTTGGTACTTTTGTATTTGAGTTGGAGCGGACGGGAAAGAACGGACGTGATGATGACTCGAATGAATGAGCGTATTGAACATTATTTTTGCGATAGAAATGTGGAAGTTTCAAAGCCAGCAGAGATAATAGGCAATTCTGCTCACGTTATGGATTATTGTATCTAGTCTTCTCTTGAGGATTAGTATGATATACCTATGGCGTGGGCTATTGTCTAATTATTGCTGGCAGGTCCTTCCACAACCTCTATCGCAGTAATGGATAATAGTCCCACGCTTTTTCGTTCATTAATAATAAAAATATATAACAGTTATGATGAACATCGGTGAATCCATAAAGGAAGAATTGGTACGACAAGAACGTACCATCAGTTGGTTGGCACGAAAACTTAATAGAAATCGTGCTTACGTTTATCGCATACTTTGTAAGAACAGTATAGATACGGGGCTCCTGGCTCAGATATCCCAACTTCTTAATCGAGACTTCTTTCAAGAGTTGTCCCAGGAAGTCTCTTTTAAGGACGTTTCAGTGGATGATATTGATAAATAATGATACACTTTTGTATCATTTATGATACGCATTAGTTTTGTGGCATTTTGTTTTTTGTCGTACCTTTGCACCCACAAAAAATAAAGTGAAATTGATGCGATTTAAAATAATGGTATTATGTCTTTGGGGACTATCCAACATAGAGGCTATTGCGCAAACAGTGGTAGCCAAGACTAATCTGCTCTATGATGTGATAGGAATCCCGTCATTGGGTGTTGAAATGTCGACTTCCAAGCATACGTCATTGGGTATGATTGCTACCTACAATCCCTTTGCTTATAGCGGAAGGAAATGGAAGAATTATTCCTTTCAGCCTGAGTTCCGCTATTGGTTTCATCGTGATTTTACTGGTCCTTATGTATCAGCTAATGCGTGTCTGGGCGGTTTCAATATAGATAAAATTCATGTCGGCGGTCTCTATGGCAAGCATCGCCAAGGTCATTTTGGTGGCGCAGGATTAGGCGCAGGTTATTCACTGATTATATCTAATCGTTGCAATTTGGATTTCTCGGTGGTGTGTGATGTGGTGTATAGTCGGTATGATCGGTATCGGGAAGGGGCGTTGCCCTATAAGGAGGGGCGATTCTCGTCTACTGCGATAGTGCCTATAGGAACAGGGATATCTTTGGTATATATAATAAAATAAGGTGATATAAATGATATATATATGGATATGAAAAAAAATAGTTATCTATTTGTTCTTGTTTTGCTGTTTGACTTTGGGTTGAAGGCTGTGGCTCAAACGGCATTTAAGGGACAACTGTATGTTAATCAAGAGCGTTTTACTAGGCAGGGTCAAATGCTAAGGGTACAGATGCGCTTTAGTTATAGTGATGATGTATTGAATACTGGTGAGACGCTCAATATTACACCAGTCCTTAAAGATGGTAGAAGGATGCAAGCTCTTTCTTCTGTGGTAATCAGGGGAAAGGAACGTGCTAAGTATGAGGCACGCAAGGATTATTTGACTAATCGAACAAGAACCAATATAGCGGTAGTAACAGCGGATAAAAAGCATGGAAGCCGATATTTCATTTATGACACCTCCGTGCCATATAATGACTGGATGGCAAATGCTTCTCTCTATGTGGAGAGTGAGGAGCATGGTTGGGGGAGAAAACCTCATGTATATGAAGACTTGCTTTTTAGCCAGTTGGATGTCAGAAATGTGACTAGTAGTGAAGATGATGATAAAGTAAAAAAGCAAGGTGCTTCTGTAAAAAACGATTGGGTGCAGTTTCAAAATCCTGTGCATCAGGATGGTAAGATGATTGAGGTTGATGGGGTAATACCTCTTAATGGTGAGCAGACGATAAGCCAAATGACCAATAAGAGGTTCAATCGTGCAGTGATGGAACAGATAGAAAAAAGTCTGGATGAATCATTGCAAATTCCTGGCACCTCGCTGAAAAGCCTGCAATTAGTGGGGTATGGCGCTCCATGCGGCAATTACAAAACAAATGAGAGAAAAGCTGCTGAGAGGGCATACTCATTAAAGAAACATCTCATGACCAACCAAATGATGGGTGCAGATGGTTTGACAGTTACTTGGGTGCCAGAGGATTGGGACTCTATCTCAAAGTTGGTAGCTCAGAGCCAGATGAAATTAAAAACTGCGGCTTTAGATATCATAAAAACAGTGCCTGTAGTAAAAGGCAGAGAGGATGAACTAAGCATGTTGGGGGATGGGGCTCCTTATTCTTATATGAAGCACTATGTGTTTCCAAAAGTGGAACGCATTCAGTTTGTTGCTAAATTGGTAAAGAACAGTAGTGATGACACATCGAAATATAATGATAGTGAGCAGAACGTATCACTCCATTCGATGTATGCTACAGCACAAGAATTTCAGGTAGGGAGCAGAGAGTTTAATGATATCATGGATTTGATGGCTCGCTTATTCCCAGATAATGTCGTGGCAAATGTTAACGCTGCAGGTGTGGCTTTGCTTCGTGGTGACATTTCCTTGGCAGAGAAATATCTTGCTAAATGGACTACAGACTCGCGTGCATACAATAATCTTGGAGTCTTGTACATGCTGCAAGGTGATTTTGCTAAGGCGGAAGTTTATCTTCAGATGGCTGAGTCGTCGGGTGTTAGTCAAGCATCGGCTGCTCTGAATTATCTACATAGTATCAAGTAAGTATTATAAATTAAAATAAAATTAATATGAAAAGAAATTCTTTCAAGTTATTTGCCATTCTGATGGCAAGTATGTTGGCTGGGGTAAGTGTGTCTTGCTCATCGTCAGACGAGATAACGTCGGAAACTTCAGAGAGTAATAGTCAGAAGCAACTGACACTAACCATCAGAACACAGACTCTGACTAGAGCTGTTGCAACAACTGATCCTGGTACTGCTAAGGAGAATACCATGAATCGTATTGCCATAGGTATCTTTGACCAGGCAGGAAATACGGTTCGTACCATCCAAGAGTTCTCACCTACAGCAACACAAGGCGAGGCGGTAGCCGGTTCTAATAAGTTTTATAATTCGGGAAATGGTACAGCTACAGTTAGTGTAGTTACTACGCAGCTTACAAGTACGGATCAAATATTGGTTGCTATCAATGCACCTGCATCTTATTTTGCAGGAGTTGCAACAGCAGCTGATTTCAAGAAGAAATCGCTGACTGCTACAGAGGCACTTTATACTCAAAGTGATGCTACAAGTCCGACTAATGATATGGCAGTGGATGATAACATTCCCATGTTTGGATCTGCAAATCTTACGGGTTCGGGAACCTCGTTTTCTGCAACAATTAAGCCTATCCATCTCGTTTCCAAGGTTACCCTTGAAAGGTTGAAGGTTGATTTCGCATCGGATGGTCCATATTCAGCAGCAACATTTACCCCACAAGAAATCTTCATTTATAATGCACCTGATGGGATGTTGTTTGATGATGCTGCTCCGTATGTTTCAACATCTACATTGCTGACAGGAGAATCAAGCAGTACATCACCTGCACCAACAAAATTCCTTTCTACAGGTGTTCTGTCTGGTGAGACAGCATTGAGTGGTTCTGCTTCATTTGCAGGGAGTCGTTTCTTCTATACTACTCCAAATAACAATGTTAGTACAGGCAAGACCAAACTGGTGATTAAGGGTAGTTTTGATCCTGATGGTGCTGGCGCAACCCCAGCGCAGGTGGTTTACTATCCTGTAAAATTAAATTCTAACGTGACTGCAGAAGGAACTCATGCGGCAGCAGAGAGTGGTACTACAGAATATCAGGTATATCCAAACAAGAATTATAAATGTAGCGTAACGATAAAGACAATCGGCTCCACAGGACCTGATGCAGATATCGATCCAACAACAGCCACTGTTACAATTACTGTAACTTCGTTCACGTCGGTGTCTCAGTCTACAATCTTCCAGTAATATCAAGTAAATTATAGAGATTAATAAAAATGAAATGCAATAGAATTATTCAATTGTTAGTTTTGCTCATTTTGGAATTGATGTTAGATAGTTGTATCTTCGACCAATATCCTGACAGGAAGCAATATACCTTGAGAGTCGAGTTAGTAGATAGTCTTGGGGAACAATTGTCTGATTCTATTGCTTCATTGTATGGTGTGGGATGTTTTGTAAATGGTATCTATCGAGAAACAATTTCAAAGGAATCGGATGGTAAATATCGCTATGCTTTTCTAGGTGAGGATGATGTTACTTTTGTAGCTCTTGCCTGTGAGAATCCCGATGAGTATCTTATGACACCTCCAAGAGATGGCATGGCTATCCAAAACAGATGGTTGCAAATGAATATGCCTGTTGGACAGAATGCACCAGATGCTTCGCCTGTATTTTATGGAAGTGTAAATACACATATTGCTGGAACTCAAAACGAAAATGTTTGCGTCAAAATGCAAGATGTAAGGGCACAAGTAAGAATTGTGGCTTATAATATGTTGGCTAAATTCGGTGTAGATAATTATCGCTTTGTTTTGGAACGTTGTTCTACAGGATTAGCCTACGATGGGTCTTCGTGTGGTGAGATAGCTGACTATGATTTGGCGGGTAAGCTAAGTTCTGATGGTAATTATCGGACAGAGTCTCGACATCTACTTCCCTCAAGTGAAGGCTTGCGTGTGAGAATCTACAAAGGAGATGGCAAAATGCTTTTTGAGACGGATAAGGATAGTCAAGGTAATACGTTACTTTTACGTCCTGGTACTAATAATGTTATAATGATACTGTTTGGCTATACTACCGATGCGACAATCAAGGTTGTTCCGTTTGAGGAAGTAGGCAATGAAACAGTCTTTCCATGATGCAGAATAATATGAATAAATACTTTACTTTGTGTTTGATAGTTTTGAGTATTGTCCTCATTTCTTCATGTAGTGCAGATTATGATGCATTAGACACATCAGGGGAGACTACGGTTTCTTTTGTCGTCAAGGTAGAAGGGGAAAATGGCGAAGCTAGTAGTCTGACGCGAGCGGTAGATGGAGTTACGGATGTTGTTGCTTTTATTTTTAATCAACAAGGTTATTTGATAGGAAAAGGAGAGGCAGCAAATGTATCTTCTTTGAAAGTAACGACTAGACTTGCGGATAACTGTACGGTTTGCGTGGTAGCCAATAGCAAAGCTGCTGTTTCAAACTCATGGCTATCAAATGTGAAGATGAAATCAGATTTGGACAACTTATATTATTTTGTATTGAATTCTGGAACTCCAAAAATATCAAATGTAATGTATGGAGTCAAGACGAATTATAGTACGAAGACCAGTGCTGCTTGTACAATTTCCTTGCAGAAGATATATAGTAATTTCAGTTTTTCCATCAAGATAGAAAAGGATAAAAATACGAGTCTAGGAATCGTGTTGGATAGTTACCAACTGTGCCATTTACCAAAGGGAACATATCTATGTGGAACCAAGCAGGCAACGACCTATTATGATGAGCCAGAGGTGAATCTTACAAGTAGTAATGAGTCTGGTTCTACCATAAAGTTTACAAAGTCAATATTGCAGAATCCTCTTCCGAAAGGTAACAATGTAAATTCCAAGGGGTGGGGGTATCGTTCAAGCAAACATGCGCCAAGCAATGCTAGCTATCTGAAAATCAAGGCTCATTCACAGATGTGGCAAACCACATTTTATTATTATTTGGGAGGCAAGAATCTACCTTCTACGTATTCATCCACGGCAGATTATACAGATTATACAATTTATCCCAATATGTCTTATAATGCTTCTATTACTATCAATGGTAATGGGGCTGAGGAAGACGGAAACAGGGTGAATGTTATATTGCAAAGTGTAACAGCCAGTGATTTGGGGAAGATTATTTGTGCAGATGGCAGTGTCTATGCAACGGTGGCTGCCGCTAAGGCTGCTGGTAAGGAACCAGTTGGATTTATCGGTTATGTGGGGAGTGATACCGGTAATTCTCAATATAATCATGGTATTGTGTTTGCCTTGGAAAATGCCAACTCAGTAGGTACTGACCAACTTGGTTATAACGAGGCTTTGGAGATTGCAAAAACTTATAAAGCTGCGGCTATGAAGTTTAGCACAGGATGGCATATTCCATCCATACAAGAATGGAATCACATGTTTGCTGCTTTTGGTGGGCATGCTTATGGTGTGCCAACAGAAGTAGATGAAAATGGTAATACTGATAATAATTGGGACAGTGGAAGTACACGCCAAAAGATGGTAGAGGCAGGCGGTGAACCATTTTGGGAACATAGTAATTTTGCTGCCAAAACCACTTTTAAAGGTGAAGAGGGATATTGGGTATATGTTTTTGCGGAAAAGTTTTGGGCTTGGAGAAATGTAGATTATCCAAGAGCTGTTCGTCTTTGTTTCATATTTTAGGTCGTATATTAGAATAAGGGAATCAAAATAAGGGAACAATCCGCGTGATGGGATTGTTCCCTTATTCTATTCTTAATTGTATCTTCTAAAAAACTTATCTTCTAAAAAGAAATCCTTTATAGCATACCCTTGGAGCTGGGGAGCTCGAAGTGGTAGATGTCGCGTTTCACTGCCATCTTAAGCGAGCGGGCCAGGGCCTTGAAAATGCCTTCTATCTTGTGGTGCTCGTTCTCGCCCTCTGCCTTGATGTTCAGGTTCATCTTGGCGGCATCGCTTAGGCTCTTGAAGAAATGCTTGAACATCTCAGTTGGCATTTCGCCTACCTTCTCTCTGTGGAACTCAGCATCCCAGATGAGCCATGGACGACCACCGAAATCCAAGGCTACCTGGCAGAGGCAATCATCCATCGGCAGGGAGTAACCATAACGCTCTATGCCTCGCTTGTTGCCCAACGCCTGGAGCAAGCATTCGCCCAGGGCTATGCCGGTATCCTCGATGGTGTGGTGCTCATCCACATAGAGGTCGCCCTTGGTGTGGATGGTGAGGTCCATCATGCCGTGCTTGCCTATCTGCTCCAGCATGTGGTCGAAGAATCCGAGACCTGTGGTGATGTCGCACTTGCCTGAGCCATCGAGATTTACCCGGATGTAGATGTCTGTCTCCTTGGTGGTGCGCTTTACCTCGGCGATGCGGTCGCCAGCAAAGAGAATCTCGGCTATCTTGTCCCAGTCCATACCATCCTTGCCTAGGATGAGGCTTTTGCAACCGAGGTTCTCTGCCAACTGGGCATCGCTCTCGCGATCGCCAATCACATAGCTGTTGGCTAGGTCGTAGGCTGGGTTGTCGATATATTCGGTGAGCATGCCTGTGCCTGGTTTGCGCATAGGCGAATGGTCTTCAGGAAAGTGGCGGTCGATGTGTTGCTTGCTGAAGTGGATGCCTTCGCTCTCCAAGGTCTGAATGATGAAGTTGTGGACGGGCCAGAAGGTGTCTTCTGGGAAGGAGTCGGTGCCTAGACCGTCCTGATTGCTTACCATCACAAGCTCGAAGTCGGTGTGCTGGGCGATGAACGCTAGGTTGCGGAATACGCCCTTGGTGAATACCAGCTTTTCGAAGCTATCAATCTGCTCATCCTCTGGTTCCTGGATCAGCGTTCCATCGCGGTCGATGAAGAGTAATCTTGTCTGTTTCATTTGGTTGATTCTATGTTAATATGCTTATTTATTTTTTCCTTTTCCTCATCTTGCACTTTATAGGAGCCATACTGATAGGCTAGGGTGATGCCGAGCCATGACAGGATGCCTACGAAGAGGTAGCAGGTGATGACCAGAATGAGGAGCAGCAGGGGGGTGAAGTAGCCCGGTGTGCCCAGTGGATCGCCATCGAGGGCGCCTAGCTGGGAGAAGAGTTGGGCTGTGCCTAGGGTGATGGATGGCAGGGCTACGATCAGGGTAACGATGCCTACAATCATGATGCCGAGAAAACTGGTCATGAAGAAACCGCCGAAGTGGCGCAGGATGCGGAGGATGGATTTGCCCATCTTGCGCTTTTCGCCCTTAGGACAGAATTGCTGGCGAGGCAGCAGATGCCAAAACGCTACGATTGCCATCACGATGGTGGCGGCGTAGATGATGGTTTGTACGATGAATGATGCCCAAGGATTGTAGACTCCCCAGTCGTGGAGCGACTTGTTGGGGAGCAGGAAATAGAGCACCACTGCCAGTAGGATGGCGAGGGGCACTTGGGTGGTCCACGACTGCTTGATGAATGCCTTTGGATGACTTGTTAACAAGTCGTATGATGCTTTCATACAGGATGTTATGCTGCGCTGCTTAAATAATACGTTTACTTTCATTTTTGCTTAGTTCCTTTCTCTATGAATGTTACTTCCACTGTCTTCTGAACTCCGCACAGGTGATGGCGGTGGCGATTGCCACGTTGAGGCTGTCGGCTGTGGGACGACCCTCTGGGAAGTTAGGGATGAGGAGTCGGTGGTTTACCTTCTGAGCCAAGGCTGGGGAGATGCCCTTGCCCTCATTGCCCATCACGATGAGTCCGCGGTTCTCTAGCGGCTGCTGATAGATGTTCTCGCCATCGAGCAGGGTGCCGTATACGGGCACGTCGGCTGGCAGGGATTCTACCAAGCCCAGCAGGTTGCCATATTCCACCTTCACTCGGGCTATGCTGCCCATCGTGGCTTGCACCACCTTCGGATTGTATACATCGGCAGTGTCTTGGCTGCAATAGATGTGGGTGATGCCAAACCAGTCGGCGATGCGGATGATGGTGCCCAGATTGCCTGGGTCTTGCACGCCATCCAGTGCCAGACTCAACTCCGTGGTGTCGATGCCTGAGAATTCGAAGCTATCAATGGCGGTAGCCTGTTCTTGTCTGAATACGGCGAGCACCTGTTGTGGATGCTGCAAGAAGCTAACCTTCTTCAGCTCCTCATCTGTTACCTCGATAACCTCGGTCTCAGCGCCTAGCTGTTTGCCCTTGAGCCATTCGGCAGTAGCCACAATGAGGAGGGCTGGTTGCAGGGCGAGCAGGTCGTCTACCACCTTATGGCCTTCAGCCACGAATACGCCTTCTTTGTTGCGATTCTTCTTCAGTTCTAGCGAACGTATATATTTTATCTTATTCTTGCTAATCATTCTTACCTGTTTATAATGTGTGCAAAGATACAGCAAAATGCAGACAAAACAAAATAAATTAAGATTTCTTTTCGCATTTAATTTTGTATTGTCTATGATTTGCATTATCTTTGCAGTCTAAAAGATAAGAATTAAGTGAAACAACAGAATATTTTCATATTGGCTTTGCCCCTGGTGCTGGGTGCTTGCTCGGCGAGCAAATACGTGCCAGAGGGGGAGTATATATTAAATAAGGTGGAAGTGAAGAGCGACCTGGAGGGATATGATGCCGGGGCGCTCAAGCAGTATGTGCGCCAGAAGGAGAAGCCCAAGCTGTTTTCGCTCTTCAAGAATCCATTTAGCAAGAAACCTGTTATTTATGATTCCCTGCAGGCCCGACTCACCTGCCAAGACCTGCTCCAGGCGATGCAGAACCAGGGATATATGCATGCCGGCATACAGCTCTTCACCACCAAGAAGGGGAAGAAGCTGGATGCCACTTACTTGTTGCATCCCGGTGAGCCTTTCTTGATAGGCAAGGTGGAATATGATGTGGAGGATGAGCAGATACAGCAGCTCTTGCAACTCGATAAGCCTGAGAATCAGCAACTGAAGCCGGGTATGCGATTCACCGTGGAGACCCTGGACAATGAGCGCAAGCGCATCACCAATCTCTTGACGGATGATGGCTACTTCCGTTTCCATAAGGACTTTATCCAGTTTTCGGCTGATACGATAGCGGGGCAGAAGGACATCGCCGTGACCCTGCATCTGATGAAGTACAAGGCCAACAGTAATGCGCCCGAGGTGGATCATCCGCGCTATACGGTGAGGAATATCAACTTTCTGAGCAATGACAGCGACCGCATCCACCTGCGCCATCAGGTGTTGCTCAATGCCACTGCTCTTAGGGAGAATGAGCCTTACAGCGCATCTGCCTTGCAGCGCACTTACAATAACTTTGCCCGATTGCAGGCGGTGAAGTATACCAATATCCGATTTGCCGAAGTGCCTGACAGCAATCTCTTGGATTGCAACATCCAGATAAGCACCAACAAGCCTTCTACCATTGCCTTCCAGCCAGAGGGCACCAATACGGCGGGCGACTTGGGTGCGGCGGCTTCGCTCACTTATACCAACAGGAACCTGTTCCGTGGCAGCGAGCAGCTGAGTGTGGAGCTGCGTGGTGCCTACGAGGCCATCACCGGACTGGAGGGCTATCAGGACCAGAACTATACGGAGTATTCGGTTGAGACCAAGCTGGTGTTTCCTAGATTCGTGGCGCCTTTCCTCTCCCAAAAATTCCGCCGCCGACAGACGGCTAGCAGTGAGCTCTCGGTGAGCTGGGACCTTCAGAATCGACCTGAGTTTCATCGTCGAGTCTTCTCTACGGCGTGGCGTTATCGCTGGAGCGAGCCTAGGCATCATCTGTCTTGGCGCTATGACCTGCTGGATCTCAACTATGTGTATATGCCTTGGATTTCAGCTACTTTCAAGCAGGATTATCTCGACAATGCGGATAGCCGAAATGCTATCTTGAGGTATAACTACGAGGACCTCTTCATCATGAAGATGGGACTGGGATTGTCATATAGCGATGGGGTGGATGCCGTGAGAGTGAATGTGGAGACTTCGGGCAATGTGCTAAGTGCCGTATCGAAGGTGCTCGGATTCAAGACCAATGCCGAGGGGCAGCGCACCTTTATTAATATAGCCTATGCCCAGTATGCCAAGTTTGACTTCGACTATACCCATCTGATGCAGTTTGACAAGCGCAATGCCTTGGCACTGCATGCTGGTATTGGCGTGGCTTATCCTTACGGCAACAGCACGGTGTTGCCTTTTGAGAAGAGATACTTCTCGGGTGGCGCCAACTCGGTGCGCGGATGGGGCGTGAGAGAGTTGGGACCAGGTAAGTTTAAGGGCACGGATGGACGTATCGACTTCATCAACCAGACGGGCGACTTGAAGCTCGACCTCAATGCCGAGTATCGCACCTCGCTCTTCTGGAAGTTTGAGGGCGCAGCCTTCATAGATGCCGGCAATATCTGGACCCTTCGCAACTACGAAGACCAGCCTGGCGGACAGTTTAAGTTCTCCGAGTTCTATAAGCAGATAGCGGCAGCCTATGGACTGGGCTTGCGCCTGAACTTCGACTATTTCATCCTGCGTTTCGACATGGGTATGAAGGCCATCAATCCTGCTTACGAGACCCAGGAGGAGCACTGGGCTATCGTCCATCCCAAGCTGAGCCGCGACTTTGCCTTCCACTTTGCCGTGGGACTCCCATTCTAAGTTAGGAGTTAGGAGTTCGGAGTTCGGAGTTCGGAGTTCGGAGTTGGCATTCCTTCCAGTTTCACCTTCCATTTGCCTTCATGGATTTCCATGGGCAGTTGGAAGGTGGCTTCGTCTACGGGGTGAGCTTCCTTGCCGATGGTGTCCATCTGCAGGAAGTTGCTCACCTTGATACTTACCACTGCCGATACCTCGTCGTCGGCATAGTCCACGTCGGTTATCTCCACGCTGGCATCTTCTGCCTTGTTGCGAAGTTGCTCTATGTCAGCCTCATGTACATTGCTGGCAGCATAGCGCAGCCATACTTCTGAAGAGGGCGTGCAATACTTGAGCGCCTTCGGAAAATGCCAGTTGTAATAGTAGATGGCAAAGGAGTCGGCGTCTTCCTTGAGCTGGCTGTCGCTGCCCTCGTGAGGCTGGCATCCCGACAGGGTGATGAGCGATGCGGCGGTGCCCAGACAGGCCCATCCCAATGCTTTTATAGTCTTGTTAACCATATCGTCTAATTCTTAAAATTTCTATTTATTTGCTTAAATTTGGTACAAAGATAGTAAAATACTTTGTAATAAGAAAGTTTTTTGCTAACTTTGCATGAAAATATAACTTAAAAATGTTGAGATTCATTTCCTTTGGCAGTGGAAGCAGTGGCAATAGCTACTATCTTTACACTGAAACGGATTCGATATTGATAGATGTAGGAGTAGGAATAAGATCATTGAAGAAGCACTTCCATAACTATGGATTGCGCTTCGAGGACGTGCATCACATCCTCGTTACCCATGACCACGCCGACCACGTAAAGTCGGTGGGGAGCTTGAGTACGGACTATAAGCTACCAGTATATACAACCCGAAAAGTACACCAGGGCATCGAGCGCAACTATTGCGTCCGCAAGAAGATTGTGCCTTCTTATGCCCATGTGATAGAGAAGAATGTGCCCTTCCAGGTGGGCGAATTTAAGGTTACACCTTTTGCCGTGCCTCATGACAGTACCGACAATGTGGGCTACTTCGTGGAGTGTGGCGAGGTAACTTTTTGCTTGATTACCGATGTGGGGCATATCACGGAAGAGATGCACGACTTCATAGGCCGTGCCAATTATCTGGTGATAGAGGCCAACCATAGCGTGGAGATGTTGCAGCAAGGTCCTTATCCGCAGTATCTCAAGGATCGAATACTGGGACCTAATGGTCATCTGAGCAATGACGACTGTGGCAATGCGCTTGCCGATTATGCCACGCCAAACCTGCGCTATGTATGGCTCTGCCATCTCAGCGAGGAGAACAATCATCCGGAGTTGGCACGCAAGACAGTGGAGCAGATTCTCCGAAGCAAGGGCATCATTGCTGGCAAGGACTTCGAGGTGGAGGTGCTGAAGCGCAAGACACCGAGCGAAATCTACAAGTTGGTATAAAATTAAAATCATCGGATTATACGGATGATACGGAGCTTTCTTATGTTTCCGTTTCATCCGTGTAATCCGATGAAAAATATTTCCTCTATTTCATGAATACGAAGTAGACGGCTGCTATGAGGCAGACGAATGCAGCGAAGTGATTCCAGTGTAAGCCTTGTCCTTGGAAGAGGATGTTGGCGATGATGGCAAATACGATGAGCGATACGCACTCTTGTATCACCTTGAGCTGGACGAGGGTGAAGGGACCGCCGTTGTCCACGAATCCTATTCTGTTGGCTGGTACTTGGCAGCAATACTCAAAGAATGCTATCGCCCAACTGAAGGCGATGACTCCTATGAGGGGCCAGTTGCTGCTCACGCCCGTCTGTTGCAGTTTCAGATGGCCATACCATGCTAGGGTCATGAAGATATTACTCAGCAGCAAGAGTAATATGGTGTATATTCCATTCATATCTGTTTTTTCTCCTATATATAATAATGTGTTCTCTCTCTCTGTTAGGAGTTTTGCTCCTTGATGCTGTCCAGAAGTCCTTGACAGGCATCTTCCAGTAGCTCGATGACTAGTTCGAAGTCGCTGTAGTCGCCATAGTAAGGGTCGGGTACCGTAGTGTATTCGCGGTGGTGGGTCAGATAGTCGGCTATGCGCACCACCTTGTCTTTGTCAGCTTGGCTGGATGCCATGGATGTGATGGCTCGATAGTTCTCGTTGTCCATCACCACGATGAGGTCGAAGCGCTGGAAGTCTGACTTCTGGAATTGTCGGGCGTGGCTGTCGAAACGGTATCCATGCTCTGCGCCACACTTGCGCATACGGCTGTCGGGCAATTGTCCGATGTGCCAGCTGCCGATGGCTGCCGAGTCGATGAAGAAGTCATCGCTCATTCCTTCTTTTTCCACTAAACTCTTCATGATGCCCTCGGCTGCCGGCGAGCGGCAGATGTTTCCGAGGCATATAAATAAAACGGTATGTTTGCCTGATTTCATCATATATTTCTTGTTTTTGCTGCAAAGGTACTGCTTTTTTCTGAGAAAATCATCATGCTTGTGTAAAAAGTTGTAAATTTGTTTGGCGGTTTCAAATAAAAGCTGTACCTTTGCATCCGCTTTTGAGAACAAAGCTTATCGGGTATGCACCCTTAGCTCAGTTGGTAGAGCAACTGACTCTTAATCAGTGGGTCTAGGGTTCGAATCCCTAAGGGTGTACCAAAGAAGAAGCGGCAATTCCTTATTGGAGTTGCCGCTTCTTTTTTGTATTAGCGATGCCTTCTTTGGGAAGGCATTGCTTTCAGCATGTCTCTTGGTGAGGCATTGCTTTCAGCATGTCTCTTGGTGAGACATTGCTTTCAGCGATGCTTACGTCTGCAATCAGGGCATTCTCCCTTGATGACGAAGGAAACGGAGTGGGGGTAATATCCTTCGGGCAGTTCGAAGCTAGGGATATGGATGTCTTCCATGCAGAAGGAGCGATGGCACGACTCGCAGTAGAAGTGGATGTGCCCATCGTGGTGATCGCATTTGCCATCCTCCTCACAGAGCTCATAGTTGAGCACACCTCGTCCGTCTTCGAAGGCATGCACCACCTCATGCTCCAAGAAGAGCGTGAGCACACGGAATATGCTCGACTTGTCCATCGACCCCATCAGTCTCTCCAGATCGCTGAGGCTCTGAGGGTTCTCTGCTTCTGCTAAGGCCTTCATCACCAGTATTCTATTGGCTGTAGGGCGTATGCCCTTGCTTTCCATTTTGCTTATGATGTCTTCTGATTTCATCTTCCAAATATTTTAATTTAGTGCAAAGTTACGCTTTTCATTTGGAATAGCCAAGGAATAAGGTGGAAAATGTGAGTTTAATAATTTTGTAACATGTTCTACATAGCGGTGTAACAAGTTTCTCGTACTTTTGCGGCAGAAAATAGAAGTGTAGCTTTGCTAATTAGGCATCTTGTTGAGGAAGCGATACTGGGAGGGCAGGTTTGTTTCCTTCGTAGTAATATGACAACTCAATACCCTTGAAAATTTCTGCCAAGGGAAAAATCTATAAAGCGTGGTATGATTTTCCCTAAATGAGATTGGGAAAATCCGAAGAGAAGTGAATATTGCAACCCAGTTGCATTACATTCTTTGTACCTTTGCAGTCGTAAAACTAAAAGTATTAAGAATTATGGAAAAAGAAAAACAAGAATGTTGCTGCTGTTGCGAACATGAACATGAGGAGAAATCGCATGGATGTGGTTGCGGCTGTAAGCACGAACATGAGGAGGGAAGCTTGAAGCAGAAGATCATCCTGATTGTATCTACTGCGGTATTGCTGGCAGGGGCTGTCTTTGTGGAGAAGACTTATAGTCTTGCTACCTGGCAACTGCTCATCGTGTATCTGATACCTTATTTATTAATAGGACACGATACGCTGATGGAGGCATGGGAAGGCATCACCGAGGGAGACATCTTCAATGAAGACTTCTTGATGGCGATAGCTACCATCGGAGCCTTGTGCATCGGCTTCTTGCCAGGTTCGGATACCGAGTTTACGGAGGCAGTCTTCGTAATGCTCTTCTTCCAAGTGGGCGAACTCTTCGAGGGATATGCCGAGGGGAAGAGTAGGGATAGCATCTCTCATCTGATGGAGATTAGACCAGATACAGCTCATGTGGAACGAGAGGGCAGTGTTGCGGCTGTATCGCCTGAAGAGGTGGAGATAGGAGAGACCATCGTCATCAAGAGAGGTGAGAAGGTACCGCTGGATGGCATTGTGATAGCAGGCTCTGCCTTGCTGGACACCGTAGCCTTGACGGGCGAAAGTGTGCCTAGAGAAATCAAGGTGGGCGAGGAAATTTACTCCGGCTGCATCTGTTCCAAGGGCAATGTGAAGGTTCGTACCACGAAGTCGTTTGGCGAAAGTACGGCTTCCAAGATTATCGCCTTGGTGGAGGATGCCGACCAGCATAAGTCGAAGAGCGAGGCTTTCATCACTCGTTTTGCTCGTGTCTATACACCTATTGTGGTTTGTGTGGCTGTGGCTTTGGCCATTGTGCCTCCGCTGCTAGGAGCCATGGGCATTGCCTCGGGATTCTTTGGCATGGGCAACTTTGCTGATAATTTCCCTTTGTGGCTCAATAGGGCTTTGATATTCTTGGTGGTATCTTGTCCTTGCGCATTGGTTATCAGTGTGCCGCTTACTTTCTTTGGAGGTATAGGCGGCGCTTCTCGCCAAGGCATCTTGGTCAAGGGTAGCAACTATATGGATGTACTTGCCAAGGTAGGCACCGTGGTATTCGACAAGACGGGCACGCTGACCCATGGCGAGGTACTGGTTCAGGCTGACGAAGGAGCCCCTGTGGTGGTCAATGACAGCATCAAGGAGGGCAGCCAGCAAGCCATCATGCAATTGAAGCAACTGGGTGTGGAGAAGACCGTGATGCTGACGGGCGACTATGAGGAGATAGGCAAGCGTGTGGCTGATGAGATAGGACTGGATGAATATCATGCTCAATTGATGCCTGCGGATAAACTGGTTCATGTGGAACGCCTATTGACGGAGAAGCCTGAGGGCAAGAGCCTAGCCTATGTGGGGGATGGTATCAATGATGCCCCTGTATTGAAGCGTGCCGATGTGGGTATCGCCATGGGAGGTCTGGGCAGTGATGCTGCCATCGAGGCTGCCGATGTGGTATTGATGGATGATGATCCGTCAAAGGTAGCCACAGCCATCCGCATCGCTCGCCGCACCATCGGCATTGCCCATCAGAACGTATGGTTTGCCATCGGTGTCAAGATAGCCGTACTCATCCTTGCCACCTTCGGTCTTGCCACCATGTGGATGGCGGTGTTTGCCGATGTGGGCGTAACCGTATTGGCTGTGTTCAATGCCATGAGAGCATTGAGGTCTTGACAGTTAATCATTACAGAGAAAGCAATAAGAGCCTGTTTGTTAGTTTCGAGCAGGTTCTTATTGCTTTTTTTTCTTAAATATTACACCGAATGCATGGGATATTGCAAGAATAATCTTATCTTTGCAATAATTTGCAACCAATCAGCAATGATTATCAACCATAAACAATAAGCTAATGGAAATGAACAACGAGTCCATGATGGCATGGAATATCATCGAGAAGACAGGTGCCAACCTTTTCCTCACGGGAAAGGCAGGAACGGGTAAGACTACCTTCCTCAAGGAATTGAGACGAAAGTCGCCTAAGCGAATGGTGGTGCTGGCTCCTACAGGCATCGCTGCCATCAATGCGGGCGGTATGACCATCCACTCCTTCTTCCAGTTGCCGCTTTCTCCTTATCTTCCGGGCACTACCTTTGGGGGTGGTGAGCAGAAACGCTATCAGTTTAGCAAGGTGAAGAGAAACATCATTCGCTCCATGGACTTGCTGGTCATCGATGAGATTAGTATGGTGCGCAGCGACTTGCTGGATGCCATCGACTCGGTGATGCGCCGTTATCGCAAGCACGACCTGCCTTTTGGTGGTGTGCAACTCCTGATGATTGGCGACCTCCATCAGTTGGCTCCTGTTACCGCTGGTGGTGAGGAGGCCATGCTGCGCCAGTATTACGATACGCCTTACTTCTTCTCTAGCAAGGCACTGCAACAGGTGGGCTATCTCACCATCGAACTCAAGACGGTGTATCGACAGCAGGATGACCGATTCATCTCCTTGCTCAATCAAATCAGGGAAAATCGAGTAACCGATGAGACCTTTCAGGCTCTGAACCAGCGATATATCCCCAACTATACACCGCCAGCCAATAGCGACTACATCCGCCTGACCACCCACAATGCGCCAGCCAATTACATCAATGAGCAAGAGCTAGCTGCCTTGCCATCCCAAGCCTATTCGTTTACGGCAGAGGTGGAGGATAACTTCCCTGAATCTTCTTATCCTGCTGATTATGAATTGGTTTTGAAACCGGGTGCTCAGATTATGTTTATCAAGAATGATAGTCAGCATCGCTTCTATAATGGTATGATAGGAGAGGTGAGAAGCATCGTGGGCGATGAGATTACGGTGCGCAGCAAGGACGATGATGAGGACTTTGTGCTGGAAAAGGCGGAGTGGACCAACTCTAAGTATACACTGAATGAGGAAACCAAGGAGATAGAGGAGACAGTGGAGGGCGTGTTCCGTCAATATCCTGTGCGCTTGGCTTGGGCGATAACCATCCACAAGAGTCAGGGCTTGACCTTTGAACATGCCATCATAGATGCTTCCCATTCCTTCTCTCATGGCCAGACATACGTAGCCCTGAGCCGATGCAGGTCGTTGGAGGGCATGGTGCTGAGCCAACCGCTGTCTCGTTCTGCCATCATCAGCGATCAGACGGTGGATGCCTTCAATGGCAATCTCACACCGCCTACTCATGAGACGATTTCTGCCCTGGAATTGCAGTACAGTGTGCAGATGATATATGAGTTGTTCGATTTCCGTCAGATGCAGTCTAGCTATGACCTCTTGTTGCGCTGTTTGGCAGAGTTCTTCTCTTCCAAATATCCTAGAGTATTCAATGAGTATCAGCAGATGGCTGTGGTATTCAAGAGCTTGAATGGTGTGGCAGATAAGTTCAGAGTGCAATATACGCAGATGCTGGCTGCCGATGCCCAGATCAGCAATCCTGCCCTGCAAGACCGCATCCATAAGGGAGCGAAATACTTCTGGCAGAAGATGGGTGTCATCACCGACTTGATTAAGAAGACTAAGTTGGAGACTGAGAACAAAACGGCTAAGAAGCAATTCCAAGACCGATTCTCTACCTTTGCAGAGGAAGCCAAGCTGAAGGAATCGCTCTTGAGATATGAGCAGGACACCGAATTCTCGGTGAGCGACTATCTGAAGAAGAAGGCGCAGTTCCTCTTGAGCCAAGAAGAGGGTGGTTCTTCCTCCAAGTCATCCAAGCGCAATAGGAATGGTGGTGGTTTTTCTAGGGGGTCTGATTCCAAGGAACCGAAGGCTCCGAAGATTCCGAAGATTCCAACCAAGGAGATTAGTTATAACCTCTTTAAGCAGGGATTGAGCATCGACCAGATAGCCGCCGAGCGAAATCTTACCAAGGGCACCATCATCAGTCATCTCACCCCATACGTGAAGGAGGGCAAGATAGGTCTGCGTACCTTTATCTCCACCAGTAGGGAGGAGAAGATTCGTGGCTTCATGGAGAAGCATCCTGAGATAGAGCATTTCGGAGAAATCAAGGAAGCTCTGGGAGGTGCCTACGAATACTGGGAAATCAAGTTGATACATGACTTGATGCAAGGGGATAAATGATGTGATTGGAAAGAGAAATAGATGTGATAATAAATAGATGTGATATTATATGACAGAAAAAAAGCGGACAAGTCAATTAGATACTTGCCCGCTTTCTTTGTATATTCCTTTAATAACTCATTCTTTCCTGATAATGGGCTATGCCCTTGCTGCTTAAGCGCAAGCACAACCACGACTTCTGTTCAAAGCCTCGCCATACATTTCCATGGCGTTCATGTAGTTCTCAACGAAAGCCTTGATAGCCTTCTTGATTTCATTAATCATTGTCTTCATAATTGTTATCCTTTCTACTTTAATTAATATTAGGGGCATTCATTGCCTCATCTTTTTTACCGTGTAAGGAATGGGATTACTTGCCCATTTCCATTTTGTTGTTTACATTAACAGCCTTGGCAATCATCACTGCCACAACTGCGAGAATCATTACTGTTGTCATCATAATCTTTTCCTTTCTTTTCTTTGTGGAAGGTTGCATCTTTTAGCCTCCCAGTTAAACATTATCCTTATTACAATCTCACTGTTTTCGAGTGCAAAGGTAATGCCTATTTTTTGAAAATCTGCCACAAAGTCGTGACAAAATGATGAAAACAAGGCGTTTTTTGACGCATATCAAGCAGTCAACAGTCTGATTTGATGTAGGTCAAGGATATTTTGGTGACAAAAGGACAGAAGCCTACTTCCTTTTTTATGCTCCGTGGAAGAGGTATTCCTTTTGAATCTTGGCGGTAAGGCGGGTGAAGAGTTCTTCTACCAATCCGTCTGCCACTTCGATGGCGTGGAGCAGAATCTCATCTGAGAAGTGCTGCAAGAGGTCTTGGGCTTTCATCGGACTCTCCTTGTAAAGCTTCAAGTACTCTGCTTCCATCTCCTTCTGGCGTTGGTCGTTCTCAGCCTCTAACTTGGCGTAAGCATCCTTGATGATAGGAGCAAAGGCGTTATAGTCGGTCATGCCGAGCGTCATCACCTTGCGGAAACGCCAATAGGCACTATCGTCCTTGCACCTGCCATTTGCCACGTGGGTGTAAAGCTCTGGGAAGGTCTTGACACCTTGATAGAGTGGGAGGAAGACGCTGAGGTCGCCCATGCCCATTGCCACATAGGTGATATGTCCGATAGCATGAGGCAATCCCTCTCTTACCTGGATGATATGAGTCTGCGTGGTGCGGAAGATGGATACTGGGCGATAAGGCTCCTTGCCATTCTCATGCAGATATGGGTCGTGGTCGGTATTGTCGTAATGGAAGCGGAAGGCAGTGCGGAGGTCGGTGAGCGAAATCTTATGCGCAGCCTTGGCAAATACAGGGAAGGTGTTCTTGGTGACATCATTCTGGATGGCTGGTGAGAACATCTGCTGCAAGCCCCATACACGAGGATAGTTGTAAGTGGTGTCAAGCTTCTCATCACGAGAATATGCCTCGTGGAAGTCGAACTTCGCCTTGCCATGCTTGTCTTTCTCTGCCTCGGCATTGTTAGGGTCGTAAAGACCATTCTTCTCGGCAAACTCTATCAAGTCGGGTGCTGCCATGAAGTTCTCCTTGTCCTCTGGGTCGTAGTCACGAAAACGGCTCTGGTTGCCTGTTACAAAGTACTGGTCCTTAGGCATACGGCAAGCCAACCACTTATGTCCGCACGCATTCTCCAAGTACCATATCTCCTTGTCGTCGATGAATCCGATGCCGAATCCCTCAGCCGAACCATATTGCTCGATGAGCTTGCCTAATCGTGCAGCGCCTTCACGAGCGGTATGTACGTAAGGCAATACTATATTATAGGTGCAGTTTTCTGCAAGTCCATTCTCTACGTATGGGTCGAAGGCGAGTGCTTTCTCGGAAGAGAAGATGGTCTCTGTGGAACTCATGCCCACACCAGCCGTATTGAATCCAGCGCTTCCCCATTCGCCAGGGAACTGATAGTCAGGCAGTCCTGTATATCCCAAAGCCTCCTTAGGCAGTGGGCAGCGGAACTTGCTGTCCTTAGCCACAAACTCCTCAGGGCCAAACTTGGTGTCCTCATGTACTTCGATGTTGATAGCCATCAGTGCATCGAAGTCGCTGGAGCGGCAAAGGTATTTGGCACCATCGGTACTCTGTTCTTCACCCACGATGATGGTTGTACACTCAGAGGGCAACTTGCTGGCTCTCTTCTCTACATGTTCGAAAATATTCTCGAAAGAATCTCTTTCCATAGTCGTATTGTTTTTATGTTGTTTGATACGCCTGCAAAAGTACTGCTTTTCTTTGGAATAGCATAAGTTTTTCAAGAAAATTAAACTATAATCTTATTTATTGTTTCGCACGCGCATACGTATTTATTTTAAAAAAAATATTTAAACTACGTTATACTATGTAGCACTTAGAAAAGGATAACTTGCAATGAAGATTTGAGTAATTAGTAAGCTCCCAATACCTTCCAATCCTCTATCAGACGGAAGAGGCGAGGCATGGCGGGCTTATAGGAGTCGGGATAGGTGAGGGAATAGACAAACAGCAACTTGCCGCTCTTGATGAACTTGTCGTAATGGCTATAGCCATCTATCCTAACACCATTCTCATAGACAGGACCTGCGAGGAGGAAAGCGGAGTCTTGCTGCGAGGCTTGCTTGGATGAAGACTTCCCTGTTTTCTTATTCGAAATCATGATTCTGTCGGAATGAAGCTTTTCGGCGAGAGAATCGGCGCAAGCTTGGAGATTGGGGCTATAATTGGGGGTAACATAGCTCTCCAAGATGATGTTGGCACTATCCGAATAAACGAAGCGGGCATGTCCCAAGTATTCATCTCCTTGCTTGTCTTCCTGCTGGAACATGCAAGGATATGAAATGGTGTAGCCGAAGTCTGTATCACGATAAGTCTTCAAGGGAGCCGTTCCGATGCGAGTCTTAAACTCGTAATAGGGTGTGCGGATGTCTCCCTTGTAGGTAAGGCTGTAATATACGTTGGCTGCTATCACAAGGATGACGGCGATAATGAAAAACTTCTTCATGTCTTTGCGATTTCTATTGATTACTTATGTGCTTTTTATGATCCATTGGTCTTGTCGCTCCTCGATGGTTTGCGCCAAAGCTTGGTTCATATCCTTGACAATGGCATATTGCGCCTTGCGATAGCTACTCACACTGGAGAATATCGAAGACATCACAAGCACAGCGAAGATAATGAAGGAATGGTATGCTTCCAGTTTCATAATCTCTTGTTTTTTATATCTTATGCAAAAGTACTGCTTTTCTTTGAAATGACAATAGGTTTTAAACAAATTTATTCTCTTTTTTCAGAAAACTGTGTTACCTTTGCATTGGTATTAAATAAAAAAGTCATGGTTTTGCTTAGTTTTTCGCCAAGCTCAACTGTATAGATAGTGTATGAAACAGGAAAAGAACATAGAACGAATGTTTCGTCAGCATTATGAGAAGATGTATAATCTGGCCAGATGCATCCTCTCTGATGATGACGAAAGCAAGGATGTGGTGAGCGATGTCTTTACCCATATCCTTGCCTATGATGTGGTCTTGATGCCTGAGAGCGAGGAGGGTTATCTGATGCGAAGTGTGCGTAACCGTTGCCTCAACCTGATAGCCCATAAAGGGGTAAAGGAGCGGGTGGCGAAACTGTTGCTTGCTGATGCCGATGTTATCTTGGCAGAGGATATGGATGAGCGATTGGAACAACTCTTGCTTCTCATCGATAACCTGGAACCGCCTATCAGAAAGCTAATCTTCCGCTTGCGCTATCTGCAGGAGAAATCCTATCAGGAAGTGGCAGATGAAGTGGGAGTGAGCAAGGTGACGGTGTTCAATCATCTCTCGAAGGCGCTGGATTGGTTAATTAACAAAGCAAAACAATGACTATCATGAACAAAGAAGAAAAGCTAATGATGCTCTTCGATATCCAGGAGCATCCTGAACGTTATACCGACGAGCAGATAGAAAACTTGCTTGCCGATGAGGAAGTGAAGGACTTTTTCAAGGAGCTTGCCTTGGCAAGGATGGCTGGCAGGAAAGCGAAGCCAGAAAAGGTAGATGTGGATGAGGCTTGGAAGAAATTTTCGGAATGTCGTCAGCAGGAGAATGAAAAGGGTGCTAAAACATCTTCTTCTCGTAGAAAAATGAAGATCGCTGCCTCCATCATCGGCGTGGTATTCCTGTCGGGCATGGCTTGGGCTACGGCTATCCATCAGGGTTGGGTGAAGGGTTTCTCATCCTCTGAAGAATCCTCTCATATAAATAAGGTGGAGCAAACATCTGCATCTACTTCGCTTTCTGCGGATAGCGTCAAGGCGACAGCTATGGAGATGAAGAAGGATTCTACAGATTTGAAACCTGTGGTCTTTGACAATGCTGAACTGAAAGATGTGCTTACGCTGTTTGCTTCTTTCTATCAAGTGAAGGTGGAGTATCAGAATGAGGAAGCCCAGCATGTTCGCCTCTTCTTTAATTGGGATAAGCAGCGTTCTCTCCAACAAAATATCGAGATACTGAATGCCTTTGATCGCATCAATATTTCTTATGAAAATGGATGTTTAAAAGTGAAGTAAAAGTCTTATGAATCAGATAAAGAAAATGCTTTTTTTGAAGAAAGAATTGATGATGAAGAATGGGGTGAAGAGAGGTATAATCTTAGCAGTTATCTCACTCTTCTTCTTTCAGGTGACTTTCGCCCAGCGCATCACCCGACAATATAATAATGTGTCGTTTTCGGCTGCCTTGAAAGATTTGAATGCTCGTCAGGACAAGTATTCCATCAATTTCGTATATGATGAGTTGGAGGATTTCAGAGTAACGAAGAGCATCCGAAACCAGAGCGTGCCAGATGCCATCCAGCAACTTATCGGCTTTTATCCCATCAAGATGAAGGTGATAGACCATGTCATCATCGTGGAGTGTATGCAGAAATCTGCCACCAAGATGATAGGACGTATCGTGGATGAACATCATCGTCCTGTGGATTTCGCCAATGTCGCTTTGTTGAATGTCGGGGATTCAACTTTTATTACAGGAGGCGTGACCAATGAGAACGGCCAGTTTGTGATACCTTGCGAGGCGAAAAGGGCTATCGTGAAGGTGAGTTGCGTGGGGTATCAGACGCTCTCTCGCACTTATAATATGGGCAGGATAGGCAACATGATGATGAAGGAGGCAACCATGAACCTTCAGAAAGTGGTGGTGAAAGGGCATCGTCCACTGTTCAAAACTGAAGGAACTAAACTGGTTGTTGATATTCAAAAATCCGTGTTGAGTGATTTCGGAAATGCGGATGATGTCATAGCCCAACTGCCAACGGTTTCAGGTAGTGATGGTAGTTATTCTGTTTTTGGACGAGGCAATGCGGATATTTATATAGGCAATCGCAAGATGAGAGACAATAGTGAACTGAGTCGCCTAAGTTCCAAGGATATAGCTACTGTTGAAGTAATCAATAATCCAGGGGTAGAATATGATGCTGATACCCATGCTGTTATCAAAATCAACTTGAAGCATAAGCAGGAAGGAGGACTGGGAGTAAGGACTTCTATTTTTGATAGTCAAGGAAGGAAAAACTCAGATACTGAGCAGGTTCAGCTTACTTATGATACTCAGCGGATGAATGCTTTTCTATCTTTTAATAATTCAAGCAGCAGATACCAGACAGATCAGAGCAATACGGAGCAAACTATGGTAAATGACGTGACTTGGAAGATGGAAAGCGAAATGCCTAAGTGGAACTCGTACTATTATAACCAGACTATCAATGGTGGTTTGAGTACAGAACTATTTCGTGGGCAAACGATAGGTGCAAGCATTACCTATTCTCAGGAGACAGACCGCTGGGGAGGCACTTCCACTAACAGAATGTTACGAAAGGCAGACATATTCGAAGACTTGTTTTCGGATATTCATTCTCATGCTCGTTATCACCAATGGATGGGGAATCTTTTCTATGATGGTAAGTTGTCGGAGAAATGGAATGTCATGTTTAATGCTGACATGATCAATCGTGAAAGCAATGATTCTCGATTGAACCAAGAGGCTGGAAGCAAGACTTTTTCTCATGATGCGAAAAATGAGAATGAAACCACGCATCATATTTATGCTGGTAATATCAAAGTCAATTATCAAGCAACAAAGAATCTGGCTTTTAGTGCAGGTACAGATGCAAGTTATATGGAAGAAAAGAAGGATTATTCCGCTTTTGAGAATGAGGAGTCACAAACCACAAGTAGTCTTCATGCTGAGGAGACCAAGCTTGCTGCATTTACTGGTTGTGATTTTTCCATCGACAAACTGTCGGCTAAAGTAGGTTTGCGCTTCGAGACATTTGAGATGTTATATCGTGATGCCATATCTCAAGATAAATTGGTAGATAAGACGCAGCGTCATCTTTATCCATTCTTCTCCTTGTCATATCCTTTGGGAAATGTGGAGATGGGACTGAGCATGACTACCAAGGTGAAGCGTCCTAGTTATTATGAGCTTCGCAATAGTGAGGAATATTTTAATAGGTATTCTGTTGAGGCAGGAAATCCTTGGTTGTTGCCACAATACACTACGGATATTTCCTATTCCTTGCAATGGCATCAGTTGCGTTTTTCTATGGATTACCAAAGAGTAAAGGATTATATCATATCTACAAACATCATTCGACAAGAAGAGCCTTTGGTGGCTGTATCTAAGTTGGATAATTTGCCACATTATTCAGCGATGAATGCAAGTGTGTCATATCATACCAATGTGGGAGTATGGGAACCATTTTGTAATCTCAATGTGATGCGTACCTATCTTTCTCTTTACAATTCAGATGGGAGCAAGGTGCGCAATAATACTCCATATTTGTCGATGTCGTTTAACAACTACTTCAATTTGTCTCACCATTGGATGCCTTATCTCCTCATGAGTTATAACACAACTGGAAACATGAGGGAGTATCGGGTGCGCCAAGCTCTTTGGATTAGCTTGGGTGTGAGCAAGCATTTGGCAAACAATGCATGGATGCTAAGATTGAGTGTGAATAATATCCTTGGTACAAAGGAACGAGAAACAAGGTTTGCCTCGGATTATGCCTTTGACAAAATGAGTTTTAAGGATAATCGCCGTGTCAGTCTTTTGGTTAGCTATACTTTCCGAGATAAGAAACGATATAAAGGTGAAAGTGCGGCAAGTGAGGAAATGGATAGATTGTAATATATCACTTCTGAACAAAAAAAACTTGGCTGATGGATTTATTCTAATTCCTCAGCCAAGAAAATACAAGCTTTATAAAGCACCTTTCCAAAATTACATTTCTTTTAAATATTCTACTATTTGTTTTTCTAATATCGGGAGGTCATTAGTAATGACATCCCAAACTACATTGTTATCAACTTGGAAATACTCATGTACAATGTAATTCCTCATACCATTTACTTGTTTCCAAGGAGTTTGAGGATGTTTTATGCGAAACTCTTCAGTAAGCATGTTTGATGCTTCTCCTAAGATTTCGATATTCTTGACCACTGCATAATACATCATGTCATTGGCGATAAAATCCTCAAAGCTTGTGTTTAGAGTATATCGCTTGATTCGCTCGATTGCTTGGAGTATGTGTTCCAAACGACCTTTGTCTCTACTCGGCTCTCTCATATACTAAGATTTTATCACGTTCTACAGATTCTTGGGCAAAGGGCAGAAGAGTGCCTTCTGAAACTAAATCAACTTTGCGCCCTAAGAGCTCTTCCAAGTCAGATAACATGCCAAAGAACTTGAGCCCAATTGGTTTACTCTTGTCCAAGGATACAAGGATATCTACATCACTATTCTGCGTTTCTTCCCCTCTGGAGAAAGAACCGAAGAGCCATGCTTTCAAAACGGGTTGGTTGATGAAATACTGGCGCAATATATCTATAATTGCAAGTTTGCCCATAATTTGTTTGTTTTATTTGTGGCAAAGATACGAATTAAAGTTGAAATGGCAATACTTTTCCGCTATAAATTACTTATTTTAAGAAAATAATATTATCTTTGTACTGATATAATATAAAAAAGTCGGAGTTTTGCTTAGTCTTTTGCTTGGTTCAACTGTATAGATAGTGTATGAACAGAAAAAAAGACATTGTAAAAAGTAGAGTAAGTCTTATGAATCAGATAAAGAAAATGCTTTTTTTGAAGAAAGAATTGATGATGAAGAATGGGGTGAAGAGAGGTATAATCTTAGCAGTTATCTCACTCTTCTTCTTTCAGGTGACTTTCGCCCAGCGCATCACCCGACAATATAATAATGTGTCGTTTTCGGCTGCCTTGAAAGATTTGAATGCTCGTCAGGACAAGTATTCCATCAATTTCGTATATGATGAGTTGGAGGATTTCAGAGTAACGAAGAGCATCCGAAACCAGAGCGTGCCAGATGCCATCCAGCAACTTATCGGCTTTTATCCCATCAAGATGAAGGTGATAGACCATGTCATCATCGTGGAGTGTATGCAGAAATCTGCCACCAAGATGATAGGACGTATCGTGGATGAACATCATCGTCCTGTGGATTTCGCCAATGTCGCTTTGTTGAATGTCGGGGATTCAACTTTTATTACAGGAGGCGTGACCAATGAGAACGGCCAGTTTGTGATACCTTGCGAGGCGAAAAGGGCTATCGTGAAGGTGAGTTGCGTGGGGTATCAGACGCTCTCTCGCACTTATAATATGGGCAGGATAGGCAACATGATGATGAAGGAGGCAACCATGAACCTTCAGAAAGTGGTGGTGAAAGGGCATCGGCAGACTTTCAAGATGACATCTGAGGGATTGGTGGCGCAAGTGGAAGGAACAGTCTTGGAGAACATGGGCTCTGCAAAAGATGTGTTGAGGCATCTTCCGAGAGTGATGCAAACAGATGGTAAACTGGAAGTCTTGGGCAAGGGAACTCCACTCATCTATATCGACAATAAGAAAGTGAAGAACTCTCTGGAACTTGACCGACTCACATCTTCGAACATCAAACATGTGGAGGTGATAACAGAGCCTGGTGCCGAATACGATGCTACCTATCCGGCTGTCATCAAGATCAAGACGGTAAGAAAGCAAGGTGATGGACTGGGTTTGAAATATCGTCAGGTGTATCAGCGCAACCATGAGAACAGCCATTCCGAGATGCTCGACTTGAATTATCGCTATCATGGATTGGATGTCTTTTCCACCTTATTCTATAGTTTGTTTCAAGGTAATCAAGACCAGCACAATGACACAAAGGCGTTTGGCAAAACGCTTATGCACGTAAAGGAAGATTTGACCATCAAGGACAAAAGTGATTATTTCAGTGGTAGCTTAGGTTTCAACTATGTCTTTAACGATAAGCATTCCTTGGGCGCCACTTATGAGGGCAGCATCAATCCTTCCGTTCGTGGTGGATGGAACTCGGAGATAAATGTTTGGAAGAATGGCAGACCGTCCGACCATCTTTTGAATGAGTATGCCATGCGATACAAACCACTTCCTACGCATGACGTTACGGCTTATTATGCCGGTCAGATAGGGAAGGTGAATATTGATTGGAATGGTGAGTACTATACAAGTAAGAGCGGACAGACACAGGTGTCTAAAGAAACGGAAAAGGATGGAGGAGAAAAGCGTGTCATCCAGTCGGATTATTCTGCGGATAGTTGGATGTATGCCAGCAAGTTGGTCTTGACAGTTCCTCTATGGAAAGGCTCTTTCAAGATAGGAAACGAATATACCAGTAGTTGCCGTGCCAATCTCTATACCATTGATGAACAAGGAGATAACTTGCCTGGTAAGACGGATGATCAAGTCAGGGAGACCAATCTTGCCACCTTCTTCTCTTATGCCTTGCGTTGGAATCAAGTGGATATGAATGTTGGACTGAGGTATGAGCATGTATCATCTAATTATCTCAATTTGGGGAAGGATGTATGGGATGAAGACCATAGTACTTCTCTGCCAGATTTAAGCAGGAAGTATGACAACTTCTTCCCGAATGTATCCATTAGTTTCCCTGTCAAGGATGTGAAAGTAAGTACCAGTTACCGCGTCTTGGTTACTCGTCCTTCATATCGAGAACTGAGTAGCAATGTGCAGTATAACAGTCGGTATTTCTACCAAGGTGGCAATCCCTTGCTTCTGCCAACCTACGAGCATGTATTTAGCCTGAACGTTGGTTATAAATGGCTTCAGTTGTTTGCCAACTGGCGATATATAGAGAATGCCTCTTATTGGTGCATCGAACCTTACGAGGATAGCGAGCAAATCTATATGTACTCATATCGCAACCTGAAGCATAGCCAGAATTGTTCGGTGGGATTGACAGCTGCACCCAAAATAGGATGGTGGCAACCGCAACTGAACATGAGCATGAGAAAGCAGATGATGAAGATAGGTGATATGTCGTATAATCAGCCTTACTTTATAGGTTTTCTGAACAATACATTTGAGATTCCTGGCGGATGGGTCTTTGATATAGATATGGACTATCGGACGCACGGGAATCGTTCCACCATCAAGTTTATGCAACAAGGAGGGGTAGATGTTAGCTTGCGCAAGAGCTTTCTCCATAATCGCTTGAACATAACGATGGAAGGAACGGACATCTTTGCTACTCGTCGCCTATCTTCTAGCTTCATCTTTGGCACAGTAGATAATTCTGTCTGGAAATATACCGATACCCGCAAGTTGGTTTGCTCGATAAGCTATAAGCTGAATGCTTCTCGAAGCAAGTATAAGGGAACGGGTGCAGGTAAGGCTGAGAAGAGTAGAATGTAATGTAATCTCATTTTATGAAGTAAGGTATTTTAAAATTCATAGTTTATGAAACAGAAGTTATTGATGTTATTCGCTACAATATGCTTGTTGTTGCTTACGGGTTGTGGCAGTGAGGATGATAAGCGAGAATCACTTCCTTGGAATAGCAAGGATTTGTTTGGTGCCACTTACACGATGGATGATGAGGGCTGCTATGTCTTGAAGGATGTAGTGCCACCATCACAGAATGAATTGGAAAACAAAGTTCTCGGAAAAGGTTGGCAGCCAGTTGCCGTCTATCAGATTCTTCCAAATGGTAAATTGTCACAAGATGATTATCGGGAGAAAGCATCAAATATTGACTTTGCTTGTCTTTATTTTGATCAAGAAAATCAGCTCTTTGCTTATTATCAGGATTATGCATTAGCTGGTTCTCCATTGTGCAAAAAGCTATGGAAGGAATATACGTATGAGGAGAATACTGGAATCCTGATGCGATATGATGGCTTTGCCTTGAAGAAGGATTGGAGCTATCTGCAAATACTGAAGATAAGGGAGAGTGATAGTCAGACTTATCTCTATACCGTTCAGAGATTGGGTAATCAGCCGAGAGAGGATGATGGGGCAGAACCCGTCTTTGGCGTGGTGGTATATCAGCGCATGTCTGATACAGACTTGAGTGATAAGATATATGAATACACGTATGATGTAGACAAAGGTAGGCTTCCTGATAAGGTGGTTGTGCCAGAAAATTGCAAGTTCCACACCCGCATCCAGTATGCTTTCCCTGATGAAGAAAAAGATGATGCAGGGATTATGTTCCAAACATGTCGTTTGTTGAGCTTTGAGTTGACAGATAAAGATGGCATCAATCAATATCCAAGTGCCTATTATACCTATTATGATTCTATCGTATGGAAATGCGAAGATTTGCCTGATACTTATGTGAGTGTGAGCAAGGAAAATCATCGTATGGAAACTTTGTGGAGCACTTACTTCTTCCCTAAGAACAAAGAAACCATTGTTACTGCCATGGGTTATAAAAATGGATATCCTGTCTATGAATATTCAAGGAGAATCTATCTCTATAATGATGGATTCCTGGGGTATAATTGGAGTGCTTCTCAGTCTATGCCTGATGGATTTACGTTATATTGCGTGTTTGATAAGAGTAGGGAGTTTGTGTTGAGGCATGGTTCTCTTAGCCAAGACCTCCAAAGGTATGAGTATGCAGAATTGTATGATACACCGAAAACACGGATTGATGATGAAAATCCTGAAAGCAATATGGAAAAAGTCCTGGCTGAAGAAAAGGACAACTTGGTGGCTGTAATGGACAAGTTGTTTAGAAGCCATCTCCTTCTCTCTCTAGATTCGATGAAAGCCAAATGCCGGGCTAGGCTCAAGCATCTACCAGATGATGTGGATGTTATCATGACTTGGAAAGATGAGCCAGAGTCTTCTTATGGCTGGGATGACTATAAGGGAACGTATATGGTCTTAGTTCTGAAGATGGATAAGGAGCGACCACAGAATAGTTGTTATTATATCCATGCCGAGCCAGCTGAATAATGGAAAATATTGAAAGAGGGTGTGGCTTATGACACACCCTTTTTTCTACATGCGATTCTTATAATTGCAGGACGAGACTTAGGGTTGTCTTTTTTTTTACGTAAAAGTATGTTAAATGAGGAAAATAATAGGATGAAGGATGCAATAATAGGGGGGGGCGTAACGTTTTATTTTTAGAGGATGGGCAATGCGTCAATCATATCATAACTAACATAAAACTGCAGTTTATGAAAGCAAAGATTTACTTTTTATCAATGGTTTTCGTTGCTCTCCTGATGGTAGGGTGCAGCGATGATGATGGTATCCGACTCACGCAGGATGAAGTCATTGGTGATATTAACACTGGCAAGCAAGTAGGTATAAAGGGCAATAGCCTTGTCATATATACCACCCAGGGTGACTGCGTGAATGTGCAAGGTGCCAAGGGCAAGATTTCGGCACAGTCTTCTGATGAGAAGGTTGTCACTGTAACTTGCATCCATGAGACAGGACAGTATGGTAAGGATGAGCGCGTTAGCCTAAAAGCCGTTGCCGTAGGTAAGGCTATTGTTACGGTAACAGATGAAGATGGCAATGAGGCAAAACTTGCCGTGGAAGTTAAGGATGTAGAGGAGCTATGGCATACGGTAGCTGTTGCTGTGACTGGTCAAAAACGATGCATAGTGGAGGGCGTTTCCAAGGAAGATTCTTTAGCGATAGCATCGGATGCCATAGCAAGTAAGCCTTATCAGGTCTTTAGGCTGAAGAGACGTGATTATGAAGTAGGAATGTTCTCTGCGTACCGTCTCCAGATTCTTGATGCTCAGAAAAATGTATTAGTGGATGGGTATTATAGAACAGAGGATAATGAAGACCATAGCATACATTATTACTATGTGAAAAATCGTGATAACGAGACATTGGAGAGTTTCTATGAGAGGTCAAAAGACGGTCAATTTTTCTTTTGGGATTTGACAGATAAATATAAGAAAACTTATCCGCAGGTAACAAAGGTGGAACTGGGCATGGACCTTGATCCGATGTCGTAAAACGTTTTAGCCTTGTAATAGTCTTCTGAAATCAAAAAGCCTACTTGTTTGTTGCGAGCAAGTAGGCTTTTTGATTTATTAATTTGGATTAATTGCGGTACAATGTATCTTTTTTTACCTTTTTCACTAAATCTTTATGGTTAATTGCTTTCTTTTTTGTAATTTTGTAGCCAAATAAAAATAAAGAAATTATGGCAAAAAGAGAATATGTAGAGGCCAACAAGCGTTGGTTGGAAGAGAAAGCTAAGGAGGAGGGCGTACAGGCTCTGCCTCGTGGTATATATTATAAGGTGTTGAAGTCGGGCAATCCAAAGGGTGCAAGTCCAGGCAAGCGTAGCATCGTAACAGCGCACTACACAGGCTGGACCATCAATGGCAAGAAGTTTGATTCCAGTCGTGGTGGTACTCCTTTCGCCATGCGCCTCTCTGACTTGATAGATGGTTGGATAGTAGCAATGCAGCAGATGCACGTAGGCGACCAATGGGAACTATACATCCCTGCCGAGATGGGATATGGCAAGTTCTCACAGCCAGGCATCCCTGGAGGCTCTACCTTGATATTTGAGGTGGAGTTGTTGGGAGTAGGATAGTCACGATTTACGATACCTTATATTAATAATATAGAGACATTTTTTATAGGGGCAGTTTTAGTCTGTTATGGATTGATTCGTATCTTCTGTGAGTAAAGACGCAATAAAGGCTGTTTTAATCGTAATTGTAATAGCTTTTGTACAAAGGCATATGATATTTCATCTTTGTTTTCTTAATAACTTTTCTGCCTTTTTTACGCTTCCTGCTTTCAATATCATTTGCTTCACTTCCTCATATTTTTCGGCATATTCCGGATGACGCTCGATGAATATGCGGCAAGCTCGGTCGATGAGTTTGTGATTGATGAGCTTGGCGTTCACCATCTTGTTGCCTTCCACTCTGCCTTGGCGTATTTGTAAGCTCGTGCTAATCATGTCCAGTATCATCTTCTGCGAACTTCCTGCTTTCATTCTTGTGCTGCCTGTCACAAACTCAGGACCCGTGATGACTTCCACGGGATAATCAGCTTGCTGGGCAATGGGAGAGTGAGGATTGTTGACGATGCATCCCGTAGGGATTCCTTCTGCCTTGCAATGTTTCAAGATGGAGAGTACGAAGGGGGTAGTGCCGCTGGCAGAGAAGCCGAGCACGAAGTCTTTTGTCGTTATCTCCTTGTCTTGCAACTGTTTCCATCCATCCTCCAAGTCGTCCTCACGAGACTCCTTGGTTTGCGTGAGGCATCCGATGCCGCCAGGGAAGATGGCTTGTATCTGAGTGCCGTCAATGCCGTAGGTGTTTTGCACTTCGATGGTGTCGAGCGTAGCAAGTCTTCCGCCAGTTCCGCAACCGGCATAGAAGAGTCTTCCGCCGTTCTTCACTTGCTGTTCGAGGGCGGATATCAATTGGTTGATGGCAGGCAAGGCATCCTCTATCGCCAAAGCCACCTTCTTGTTCTCTGTATTGATATGGGCAGTCAGTTCCTCTATACTCATTTCTTCCAGATGCTCGTAGAGCGAACTTTGCTCCGTGATTCTACTTTCCTTGTTCATGATGTTTTCTCCTTCTTATGTAACGCATCTTCTCCTTTCCTGTGAGATAACTTTTCCTCCTTATATGATAATCCTCCTATTCTTTTGCCAAGAAATAGACCGGTGAGTTTCTGGCTCCTTCCTTGATGAGGAAGCCGGAGTCCACGAGGCGGTTGAGCCAGTTGAGTGCCGTCTGCTTGCGGATGTAAAACTCTCGTTCTAATACTCGGCGATTGATGGAGCGGTTGGTCTTGAGGTATTCTCTGATTTTCTCCTTGAGCGTTTCCTCTGAGAAAGGGTAGGAACGAGAGGAATATTGCGATTTCTCAAACTTTACTCTTCGTTTCACCGTCTTCAGAAGATCGGCATTGGGCCGAAACTTGATGCCCCTTACGCTCACGTAGTCGGCACGAACCTTGCTGTCTGGCTTCAGCTCATCCATGTCGAGGTCGGCAGACAGGGATAGGTATCCGATGCCTGGAATGTTGACTCTTCTACCTTCTTGTAAGTCTTCCTCTATGATGTCACGTAGTTTCATTAGCACGCTGGTAGCTTCCGCTTCGCCAATGCAACTATGTTTGGCAAGTCGTTCCACCATTTGGTTGTCCGTCATCGCTGGTTCTTCGAAGACATGAGCGAATCTGCGGGTCTCCCCTTCACCTCCTGCATTGGGCAGGTAATGTATTTCGTATTTGATAGCCATAATTGTCTCGCTTTTATTTTGTTAAGATTGTATGCAGCCACAAAGGTAAGCATTTCTTCTGATAATAACGAATGTTTGGGCGGAAATATAATGATAGAAGGTGAAAGATATATCAATAGCAGTTGAAAGATACGTTGGAAGCGGTTGAAACATGCAATGGAAGTCCTTGAAAGATACTATAGAAGTTGTCGTAGAGATAAGGTTATGTCTTTGGGATATATTGATTCGTTGACCGCCCAACAGCTGTTGTGCGCTCGCATAACAGCTGATATGCACACGCACATCACGTGTTGTGCACACGCCAATCAGGTGTTGGGCGGCCTTTTGGGTAATGGTGTCTGGTTTTTGTTGGTATTACCGATAAAAAAACGTGAGTAGCAAAATCGTTATCCACGGTTTTTGTAAGTCGCATATTATTTCACTTTTTCAACACATAAAATTTTGCGGTCTCACCCTCTGGCTCATTTCCAGCAGAGTCAGTCAATACAATACTGTTGGCATCCTTCACCTTGTAGAAGGTATGTTCACCGCTTGAAGGGCGCACAAGCATCAGGACATTGTTGTCAAGCACTTGGAATGTGCCGCTTGCCTCGTCATGTCCGTCCTTGCGGTTAATGTAATCCTGCTGCAATTGATAGGTGCTGTCTGCATTAATGGTGAGCACCGTCTTTATGCCTGGACCGTCTGCCGATGGGAAAGTACCCTCGTATGTTCCGGCTACAGAAGCCAAGTCCACATTGCTGTCCCTGGTGGTTGTGTAACCAGCCATATCTGTGGAATCCTTTTCCACCTCACTGTGGGCAGTTTTCTTGCCAGTGCAAGAAGTAAGAGCTGCAAGAGCTGCAACTGCCAAAATCATCAAATTCTTTTTCATACTCTTCTCTGTTAATTATGTTTCATTACTATTTTGCGAATACATCGCTATGAGTTTGCAAAAGTATATAAAAGTGTCGGCAATGATGAATATTTTCAGAGAGATTAACGAAAAGTTTACGCAAAAGACTTGTTTTCACTTCATTCAGCGAATATCTCTATAACATAAAAGTTGTTATAATTGCAGCAAAAATTCGGAGCATCAGCATAAACCTGTGTTAGGCGTAGATGTTAGTTAACCTAAACAGGAAGAACTTTACATCAATTACTTCATGCAGCTGTGCTCTGAAGAATTTGATCTTAGTATTGGCTGCCACCGCATACTGTTTTGTTCTTTAAAAAGTTAAGTGGTGTTCTTTTTGGGGACAAAGATACGTATAAAATTCGTAATTAACGCAAAATGAGGAGGAAAAGTTTGTTTGTTTCAGCAAATTATTGTAATTTAGCACCGTTGAACTATATTCTAGTGATGATAGAAAGAGGTTATAATGGTATTTAAACAGAAAAAAAGAATGAAGAAGAATCATAGAAAAAAGAAGATAGGATGGGGCATAGTGGCAGCCCTGTTGCTCATCATCGCCATCGTGGGTGGCGGCAGTAGCTATATGCTCAAATATTCTTTGGGCTATCCCCAGCAAGATAGAAAAACGGCTGAGGCTCAGCGTGAACGTATTCGTAAGGAATGCCCTTGGACAGTGGCATGGATGGATTCTGTTTATCAGAACCATGCCGTCAGGGATACCTTTGTGGTGATGCCATCGGGCTATAAGGCACATGCCATCTATCTCTATGCACCCAAGCCAACCGATAAGACGGCGGTAGTGGTGCATGGCTATAAGGTGCGTGCCGAGGGTATGCTCCATATTGCCTATCTCTACAATCACGATATGGGATATAATGTGCTCCTGCCAGACCTCTATGGTCATGGCGAGAGTGAGGGCGACCATATCCAAATGGGATGGAAGGATAGATGGGATGTCATCCGATGGTCGGAAGTGGCAGATGATGTCTTCCCTCATACCCAGCAAGTGCTGCATGGCATTTCGATGGGAGCAGCTACGGTGATGGCGGTATCGGGTGAGAAGACTCCCGATTACGTGAAATGCTTTGTGGAGGATTGTGGGTATTCGAGCGTATGGGATGAGTTTGCTGCCCAGCTCAAGGAACAGTTCGGCTTGCCATCTTTTCCATTGATGAATACCACCTCCGAACTCTGCAAGTTGAAGTATGGTTGGTCGTTTGCTGAGGCTCAGCAGATAGAGCAGGTAAGAAAGAGCACCAAGCCGATGCTCTTTATCCACGGCGACAAAGATGACTTCGTGCCTTATCGTATGCTTCAGCCGCTATATGAGGCAAAGACGAAAGGCAAGAAAGCCATCTTCATCGCCAAGGGCTCCATCCATGCGATGGCTTATCGCGACCATCATGAGGAATATACCCAGAAGGTAAAGGAGTTTTTGAAGTAAGGAGTTAAGCCTTGTTGCCCTAACATTGTCTTTTCATCACCAAGTCTGCGAGCACGATGGCAGATTCCTTCTCATCCCTTGGCGCATCTTTCGGTTTCCATGCTACGATGAAGCGGACATGGGCGGCGGTTACCTTATAGCCTTTCAGCTCCCATTTGCCTATGCGCTCCTTCATCTTGATGGATAGCTGGGCGATGTCTCTGCCTGTCGTGGGGAGGCTGAGGCAATGGTCGTGGTAGGTAAGATTATTGCCACTTCTTAGCGATAAGATCTCGTTCTTATGAGGCTTGGAGAAACCTAAGTTTACGTCCTTGTGGGAGAGCTGGAGCACTATCTCATCTGGCTCGGTATAGGCTTTGCCGTCATAGAGATGCTGGGCATTGTGGATGCCGTCGAAGAGATTGCCATTGGTATGGATGGTGAGCGTTTGCTTGGCACGAGTCATGCCCACATAATATCGGCGCAGCACGTCATCGGTAGGATGTTCGGGTTGGGTGATGAGCATGAATACATGGTCGAACTCATGGCCTTTTGCCTTGTGGATGGTACTTACCACGATGTCCGATTTCTTGATGTCGCAGAAGTCTTCTACCGATGATTCAAACACAAATTCTCTGAGGTCGCTATAGTATTTGGCACGATTGGTTTGCTCAAATATCTGAAGACTGCGGCGCAGGTATGGCAAGGCTTGACTGGCGGCATATTTCTGGAAAGTCTGATGCTTGGCAGCCTCCCAAATGTCATCTGAGATGATAGGAGATTTCGTCTCCTTGATGCCTTGGTCTATATGTTTCAAGAAGTATCTTACCTCGGCAAGATTCCAAAAACGCAAGCCATCCATCGACTGTACTAACTTTGCCTTGATGCCATGCTTATGGAGGAGGGCGAGCATAATGACTGCCTCCTCATTGGTTTGCGTGAGAATGCTGATAGACGATGATTCCTTATGGATTGAACCATCGGATGAACCGAGTTTTGATGATGAAGTAATACTTTCTTGTAATCGTATAACGTCTTTTACTATTGGTTGATACATGTATACGACTTTATCGTTGATGTCGTAAGGATGCTTCACGATTTTGACCTCGCCATCTTCTTGGCTCATGGAGATGATAGGCGTAGACTTGATGCGCTGTCTGATGTCTCTGGCGAAATCGTTGGCAGCATCTACGATGTGGCGATGGCTGCGATAATTCTCCGTCATCTCAATGAATCGGCTATTCTCGGTTTGGGTCAATTTGTAGAGATATTGCGAATTGGAACCTCTGAACTCGTAGATGTTTTGGTCGTCATCGCCCACGGCTATCACCCTCATTTCTTCGTTGGCATGCATGAGGGCAGTAACCAGGGCATAATCATCCTTGCTCATATCCTGCGCTTCGTCGATTACGAGCACTGTCTTGCTGATGCGATTAGGCTCCACTTCTCCTGCATTGATCATTTCTGCCGCTTGTCTTACCACGTCTCCCGACTCGTCCAGATTGCCCACTCTGCCCAGCAGGTCGAAGCAATAAGAATGGAAAGTCTTGATCTCTACAAAGTGGGCGGCGTTGCCGATGAGCTGCATCAGGCGCTGTTTAAATTCGGTGGCTGCTGCACGAGAGAAGGTGAGCATCAAGAGTTGCTCATGCTTTACATCTTCCAATAATAGGAGAGAGGCTAACTTATGTACGAGCACACGAGTCTTGCCACTGCCAGGGCCGGCAGCGACTGCGATGCAGCGAGACTCATGGTCGTCGATGATAGCTTTTTGTCGCTCGGAGAGCATTCCGAAGAGTTGCTTATACTTAGATGGCGTTACATTGCGCTCAATCTCAGCCTCTCGGTTGCCCTTGAAATACTTGGTGATGAAGCGGTGATAATCCATCTGGAAGTAATCTTGCACATATTGTAGGGCGGCATCATAATCCCTTACCATCAAGTTGGCATATTCGCCCACGATGTGAATTTGCTGTATCTTCTGCTTGTAGAATTCATCGAGCATACGATAATCCTCTAGCTTATAGCGCAACTTTGGCTCCTTCTTGCGATGAATTGCCATGGCATTGTAGAGCACCAAGAAGCCTCCCTCCAACTTCATGGCTCCAATCTTGGAGAGATAGAGCAGGGCTTCCTCCACATCCTCCAGTTGTAGCGATGCAAAATCGCAGAAGAGGGATTGGGTGCTGGATTTCAGGTCGTTCAAGAGTTCTACCACAGAGAATTGGAGAGGCTTCGAATACTCAGCCGCTAATTTGATATTCTCTCCTGTTTTAGTTTCTTCCTTCTCAGCCAAGCTATAAAGTCTTTCGATGATGAATCGGCAAACCTCAATGCGTCTCTCAAAACGCTTGATGATGGTCTCGATGTCTTTGTCTCTGGTTACGATGAGATTACGAATGCCATCTTCCTTCTTGTGCGCATATCCCTTCACCACTAAGAAGTATAGCAGTGTGCGGATTTGCTTTTCGGTGGATGTTGTGATGCCGTCATGCACGGCATTGTCGTTGAACTGCTTGTATGTGATTTGCAGCGAATCATCCGGAATATGTTCCAGGATATATCTCTCCAGCTTGGCGTATTTCTCCAGCATTTGTTGAGGCTTGCGTTGGGTGTCGCTGATGTCTTGCAGGTAGGCTGATATGTCACGAGTATCGGCAAGGATACCTTCTTGGCGCATTCGATCCACGGCAGAGATGACATCTCGCTTGCTCAGTCCCAAGATGTCGGCAAGGTAGTCGATGCGGGATTCTGCCTCGCTGTCTTGTGCCTTGGCGATATGCTTCTGTGTGATGAGCGACTTGATGATGCGCACGGCATTCTGGATTTCATCTTTTGAGAAGAGGGGTGATTCGGTAAGACGGAGTCTTGCCTCGTCCATGTTCTTGACGGTGATGCCTGTGGCATAGACATGCGGAATGTTATTGCCACGCTCTATGTAGCCGCTTTGTTCGAGGGCTGAAAGGGCGGTGCGAACACGTGTCTCAATGTCAGAAACCGAATCATCCCAACCGGCTTGGCGAGCTATCTCTAGTGCAGAGCAACTTACATAGGGACGCTTCTTGGTGAAATCTTTAATAGCTTTCCATACTTGTTGTATCTCGCTGATGCTCAGTTTGTTTTGGTTGAGTAGAATAAAGTGCTTGTCTAAGTCTTCATCGCTATAGAGTACAAAGCATTTGGCATGGAGGTGTGGGTCTCTTCCTGCACGCCCTGCCTCCTGTACATAGTTCTCCAAAGAGTCGGAGATGTCGTAGTGGATGACCAATCCTACATCGCTCTTGTCCACACCCATTCCGAAGGCGGATGTAGCAACGATGATGCTTACCTGGTCGGTCATGAAGGCATCCTGATTGAGTATCTTTTCATCGGCATCCATCTTGCCATTATAGGGCAGGGCAGTCATGCCGTCACGAGTCAACTTCATGGCGAGTTCTCGGGTTCGCTTGGTTCGGGATACGTAGATGATGGTAGGGCAGTTTGTCTCCTCCACAAGATTGCGCAGGAGGTTGTATTTGTCTCCATCGCTATCCACGTGGATCACGGAATAGTGCAGATTGGTACGTGAGGCGGAAGAGGCGAAGAGCTGGAGGTCGCTGCCCAACCAGTGCTTGAAGTAATCGCAGATGTCTTGCACCACCTTCTGTTTTGCCGTGGCGGTAAAGCAAGATACGGGTATCAGCGTGCGACCGCCATTGCGAGCCATCGCATCCTTTCCGAACTTTCGTTCTTGATATTCCTTGATAAACTTGCCGATGTAGAGATAATCCACACGGAAATCTTGTCCCCAAGCAGAGAAACAGTGAGCCTCATCTATCACGAATCTCACCACATGACGAGCCATCAAGATGCGTGCGATGGTCTTGGAGCGCAACATCTCAGGGGCTATATATAATAAGGTGGCATCTCCACTCTGCACTCGCTCTATGGCAAGGCTGCGAGAGATAGGGTCGAGGAGACCGTTGATGGTTACAGCGTCGGTGATGCCTCGGTCGGCGAGGTTATCCACCTGGTCCTTCATCAGCGATTGCAGTGGCGAGATAACCACGGTAAGGCCATGTACGGTTCTGCCATCCATCAAGGCTGGCAATTGGAAGGTGAGCGATTTGCCACCGCCAGTAGGGAATATCGCCAATAGCGACTGCCCATCTACTGCTGCCTGAACCGCATTCTCTTGCAATGGCTCGCCATCATAAGTGCGGAAGGCATCGTAGCCAAATATCTGTTTCAGGTTATGGTGGATGTTGAGCATGCGATGGCAATACTCGCAACCTTCGGTGCATCGGTGATGGCAGAGCGTGCTGATGATATGCTCTACCTCTGGATAATTGTGGAGCACCCATCCTGGGGTAACGGATAGGTAATCGTCTGTTCCAATCAGAGCCAAGGCGTATGCCAAGCCGCAAGGCGACAGAACGATGAGAGAGGCTATGTCGGCATGGGCGCAGATATGATTCTTGTATTCGGATAGAATCGTATCTGATACCTCTTTGATAGCATCGGATGAGGTTCCAGTGGCTCCAACATATATCAGGAATCCTTTGAATTCCTCTTCCTGCTGAAGCAATAGCGTAAAAATCCTCTTCTTATTCTCAGAAAGCTTATTCCATGCTGCTATTTCATTCATCAATAGCTCCTTGGCTTTCTCGCAGTCGTTCACGGGATTGTTCATCTGCTCGCTCATCAATTTATCGTCCTTTACCAGATGATGGTAAGGATGTTTTGGGAAGAGGAGCGGAGAGAGGTACAGGGTATCTATGAGGATGCCATTGAGTTGGAGATAGTGGGCATCGTGGTGGATGATATTATGTCCACAAATGAAGTCCACCTTTCCTTCTTCCAAAAACTTCTCCAATTCCGTCTTGGACGCTTGGTGAAAGGTAGCTCCATCATATCGCAAGGCTCCGATGTCGTGTATCTTATGGTCTTTCAGTCCCACTTCGGTATCAACAAAGGCGATATGATCTCTCCTGGCATCATTGAGCTCGATGTCAGAGACTACAGGTTCCGCTTCCTGCTTGGTGGCAGAGTCAGAAGCTTTCGCATTCTTTTTCCCAAAGATGATACTGAATATCGACATATATCTTGGTGTTTGTTGGTCTTATCTTATGCAAAGGTACAATAAAAAGTTGATAACCAACAAGATTTCCTATATTTTTTCTAATTTACTTTAAACTTCTTCCTTTTTCTTTGTCTGATTATAAATAAAATAGTATCTTTGCATTACAATTTAAAGTATTGAGCTATGATAGTAAGAGAACGAAGAAAGCGAATCTATCGCAAGCGTATACCATACGGTATGCAAAACTTTGAGGATGTAATGAAAAGGGATTGTTATTATGTAGATAAGACTCCTTTTATCGAGGATATAGAAGATTCTAATATGTACTTCTTCTATATTAGGCCTCGCCGTTTTGGCAAGACCCTTACTCTTTCTATGCTCGAAAATTACTACGATATCAACAAGAAGGAGCATTTCGAGGAGATTTTCGTACATGGCTTTACTTTGGCGATGACATCCCAGAATCGTTTCTATCGTCCTATCTCTGAGTTGGACAATGAGGGTGGATATGCCGACATCTTCTTGTCTCCGCTCTGTGATATTTATAAGGACATGAAGGATTCTTATATCATCGAGTTGAAATACTGCAAAACGAGCACTACGGATGAGCAAGTGAAGCAACTGTTCAATGATGCTTCCAATCAAATTTGTCGTTATGCAGATAGCAACATCGTGAGAGAGGCGGTGAAAACTACTAAGCTCCATAAGCTTGTAGTGATATACCGAGGCTCAGATATGGTGACTTGTGAAGAAATATGACAGAAATAACGGAAGAACAGCGCAGCAAGATTATGGCTTCGATTCATTCCAAGAATACGAAGCCAGAGATGATGGTGAGGAGGTATCTCTTTGCCTGCGGCTTCCGTTATCGTGTCAATTATCGCCGCTTGCCAGGTACGCCGGATATAGTGCTTCGCAAATATCGCACATGCATCTTTGTGAATGGTTGCTTTTGGCATGGGCACGAGAATTGTGACAAGTATCGCCTGCCCAAGACGAATGTGGAGTTTTGGAGCTGTAAGATTACCCGCAATAAGGAGCGGGATATCGAGGTACAGCATAAGTTGGCAAGGATGGGGTGGCATGTGATGACTGTCTGGGAATGCCAGCTCGATACAAAGGAAAAGAGAGAGCGTACACTCATGGCTATAGAGTATACGCTCAATCATATTTATCTGATGGATAGAGAGAAAGCTGATTCTTTAGAAGTATTGGAAAACAAGCCTTATCAATTGCCAGAAGACGATGGTGTGGCTATGGCAGCAGAAGAGATTCATCGGGGTTAATCAGGGTGTCATCTTCTTTTTATGGGCAATATTTTATGTAATATGTAATTAGTCTGCAAAAGATGGTGCTATTTGTAGAAAAAGTATTATCTTTGTTCCCATTAATAACTTAATTATTATATATTAAATGAATTTTTATAAGACATTGGGCTTGAAAAACAGCCGAATAGACGTGGCTGATGCTTTGCGAGGATTGGCTGTAGCTGGTATTATTTTGTTTCATTCTGTAGAGCATTTCAATATGTGGGATGGTAGCATTACGCATCCATACGCCTTGGCATGTGATGATGAGGTGGCTGATGTGATGGCATTGCTGCTATCGGGCAAGATGTATGGCATCTTTGCCTTGCTCTTTGGATTGAGCTTTTTTATCATGAATGACAACCAACAGCAAAAGGGGAGATGCTTCTCTGGCAGATTTGCTTGGCGAATGTTTCTGTTGGCTCTCTTAGGTATCGTTAATACAGCTTTCTTCGATGGAGATATTCTGTTCTCCTATGCCATATACGGCTTGTTGCTCATTCCGCTCAGCTATCTACCTTCCAAGTATTTGTGGGGTGTGGTGGCATTTCTGTTTGTTCAGCCTATTGAGATCTATTCCTTGCTGACAGGGTGGCAAGTGGATATGTCGGCGATGGGGGATGTATATGGCAAGATGGCGGAAGCACATCACCATGGTACTTTTTGGGAGAATGCTTGGGTCAATCTACAGTATGGTCAGGTGGCTACCTATTATTGGTGTATGGTGAAGGGAAGACATACCCAGACCATTTGCCTCTTTGTGTTAGGCATGTTGGTGGGTAGAAATCGCTGGCTGTATAATGAGAACAATAACTTGCAACTATGGAAGAAGGTTCTCCTTGTTTCCATTGTAGTCCTTATCATCGGGGGCGTTTGTGATGTCTGCCATTTACCAACATACGGTCTTTGGCTTTCTCCGATATACAATTTCTTCATACTTTCCTTCATCGTTTCAGCATTTGTGTTGTTATGGTATGGCAAGGAATGGTTCAGAACGGGATTGTCTTTCTTGCGCCAGTTTGGAAAGATGAGTCTCACCAATTATTTCTTACAGAGCATTATTGGCTGTGGATTGTTCTGCTATTATGGTTTCAACTTGCAAGCCAAGTTGGGCATTACTTATGCCGTACTTGTGGGTATTGCAATGGTGGTAGTACAGTGTGTCTTTTCTAATCTATGGCTCAAGTATCATTCTCATGGTCCTTTTGAGGGAGTATGGAAGAAACTGACATGGATCAATCGAAAAGGATGATAGATGAAGAAACTCTCTAAAAGAATTTGAATTAAAAGAATCCTGGCTTTGACACAATACTTATTGTATAAGAACGTCGAAGTCAGGATTTATAATAAGTAGCGTGCTACCAGAGTTGCTGTCATGCCAAGAGTAGCTAAAGTCATTCTTTCTATCATATTCTTTAGTCGATTATATGTTATTATTCTTATTTTCGTTTGCAAAGGTAGGGATAATTGCAGAATATGATTTTAATATAACGGAATAGAATAAATAAAGAGAAATGAATTGTAAAAAAGTTTCGGATTAAAATTATAGCAGATACTCCATTAGATAGAAATTGCGTGCCGAAGAAAAAAACAGTACGTGCCGAGGAAAAAATATTTTCTTCGCGATGAAATTATTTTTTCCTCGGCACGTACTGTTATAGGGGAGATAAGGCTATGCCAAAAGCAGGCTTCCGCCTTATCGCTATTTTGTCAATATAAATTCCGATCGATGGATTTTATATCAATTCTAGAATCTTGTCGATAATCTTCTCTACGGTAGATGAATCTGTGGCTTCATTGAGCTTCTGATTGATCTTTTCTTCTACCTTCTTGCTCACTTTGTCGGCAGCTTTGTCGAGAGCCTTGTTAGCTTTGTCTTCCAATTTCTGTTGCAAGTCAGAGCTTGCGTCATCGTCACCAGTATTGGCGTTCTCGTCTACAGAAGTAGAAGAGGATCCATCCATGGCAGAATCATCTGATGAAGAGGAAGACTCCTCGATGCGGAGGTTGTCGCCCGTTTCCAGTGCTTTTACCATATCATCGGCATTCATGGTGTAAACCTTGCCGAGAATACCGAAACTGACGGTGTGCTCCTTGCCATCAAATTCCACTGTACCTTTGGAGCAGATGATGTAGTTGTGATACTGGAAGAGCTGGTCCATCGCCTCGTCCATGACGGTGCCTGCCATCATCTTTGCCACAGAGCGCATGGCCTGGGAGAAGAAGTTGTTGTCGGTGGTTGCGGTAGCTTTCTCTACAGCCTTGCTTACCTCTGTGCGCACCTTTTCCTTGTGGGCGTCGGCACCTGGGTTGGTTACGGCTAACATTAGGATGATGAAGACGACGAGGCCGAGGATGATCTTCCAGAGCGTCTTGCTCGATTTCTTCTGAGGCTGCTCTGGCTGATAGCTAGGAGGAACGGTTCCCGTTGTGGCTTCTTCTTGGGTAGCTTCGTTGTCACGAATGGCTTCGGCTGCTTCCAATACAGTCTTTAGTTCTTCTACTTTCCAGGCTGGAGTCCAGTCTGCCATGCCCTGAGCCCAGACTAGGGTCTCGGGAGTGATTGCTTTTTGGGCTAGTTGGTCAAGGCTGAATGGTCCTGCCTGCTGCCCGTTCTTGTCTATGATAAAATATTCCATTTTTCTATTCTATTATTTAATGTGTAGCTTTCCACCAACCTGTCTTCTCTCTTCCCTTGATGGCTACGCTGTTCTGGCTTGGGTCGGAAATACTGAGTCCACTATAGCTTTTTACTCGTATTTCTTCTCCTTGATTGACAAATATGTAAGAGGCCACTTTCTCTGTGCTCTGCGCAGCCTTTACGGTAGCCTTGAGCTGGGCTGTGAACTGTTCCTTCAGATGGCCTGATGGCTTGAGACTGTCTACATATACGCCCAAGTCATAGAAGATGTTAGGGCGGAATCCGCCAAGTGGCTGGATGGAGTCGAGTGGGATGGAGGAGTTGAGCGTATAACTGGCATTGATTTCCTTCATGATGCTTGCCAACTTATCCATCTGTCGGCAGTCGATGGCAGCCAGGTTGCAATAGGGAGCGTCGCTCTTGGCATAAAAGTTGACCGAGCCTGATACGATGCCAGAGTAACTTGGGGCTGTACTGATGAGTGAACTCCATATCGTCTTGTATGGCATGCCTATTGATATGACCTCGCTGCTTGATGCTATCAGGAAGTTGGTGGCGTCCTTCAGTTCGTAGGCTGTCTCCACATTGCCCATGTAGCAGGCATCGAATAGGATGTATTGCATCTTGATGCCGCTCTGCTTGATGCCTTCTGCCAGGGTGGCTATGTCAATCTTTGCATCATCCAAACTCACACTTCCGAAGAAACGACTCTTGGGATGATCAGGGTCATCGCCAAACTGGATGCCTCCCCAATAGTTATAGTTGGAAGATGTGCCACCTAGGTTAGGGCGAGCATGGTAAGGATAGTTCACCCAGTCTGCTGCATAAGTCCATCCGCATCCATGGCATCCGATAATCATGGCATAGTTGAGCGCTTCAGCCTGCTGCTTCACCTCGTTGATGAGGCTAGCCATACCTTCTGCCGAATTGTAAAAGGCACCATCGGTATACTTCTTCAGCGTGTCACGTACCACCGCCTTCTTGCTGTCATCATATTTCAGTTCGAAGAGGTTGCTCTCCTGGGAGTTCCTGCTCATGAATACCAAGACACGTGCATTCTTTAGGCCCTTTTGTGCTTTGATGCCTGCGCACATGCTGTCTACGTTGGCTCGCAAGTTTTCATAGAGACCTGCCGTATTGCTGCTGCCGCTCCATGGCATAAAGACAAGGAGAGTTTGGCGGTTGACGCTGTCCACATCAAAAGCCTCGTCCCCGCAACTCGTAAAGCCGAGTAGGAGCGAACTTATACATATTAATAAGGTGAAAAGCTTTTTCATCATCTATGTATCTATTGTTGGATGAAGAAAAAGAGAACCAGAGAAATCTCTGCTAACGAGAAAGTTCTCCAATTCTCTTATTCTTGAATAATTATCTAATAAAACTTATAGATTACTTCTTGCGAAGCTCCTCGATGGTAGCCTTCAGGGCGGCGATCTTCTCTACAGAGTCGCTTTCCTTTTTGCGCTCCAGGGCAACAACCTTCTCAGGGGCATGAGCCACGAAGTTCTCGTTGCTGAGCTTCTTGCGAACGCCCATCAAGAAACCTTCCAAGTGCTTGAGCTGTGCCTCTGCCTTCTCTATCTCGGCAGCTACGTCGATGAGGTCGCCCAATGGTACGGCAAACTCGTCGGTACCTACCATGAAGCTTGATGCATCGGCACTCTTCTCAGCGATGACCTCAATCTTGTCGAGGTTGGCCATCTTCAGAGTTACGTCGTTGTAAGCCTCGAAATCGTTCTTGCCTACTACCTGGAGAGACAACTGCTCCTTCTGGGCAATGTTCTTCTGGTTGCGAACGGTACGAACACCGGCGATAATCTGCTTCACTGCCTCGATGTCGGCTGCCAACTTCTGCTCCTCAGCTGTAGGTGCAGGAATCTCCAGCTTCTCGCGCATGATGCTCTCGCCATCCTTGCGGTCGTAGATGTGCTGCCACAACTCCTCGGTGATGAATGGCATGAATGGATGCAACATCTTCAGGAGGGCATCGAAGAAGCGGAGGGTAGCATCGTAGCTCTTCTGGTCGATAGGCTGACCGTAAGCTGGCTTCACCATCTCCAGGTACCAAGATGAGAACTCATCCCAGAACAGCTTATATACAGTCATCAATGCCTCAGAGATACGGTAGTCCTTAAACTGCTTCTGCATCTCCTCGTTCACCTCCTTGAGCTTGGCATCAAACCACTTCACGGCGATTTCTGCACTCTTAGGCTGCTCGATATCTGCAGTCTCCCAACCCTTCACGAGGCGGAAGGCATTCCAAATCTTATTGTTGAAGTTACGTCCCTGCTCGCAAAGGCTCTCGTCGAAGAGGATGTCGTTGCCCGCTGGAGCGCTGAGCATCATACCCATACGAACACCATCGGCACCAAACTTGTCAATCAGATCCATTGGGTCTGGTGAGTTACCGAGACTCTTGCTCATCTTGCGGCCGAGCTTATCGCGAACGATACCTGTGAAATATACGTGCTTGAATGGCATCTTGCCACGATACTCGTAGCCAGCCATGATCATACGTGCTACCCAGAAGAAGATGATATCCGGACCAGTTACGAGGTCGGAAGTAGGGTAGTAGTAGTTGATCTCCTCGTTGTCTGGATGCTCGATGCCATCAAACAGAGAGATAGGCCACAACCATGAAGAGAACCAGGTGTCGAGGCAGTCGCTCTCCTGCTCAAGATCCTCAGCCTTGATGTTGGCATTCTTCTCCTGAGCGAGCTTCAGAGCCTCCTCTGCAGTCTCAGCTACCACGAAATCCTTCTTGCCGGCATTGTCGAAGTAGTAGGCAGGGATGCGGTGACCCCACCAGAGCTGACGGCTGATACACCAGTCCTTGATGTTCTCCAACCAGTGGCGATAGGTGTTCTTATACTTCTTAGGGTAGAACTCTATGTCATCATCCATTACTGGAGGAAGGGCGATGTCAGCGAAGTGCTGCATCTTGAGGAACCACTGTGTAGAGAGCTTAGGCTCGATAGGCACAT